>CERH01019510.1_pt1 | contig 26404 bp, 20 predicted proteins | sample 530991 | NCBI WGS metagenome assembly CERH01 (sample SAMEA2621191, study PRJEB7988) | marine metagenome | biome: marine biome (ENVO:00000447); feature: mesopelagic zone (ENVO:00000213); material: "saline water (ENVO:00002010), including plankton (ENVO:xxxxxxxx)" | depth 800 m | reverse complement strand
CGTCACGACAACACCGACACGGGGTTTCGGCGAAGGCAGGATGACATTGTCCAGCTTGTTGGCGCGCACATAGGCCTGTGCAGCCGGCAGCTTCACCTGACGCAGGCGCCGCTCCTTATCGAGCGGGCTGTCGCCACGGCGCAGATGAACGCCGTCTTCAGGCAGCTGGAAATCAGGAGAGACAAAACTGAACCGGTCAAGATCGACGCTTACCACAGCGCCGGAATCCATTGTGTCTGCGAGAGCGACCAGTCCGGCCCATGCTCCGGAGAAGCGGCTCATGGCCCAGCCATGGATGCCGTAGTCCAGCACGTCCTGGATGGAGGCGGGGTTCAGTACCGGGATCTCCGCATCGGCCATCGCGAACTCTGATTGCGAGGGCAGGGTGGAGGACTTGCAATTATGGTCGTCGCCGATGATGGCGAGTACGCCGCCATGGTCGGAGGCGCCAGCGGCGTTGGCGTGTTTGAACACATCGCCCGTCCGGTCTACGCCAGGGGCCTTGCCGTACCACACGCCGAACAGGCCATCATATTTCGCGCCGGGGAACAGGCCGAGCTGCTGGCTGCCCCACACAGCGGTGGCACCGAGGTCTTCATTCAGACCTTCCCAGAATTTGATGTCATGGGAATCCAGCCATTTTTGAGCGGCGCGAAGCTGTTGATCGTAACCGCCCAGCGGCGATCCGCGGTATCCAGAGATGAAGCCGGCTGTGTTGAGGCCCATGCCCAGATCAAGGCGTTTTCGATCAAGTGGCAGGCGAACAAGCGCCTGAATCCCTGTCATGAAGGCTTTTCCCTCGACAAGCTCGTATTTGTCGTCCAGCGTGACTTCGCGGTGTTGCATAGCATGCCTATCTGATGGGTTTAGGCAGATTATTGGTCAAACCGCGTGAAATTGCTTGCCTATCTTGCGCAAATTTTGCTATTCCGGGGTAAAATTTACCGGATAACCTAAGAGAGCGAGCAAAATTGGCCCAAGAATTAGATGCTGTAGATGCGCGAATACTGGACATCATCCAGCATGATGCCGGCTTGTCTGTCGCCGAAATTGCCGACCGGGTCGGCTTGTCCTCATCGCCTTGTTGGCGACGTATCAAGCGCATGGAAGAGGCCGGCTTCATTACAGGCCGGGTGACCCTGCTGGACAATAACTCACTCGGGCTGAATTTCGAAGTCATGGCGAGCGTCAAACTGGCGCTTCCGAGCCGGGAAAATCTCGATGCTTTCGAACAGATGGTTCAGGCTTGGCCGGAAGTCATCGAATGCATGACGGTTACAGGTGCGGTCGACTACATGATCCACATCATCACGACCGACATGCACGCTTATGACAATTTCCTGCGGGACAATCTGCTAGGCTCAGCCCTCGTGTCGGATGTGCAATCACGTATCGTGATCCGGGTCGCAAAGCGTACGACTGCCCTGCCGCTTGATCTGGTTGAAGATATCAAAAAGCCTGCCTCTGCTTGACCGATGACGCTAGCGCCTGGACTATGGATGCCATGATCCGCGCCGCGATATCCCTCTCACTTCTTGCCGTACTGGTGCTGCCATCATCGGCCGCACCGCTATCGCCAGAGGAGTTACAACAGAAGGTCGAAACGGTTCGGGAAGATGCCGGGCTGGTGGCTCTTGGGGCTGTCATTGCCAACGCCGATGGGGACATTCTTGGTCTCGCGGTTGATGGAGCCCGCGTGCAGGGCAAGCGGGGGGCTGTCCAGCAGGGTGACGCCTGGCATATCGGCTCCAACACGAAGATGCTGACCGCGCTGCTTTACGGTCGGCTCGTAGAGCAGGGTGAAGCGAGTTGGGGTGCGACCCTGCCAGAGTTGTTGCCAGACCTTGCCGACGAGATGGATCCGGCCTGGGGCGATGTGACGATTGAGCATCTGCTTTCTCACCGGAGCGGACTTGCCGCCAATCCCGGTATGATGTGGTTCCTGACCAGTCGCGGCTCCAACGATCCTGTCGAAACTCAGCGCACTGCTTTGGCGCGAGGTTTTTTGACAAAGCCGCCTGCCGGCGAAACGGGAACATTTACCTATTCCAATCTTGGTTACATGATTGCGGGGGCAGCACTGGACCGGATAGCCTTGCGGCTGGGGCACGAGAATTACGAGACATTGTTCCTGTCCACGCTTGTGCTCCAGAATGAAGGTTGGGGGTTCGGACCGCCGCCGACGGGGATTGAAGGCCACGCAAAAGGCCTGTTCGGAGGTTTGAAAGGCCAGGGCACCGGCAGCGGAGCGGATAACCCGGCCGCGCTGGCACCCGCTGGCACGTTACATGTGCCATTGGCCGCGCATGCGCGCTTTGTCAGCGGCTTTCTGGAAGCAGATGAGACCGAGCAGAAACTGCTTACGCCATATCCAACCGCGGGATCCGACTATGCGTTGGGGTGGGGCGTCTCAGCGCCGGGTCCGCATGGACGTCTCTTCGCCCATAACGGGTCGAATACGATGTGGTTGTCGTCGGTTTACCTGCTGCCAGATGCAGGTCTCGTCGTAATTGTGAATACAAACAGTTTCAGTGATGAGGGCGTTGCGGCGGTCAATAAGCTCGCTCGGGAACTGGCAGACGCATTTGCCGAATAGTCTTACGGCATGTCCACATATGTGACGTGTCCATCAGACTCATTCAGTATGCGGGGTTCGTCACCCGGCCAGACTTGCAGTCGGGTCTGCATGCGCGGAGACGCGCGGTCTCCTCCAAACAGGGATTCCGGTTCAAAGCAAAGCCAGGCGAGGGAGGCAGTCTCGGTGGCAGCTGCGCCCGCTTCTTCGATCAGTCGCTTCATGCGTGCAACATCTTCTTTTGACGGATAAACAAGGAAGACTGAGTGATAAATGACTGTCAGGCCCTCTGAGGGGCGTTTGGTCAGTTTCTGGGCGAGCCAGTCAACCGCATCCGCCTGTTCCACGCGAACGCCCATATGTCTGGCCAATTCTGCCGCCGCATCCAGACGGGCCAGTCGTCCAGCCTGGTCTGGCCAAGTGTAGGATTTGAGCCGCAGGAAGGCGGCCTCATTTGTCAGGTCAATCGGGTTCAGGTCGCAAGCGGCGCGTGAAGCAATGACTGGAGCGGCGTCGAGATGTGCGGGCTCGGGTCCGTTCCAGATCGTGGATATCGTGACGTCGCTCGCGCCCGGTCGTTGCCAGGTTCCGCCATCATAGGTGAACCGATCCCAATTCTGGTTGAGGCCCGCACTCGCGCCGAGCTCAAGCAGGTGCATGGGCATACGGTAGGTTGCGGCAAGTTCGAGAAAACCGGGCAGGAGCGCTATCGACCGGCGGGTCTCATTGGTCTGCGGGGGACTGTTGATGAAGGTGCGGATGTCGGGGATGTGCGCCGCAAGCCAAGGCTGGGCCTCGGCCCAGACAGCCTCCATCTTCCACTCCGCCAGATGGCCGGGATAAGTCGCGGCAAGAGCAGGTGCTGCGTTGGTTAGCACGGCATGGTGAAGGGCACCGGCCAGCCTGAGGCCAAGGGCATCCTTGCGGGGATTGCCGGTCCAGTCGGCGCAGATATCCGCGACCGGGCCATTGGCCTCAAAATCTTCGGCAAATTTCCGGAGCAGGGCCGCAGTGAAAGGAGAGCCCAGATCCTCGCACCATCTCGCCTGTTCGGTGAAATGGTCGAGGATCCGGGTTTCATCCAGCATGCCGGACCCCTAGTAGCGTTCGAGCGCCATCGCGATGCCTTCGCCGCCACCAATACAGAGACTGGCCATGCCTTTTTTCAGGCCACGATCTTCCATGGCCGCGAGCAGTGTGACGATCAAACGAGCGCCGGAAGCGCCGATCGGGTGACCCATGGCGCAGGCACCGCCATTCACGTTCAGCTTGTCGTGCGAGATGCCCATTTCCTTCATGGCGATCATTGGAACGACCGCGAAGGCTTCGTTGACTTCCCAAAGCTCGACATCGTCGACGCTCCAGCCAGCCTTTTCCAAGGCTTTCTTCATGGCAGGCACTGGCGCGGTCGTGAAGTATTCAGGCTCGTGAGCGTGGCTGGACGAAGACACGATCTTGGCCAGCGGATTGAGACCGCGTTTCTTGGCTTCAGATTCGCGCATCAGGACGAGCGCAGCTGCGCCATCTGAAATAGCTGAGGCATTGGCTGCGGTAACGGTGCCGTCCTTGGAGAAGGCCGGGCGCAGCGACGGGATTTTTTCCGGCATCGCAGTGCGAGGCAGTTCATCAGTGTCGACGACCGTTTCGCCCTTGCGGGTCTTGATGGTGACCGGGGCAATCTCGCGCTTGAACTTGCCTTCTTTCGTTGCGTTCTGTGCGCGCGACAGCGTTTCCAGCGCGTAGGCATCCTGTTGCTCGCGTGTGAACTGGTACTCACCCGCGATCATGTCGGCGAATTCGCCCATGGGGCCGCCTTTGTAGGCGTCGGACAAGCCGTCGAGCGCCATATGGTCCTGAGCGTTCATGGTGCCGTATTTATGGCCCTTGCGGACGTTCAGCAGGTGCGGTGCGTTGGTCATGGATTCCATGCCGCCAGCGATCACGATGTTTGCGTCGCCCGCCAGAATGGCATTGCGGCCCATGACGGCAGCTTGCATGCCGGAGCCGCACATCTTGTTGATCGTTGTGGCTTCAAGGCCCTTGTCCTGACCGGATTTGAAACCTGCCTGACGGGCAGGAGCTTGGCCCTGTCCAGCGGGAAGGCAGTTGCCCATGATGATTTCATTCGCCTCGCCGGGGGCCAGCTTTGCTTCGCTGACAGCTTTCTCGATGGCAATGGCGCCCAGCTCGCTGGCAGTCAGGCTGGCAAGGTCGCCGAGCAGGCCACCCATGGGCGTGCGGCCCATACCGACGATGACGACGGGATCTTGTTCAGACATGGAGTTTCCTTCCGCTATGGATTTTTTTTGCAGGTGCGAACACAAAGCGCGTCCGGGCCTAACTCGTCAAGAGTTCACGAAACGCGATTGGCGGAGATTTCTTCATCGAACGGGGCGCGCAATCGAGAAGTTGTCGCCGTTCTATTGTAATGCCAGTGCATTTTCGGCTTGAATGAAAGCCACGAGAGCAATCTGGTGAAAATGTCGCTGGGGATGGGTACCTTAAATGGCAAGTTCGACTTATGCCTTGGCGCGCAGAATGCTTCCATCTCGGATGTTCTATGCTGGTCGGCAATTGTCCCGGCGCCTCCGCAAGTTCCGTCTCCACGAACGTTATACCGCGAAATTTCCGAGCCGACGCGATCTGAAAATATTCTCGATATCGCCAGACGCAGAGTTGCACGTCTTCTGGAAAGTCCTGCCCATTGGGCGCGGGCCCGCGTTTTCGCTTTTCATCCACGAAGACGAAGTCCTCCGCTTCGATTGTTTCGGCGAGGATGAGGGCCATTATCACGCGCATTTCGAGCGGGGCTGGAGCGCGGCCCAAAATCGAATGTATTTCTTTGAAGCAAGCGAAAGCGAACAGATAGACCGTGTTGAATTCGAGCTTTTGAACAATCTCGACTACTATCTCCAACGACACCCGTGGGCACGTATTCGCGCAGTGCGCCTGGATAGAGGGCAGCTTGAAACAGCGTGTGCTGCAGCCGGTGAGCAGGCGCGGGCCTTTCTGCAATCCATTCCCGAACTTGCCGTACCGGCAGGATCACTCCGGTCGTGAAGTGGCGCGCCTGATAGGCGTCATCCGCCGAGGGCCGCCTCGATATCTGCCACGAGTTCCGGATCCGATGGGGTAGTGGCAGAGGGGTAGGCCTTGAGCGGTGTGCCGTCGCCATCGACGAGAATTTTATGGAAATTCCATTTCGGCTGCGCGGCCTCGCCAAGCATGTCCACGGCATTCAAATAGAATGGGTGCTCATCAGCGCCCGTCACAGCGTATTTCTTTGTTAGCGGGAATGTCACGCCGAAATTCAGCTGGCAGAACGTCTGGACCTCTTCCTCAGTGCCGGGTTCCTGCCCGCCGAAATCATTTGAAGGGATGCCTAGAATGACGAGCCCTTCCGCTCGCTTCGCTTCATACAGTGCCTGAAGGCCCTCATACTGTTTGGTGTAGCCGCATTTGGAGGCTGTATTCACGACGAGGATCGCCTTTGCATCGAGTGCTTCAAGGTCGACTGGCTTTCCATCAATGCTCGTAAATTGCGTTGCCGTCATGGAAGGGGTTTCCGAATTGCTAGGGGATTGTGCCTGGCTTCCTGTCGGGACTGCCAGGACAAGGCAAACGACGGCGAGGGCTGGGACAAGGAATTGGCGCATGGGGGCAGGTTCCTGTGCATCTGACGTCAGATGATAGGGCAAACCACGCAGCTGTCACGTCTTCCTATCGAACAGGCCGTGGATCGGTTGCATCCAGCCGGATTGCCGCCTCGATGATTTGATCCAGTTGGGCGTCGATCTGATCGACCGAATGGACTTTTACATGGCGCAGAGCCTTGCCGGTGCCTTCGATCCGATCTGGAAAGGACGGCGCAAGTTCGGCACCATAGAAGATCTGGAGATTGCAGCGGTCCTTGTATGCCGCAATCGAGAATATCCGCTCGGTCCCACTCCAACACGGAAAGCCCCAGGCGAGCTTGCAGGTCAGGCCGGGGCCTGCCCGCTCGATGCTCGCTCGAAGGCTTTCCGCAATCTCGAATTGGGCCGGATCGAGTTCCGAAAACCAGGTTTCCGTCGTCTTGGCCACGAATGGGGCCTACTTCTTCTTTGCGCGCTTGGCTTTGTCGTCGGCCTTGGGCGGCATTACTTCGAACGTCATCTGGAGGTTCACGCGATACTTTTCGATCTTGCCGTTCTTGATTGTGGTGTACATTTCGTTGACGTAAGCCGATGCGAGGCCTTTGACGGTGGCGTCAAAGCGTGTGACCGCTGTCTGAATCGCATCCTCGAAGGATTTGGTCGATTCCGACATGATCTGTTCTGATTTCATGATGGCCATGGTGCGTCCCTTTCGCGTTGAAAGGGCCATTCAAGACCTTTTAGGCCCAAAAGCCAAATGAACATTGGGAAGGGACGGGTGCGACCCTAGATGGTCGTGAGTTGAAAACCCGCTTCAGAACCTTTTTGCCAGACAACGCGTGCGGGGCCCTGCAGGCCCACTCCCTTGGCATGAAGGGTCACGAATTCAGGCATGCCCTCATTGGTCGGAAACCGGAGGCGAACGCCTGTGTCAGAATAGTCCAGAACGATACCGCGACGCTTGTAGCCGGATTCGTAAACGACATTTGCTTCCCGATAGACCGATGCACGGACGGGACGTGGCCGTTCTTTTACGGGCGTCACCATCTGTTCTACGCGCGCAGAGGCGGGAGCCTCGGAATCGGAACTTGATGTCTTGAACAGGCGGTTTAGCAATTTCATTTTGGGCGGAATCCTTATCCGAAGATTTTCTTGCAACCGCCATGCCAAATCAGGCTGCTCGGTCAGAATATACCCAAACTTCTTCAAGACAAGTAAAGAAGCAGCACTCTAAAGCGCTGCTTCTGTAGTGTATGCTACGGTTTATAACCGTTTACCAAATCCGGATGCGCTGCTCAGGCGGCAGGTACATCTCGTCATCTTCCGTCACGTCAAAGGCTTCGTACCATTCTGCCATGTTCTGAACGACGCCGTTTACCCGGTAAACGGGTGGGGAATGTGGGTCTGTCAGCAGCTGGCGACGGGTTGCCTCTTCGCGGTACTTGGACCGCCAGACCTGGGCCCAGGCCAGGAAGAAGCGCTGATCACCGCTCAGTCCGTCCAGCACAGGCGCTTCCTCATCCGGGCTGATCGTGCCGTTGCCATCTGTGTCGAGGCTGAGCTTGTAGGCCTTGTATGCCATCGAAAGACCGCCGAGATCGCCGATATTCTCGCCGAGTGTCAGCGCGCCATTCACACAGGTTTCCTCATCATCCAGGGGACAGAAAGCATTATATTGCTCTACCAGCGCGCCGGTCTTGGCCTTGAAATTGGATTCGTCTTCAGCGGTCCACCAATTGCGGAGCGTGCCATTTCCGTCGGATTTGGCGCCCTGATCATCGAAGCCGTGGCCCATTTCGTGACCAATGACGCCGCCGATCGCACCATAATTGACGGCGGGGTCTGCAGTCAGATTGAAGAAAGGCGGCTGAAGGATGGCAGCGGGAAACACGATTTCGTTCCGGTTGGGCGAATAATAGGCGTTCACCGTCTGGGGCAACATGAACCATTCGGTCTTGTCGATCGGCTGGCCGAGCTGGGAGATCATGTCCTTCCAGGCCCAGTCATTCACCGCCATGGAGTTGGCGAAGGCGTCCGGGCCCACATTCAGGTCCGCATAGGTCTCGAAGTTCTCCGGATATCCAATTTTTGGGGTGAATTTGGCGAGCTTGTCATGTGCTTCTGTCTTCGTGTCGTCGCCCATCCAGTCGATCTCATCGAGATTGCTGGCCATGGCCGCTCGCAAATTCTCTACCAGATCGTCCATGGCTGCCTTGTTCTCGCTCGGGAAGAAGCGCTCGGCATAGACTTTGCCGACACCTTCTCCGACGGAGCCTTCGACGGTTGAGACTGCACGCTTCCAGCGCTCGCGCTGTTCTTCGGCACCGCCCAGTTTCTTGCCATAAAATTCGAAGGTCGCCTCATCCAGGCGGCGGGGCAGGACATCGGCGTGATCGATCAGGAAGTGGGCCGCTAGATAAGCCTTCCAGTCCTCAAGTGAGGCGGTTTGCATGATCTCGAACAGGCCGCCTATGCCGCCGCCCGAGACTTTTTCGATCTGTTCCGCGGTGAGCCCGTTTTCTGCGATCTCTTCGGCTGTCGGAGTGACCTGGCGCACGACAAAGGATTCTTCGCTGTTCAGGCCAAGGTCCATGAGCATCGTCGCCACCGGGAAGTCTCCGGCGAGCTGTTCCAACTCTGCGCGGCTCATCTTGTTGTAGGTGAGGTTGCGATTCCGGCCTGTTGCGCGGTCCCAATGGGCGCGAGCAATACGGGTCTCGAGCGCGATCACGCGGTCTGCCGCCGCCTCAGCCTCCTCGTAGCCTGCTTCTGTCAGCAGGCTGGTCAGCATGGCTTTGTAGGCCGCGCGGATTTCAAGGTTTTTCTCTGTATCGTCGAGATAATAGTCACGGTCGCCAATGCCGAGCCCGGCTTGGGTCACATAGAAGATGTACTGGTCGGTCTGCTTGGAATCGACATCGACCCAGCCCGCGATAGGGGAGGCGTAGCCCGTTGCCGCAAACAGCTTGGCGAGGTCTTCCCGGCTATCGATATTCTTGATCTTGCTGAGATAGGGCGTGACAGGCGCGAGGCCAGCGGTTTCGATACCGCTCGTGTCCATATAGGCGTTGTAGACAGAGGCGACCTTGCCTTCGAGTGTGGCTGGATCAGGTTCGGCTTCGGCAAGCTCCTGAATGATATTGAGTACGCGCTGCTCTGACTTTTCAGCCAGCAGAGTGAAGGCGCCATAGCGTGTGCGATCACTCGGGATAACGAAACTGTCGAGCCATTTGCCATTGGCATAGGCGTAGAAGTTGTCGCCGGGTGCGATGGAGTCATCGCGCAATGTGAGGTCAACACCCCAGTCCCCCCAATAGTCAGCAGCAGACAGCTCCAGGCCTTCTGCGGTGACATATTTGCCTGCTTCGTTCGGCGTGTTCGAGGATGTTGATGTTACTGCCGCAGCCTCTGCTGACTGACCAGTGTCTTCCGTGGATGCCGGCGAACAGGCGGTGAGGAGGGCAATGGTCGCTGCCCCGAGCATGAGGTGTTTCATTTAAGGTCTCTCCAGTAATATGGATAAAGGCCCGACGCCTGATCCGGGCGGGCCTTTACCGTGTTGCGTACATTTTATTCGGCGGGAGCCATTGGACCAAGTCCGCCATCTTTGCTCGTGCCAATCAATTCATCCTCGTCGATGGTCACTTCTCCGCTATAGGTCTCACCGATCTGGCGGAAAGGCTTGCCGCCCCAGGTCCAGCGGAAGATCCGGCCAATCTCGACACCGACTGCGTAAAGGGCAGGGACCATCAACAATGAGACAAAAAGCGCGAATGCAACAGCTGCGCCCAATGACACAACCATCGGTTTGAGGAATTGTGCCTGAACGGATTTTTCTGCAATCAGTGGCAGGATGCCGACAAAGGTGGTGACGGAAGTCAACAGGATGGGCCGGAAGCGGGATACGCCCCCATCGACCAGCGCCTGAACGGCACCTGCGCCTTCATCCCGCCGTCGATTCACATAATCGATCAGGACGAGATTGTCGTTGATCACGACCCCTGCGGCTGCAGCAATGCCGAAGAACGAGAACATGGCCATCGGTGTATCAAATATCCAGAGCCCGAAGACTGCTCCGCAATAAGCAAAGGGCAGGGCCATCATCAGCAGCAGTGGCTGAGCGTAGGACCGGAAAGCCACTGCCAACAAGATGTACATCGCGCCGATGGCAATCAGGATCAATCGACCAACTTCTTCCATGAACTTCTGTTCTTCTTCGATGCCGCCCGCCACGCCGCGCTCGACATCCGGGAAGGTCTTCTCGAAGTCTGGCCAGAAATTTTCGTCCATTGAGGCCATGATCTGGTTTCGCCCGCCGTCGCCCAGCACTTCAGAATACACTGAGACTGACCGGGTGCGATTGCGACGAACGATGCGGTTGATCCCTGGTGCGTAATCGAAGTTTGCGACCTGGGTAACCGGAATTTCGCGACCATCGGAAGTGCGAACACGAAGAGAATTCAGGCTGTCCAGATTTTCCCGGGCCGATTCCGGCAAGCGGACCATGACGCGGACATCCTCGCCATCTCTCGGCAGGCGTTGGGCTTCTTCACCATAATATGCCTGCCGGACCTGGTCGGTGACGCTGGCCAGCGTGATGCCGAGCGTTTCCGCGCCCGGTTTCAGCGAGATACGAATCTCTTCAGCGGCTGAGGAGAGGTTGTCTCCAATATCGTAGGCGTTGGCATAAGTTGCCAGGTGCTCTTTAACTGCGGCAGCCGCTTCACGCAGACGGTCCAGGTCTTGATGGTTGAGGGCAAAGCGCACGCCGCTCTGTTCATCATTGAAGGTAAAATCGAAATTGATTTCTTCAGCATCCTGAATATCACCGACATTCAGGCGTAATTGTTCGGCTATATCCTTGGACCGCAATCCGACAGGCCGGTCTTCGGGTGGCAAGACCCCAATCCAGGCATTGACGCGCGTCCCGGACGCAACGACAGCGGCATCCTTGATCAGGCCACCCTCTATGTTCGGATATTGTTTGATCGATTCCGCCATCGTAACGTCGATACCGGCTTGCAGCTGGTCGCGGATCTGTTCGAGGCGGGTGTATGGCGTACCGTCTGGCATATCGATTTCGACCCGAACAAGGTCTGCTTCGATTTCCGGCATGAATTTGAAGGGTACGATGCCCATACCTGTGATCCGTGTCGCCAGGAAAAACAGGCAGAAGAAGAACATGACGGTTGCATAGCGGTAGCGGATCGCCAGTTCGAGGAAGGGTTTGTAGAGGTTGTTGGCAAACCAGAGCAGGCTGTCTGCAATCGAGTGCTGCAGCTTCAACAATTTGCCAGACGGGCCGTCGAAGGACTGGCGCTTCATATGTGACAGATGGCTCGGCAGGATCAGCATGCACTCGATGATCGAGAAGATCAGGGCCGCGACCACGACGAATGTGATTTGCTGGGTAAACATCCGGGTCGGGCCGCTAATGAATGCCCACGGCAGGAAGGCGATGATCGTGGTCAGAACGCCGAACACGACCGGTTTGAGCACGAGTTGCGTGCCGACAATGGCAGCGTCCAGGCCTTCGCGCCGTCCGCTTTCGATCTCGCGGTGAATATTCTCGCCGACTATGATGGCGTCATCCACGATCACCCCGATCACCAGCAAGACAGCGAATGTGGAAAGGATGTTCCAGGAAACCCCGAAATAGGGGAGGAGCAAAATCCCGCCCGCAAAAGCGGTGATGATTCCGATCGTGACCCATAGGGCCACAGTTGGACGCAGGAACAGCAGCAGGACCAGCATGACGAGAACGGCCCCGGTCAATGCAGATTGCTGGATCAAATCCATACGGGCATTGAAAGCCACGGAATCGTCAAACAGGATGTCGATCTTCACGGCTTCCGGGAGGATGCCGTTGGAAGGGTCATTGGCGCGGTCCACATATGCCTTGATGTCGTCAGTATATTCGACAATGTGCATCGTGTTCGGCTGGGGAACCTGCACGAAGACGGTTGGCTCGTTATTGTATGTGGCCTTGAACTTGTCTGTTGCGAAGCCGTCATCGATCGTGGCGACGTCGGCCACGCGGATAGTGCCCTGTTCGGTCGATTGGCGGATGATGATGTTACCAAATTGATCCGCTGTGTCGGCCAATTGCCGGGCCGTGATGGCAACGTCGCCGGTTGAAGATTCAATTCGGCCGCCTGACGAGTTCAGCGAGGATTGACGAATAGCACTGGCCACATCACTGAAGCTCAGCCCGTATCGGCGCAATTGTTCTTCCGATACTTCGATGTTGACTTGTTCGTCGATAACGCCGCCCAGCTGCGCCAGCTCACCCCCGTTAATGTTGGCAATGTCATCACGAACCCGGTCGCCGACGCGTCGCAGCGTGCGTGCGTCCACATTGCCGTGGACGGACAGGCCAATATAGTTGTTGCGCTGTTCCCAACGTGTCACCTGCGGCTGGAACGCCGCTTGGGGCATATTGTTGATCTGATCGACGCGAATTTTCACGTCATCCAGAAACTTGTCCATGTCGATATCGTCGCGCCCCTTGATGTTGACGACACCGAAGCCTTCATTCGCGATCGAGGTGATCCGGTCGAGGCCGTCAATGTCCGCGACAGCCTCTTCAATACGTGTAACGATCTGGTCTTCGACATCCTGTGGCGAAGCGCCATTCCAGGTAACCGATACCGAGGCACCCGTGATGTTCACCACGGGGAACATTTCCTGTTCCATCTTGGTGTAGCCGAAAACTCCGCCCGTGAAGGCGACGATCATCAGAAGGTTTGCGGCGACGGCGTTACGGGCGAACCAGGCGACAATCCCCCTCATTGGGCTGCTCCTTCACCTGTGGTTGACGCAATTGCTGCTGGCTCGCCGGAGCTGGAGGATTCCTCGGTCCGCTCGGGCTCGTAAATCGTGATTGTACCATCTTCCATACGTTGCATGACGGTGATGCTCATACCTTCGAACGGGGCCTGGATGGGGCTGGTGATAGCCAGTTCACCGGGCTCGACACCTGACGCAAGATAGGCTCCATCAGGATCGGAGTAGATCAGCTTCACCTGGCGGATCGCCAGCTTGCCTTCGTCTGGCAAGCCGACGAATAGGCGATCATCTCCGCGTAGAGCGCCGCGTGGTGCAATCAGCACGTTTTCGAGTGTTTCCCCCTGAATGATGGCGGTCACGAAAAGGCCGGGTGCCATGGGTGCGTCGCCATCGGCGCCAGCGCCATACGGATCCTGAAGTTCGGCTATGACATTGATCTGGCGGGTTTGCGAATTCACAGCGGCTGCCGTCCGGACGACCTGTCCGTGCCACTCGCGCTCTACGCCGCCAACCGTGGCGCGGAAGGTCACATCCGGACCGGGCTGGGCCTTGCTGGAACTGAAGGCAAGGGGCAGGCCCAGACGCCCCATTTCGGCGTCCTTGAGCGGCAGGGCGACTTCAACAACATCATTGGCGAAGATCTGGCCAAGTGACTGGCCGACAGAGACGACTTGACCAATATCAACATTGCGTTCCCGCACGCGGCCGGCAAAAGGTGCGTAGACGGCCGTTCGGTCAAGCGCCAATTGGGCGTCTTTCAATTGGGCTCTGGCAGATTCCAGCGCTGCGCGAGCGCCTGCCAGCTGAGGTTCACGGCGGGCGAGGGGAGAGGCGTCGGAAATACCGAGGTCCTCGATGTCCTGTAGCGCCAGTTCAGCTTCGGCCTCTTCGAGGGCAAGGGCCTGCTGGGCGCTGGCCACGGTAGACTGGGCGCGTACAACTGCCAGTTCATAGTCAGCCGCCTCAACTCGGACGAGCAGCTGACCTTTGTTGATGAAACCGCCATCGATGAAGTCAGGGGATACGTAGGAAATCCGGCCGGAAATTTGCGGGGCCACGATGATCTCGCGTCGCGGTCTTACCTCGCCTTGCGACTCCACGACGAGCGTCAGGTCGCCCTGGCGAACGGGCTCCGCAAATACATTCAGGCCGGCGCGGGCTTCCTCGGCTTTTTCAGGTTTGGGTTTGATCGCTGACAGAGCGGCCACGCCGCCGATACCAACCACGGCGAGGATCCCGATCGGAATCAAAACTGAAATGAGGCGTCCCATGACTTATTCTCCTGCCGCTATTCTGCGGCGCTTTCTTGCGGGGCTTGAACGGTGGTCGAGGCAGTCTGTACGGGCAGGCCGCCCCCAAGGGCTAGATGGTAGGAAATCCGGTTCGAAGCACGCGATGCGCGCGCGGAAACCAACTGGCTCTCAGAAGTGAGACGCCGGGTCTGGGCATCGATCAGATTGAACACGGTGATCGTACCACTTGTGTACTGGCGCTCGGCCAGTTCTTCGGCAAGGCGGGCCTCTTCCAAGGCGCGCAATTGCGCATCCTCTTGCAGGGCGAGATACGTGTCGGCTGCGATAGCGTCCTCGACTTCTCCCCACGCCGTCAGCGCAATGCCAGCATAGCTCGCAATCGCTGATTCTGCTTGCGCCACAGCGGCATCACGCTGGGCGTCCAGGCGCCCGCCCGTGAACAGTGGCTGGATCAGGCTTGCCACGAGCCGGGCGGCAATCCGCTCTGGATCGACCATGTCTGCAAATTCGGACTCGCTGGTAGAAATAGAGCCGGTCAAGCGCAGGGCGGGCAGCATGGCGAGGCGCGCTTGTTCCGCGCGCAGGCCGGCAGCAATGATACTCGCTTCGGCGCTCGCCACATCCGGGCGACGCGATAGCAACAGCATTGGATTGCCTTCTACGACCAGCGTTTCCAGCACCGGCAATTCTGCCGTGGCTTCGATTTCGGTTGCCGGATAGCGGCCTAGCAGGATTTCCAGCCGACGTGCGGCCTCACCTGATTGCTGACGGCGTTGAGCAATACTGGCTTCTGCGCCAGCAAGTGCGCTGCGTGCGGTGCGCACATCCAATGCTTGGGCCACTCCGCGCTGGAATCGGCGTTCGGTCAGAATGCGAACCCGGTCGCGTGCTTCATAAGTCAGTACTGCCACGCGCTCCTGCGCCAGTGCAGCGTTCAGATTGATCCAGGCAATGGCAGTTTGAGCGGCAACAGACAACTCGGCGGCGGCAAAGTCGGCTTCGGTTGCGGCAAGGTCTGCTTCTGCGGCGGCAATACCACGTCCGAGCCGGTTCCAAAGATCGGCTTCCCAACTCGCATCAATGCCCAGACCATAAATTCCGTCCGTCGCTCGATCAAGATCACCGCCAACTTCGAAGGAATTGGATGTGACTCCAGCGCTGATGGAGCTGTCAATACTGACGGAACGCTGAGAACGGGCCGTGCGGATTGACGCAGCAGCTGCCCGGACAAGTGCGGCGCGTGATTCAAGCGTAGGGCTATTGGCCAGAGCCTCGCGCACCAGACTTTCCATGACCGGATCGCTGAACTGGCTTAGCCAGTCGCCGGTATTCGCCTGACCAGCAACACCTGATGCCGCCCAATCCACTGGAGCGTCAGGCGCGATGGCAAAAATCTCCTCGCGATTTCCGTCAATGCCGGGCAAATTTGCCTGCGATGTTGCGCAGGCCGCAAGAATTGCCGGGGCTAGTAGTAGAATTGATCGTGTCATGCCGTCGGCAACGCTCCTTTTTCCAGACGTCGGATACGCCCGCTCTAGTCGACTGTCAATGATAAATTATCGTTTTTCAATAATTACATTTAGTTGCACAAATGCCGCTTGTGGTTGTGATACGTCGTGAAGGGCTTGGCAGATGTCTGGTTGCGTATTAGCGGCTTCGAGACCTGAAGTCTTTGAGTAGTTAGTTAACAGGAGCATGAATGAGCGAAGGCATGTCAGCCGACGCAAAACAGTCCGCTCGTAGCGCCCTCTCGCGGCGCGCGAGAGACTTCATAACGCTTGTGTGCTGCTTCGGTTTTATCCTTCTTTTGATGTGGATTACAGGTGCAATTGGCCTGATTGAGGCGATTGCCGCCCTGTTGGTGGCCATGTCCGTCGCGACAGCCATCTTCGTGGGAACCGCGACGATCCTTCCCATCAGTCCACGGCTCTCGGTTGAGCCAGCGCTCGTTCAGCCGAATATTCAGGAATCTGCCATTCTTTTGGATGCATTGCCGCTGCCGGCTTTCGAGATTGATGACGAGCAACGCATTGTCACAATGAACGAAGAGGCGGAGTTCATTCTGCGGCTTGATGGGCGTGTAAACCCCCGTGCCAGTACCGTCATCCGGTCGCCGGGGCTGCTTTCTGCAATCGAGAATGCGATCCAGACTGGCACGGTCGAGCCGATGGCTGTGGAGGTCGAGAGCGGGCCGGACGAGACGTGGCGGGCGCATGTATCGCGACCCGGCCGGGCAAGACGTACGCTCGTCGTTCTGGAAGACCTCACCCCTGTTCGCCGCGCCGCGCGGGCGCGATCAGACTTTCTGGCTAATGCGAGCCATGAATTGCGCACGCCGCTGACTGCGCTGTCGGGCTTTATCGAGACGATGCGGGGCCCTGCCAAGGATGACAAGGATTCCTGGGACCGATTTCTGGCCATCATGGCCGGTGAGACTGAGCGCATGTCGCGATTGATCGCGGATTTGCTGTCCCTGTCGCGGATCGAGTCTTCTGAACATGTATCGCCGCGCGAACGCGAGGAATTTCGGGACATTGTCTCCGATGCCACACATGCTTTCAGCGCCATCGCGGCGGAGAAGGGGGTACGGCTGGTGGTTCAGTCGGATGATGGGCCCATGCCGGTGATCGCCCACCGCGACGAGATGATTCAGGTCGCGGAGAATCTCGTTTCAAACGCCCTGAAGTATTCAAAGGAAGGCGGACAGGTAATCCTGAGCTTTGGTATAGCCTCCGGTATGGCCGAAGCACGCTTGAAAGCGGGGCAGACCTGGGCCAGCAGCGAGCGCATGACCTTGTTGCCCGCGTCAAGCCGGCCAGGCACGCAGGAGCGCGCCATCTGGATGCGCGTAGAAGATCAGGGACCGGGGATCGAGCGTGAACACTTGCCGCGTTTGGGCGAACGCTTTTACCGCGCCGATCAGAGCCGGGGGGGAAAGATCACCGGCACAGGGCTCGGCCTGGCCATTGTGAAGCATATCATGGCCCATCATCGCGGCGGATTCTCGGTAGAGACGCGCATTGGCGAGGGGACGGCTTTCGGAGTCTGGTTGCCTGCTGCCCGCGAGGAGGGTTTGTCCGACTAGTCGCGTGCGCGGCGCGCTGCATCAAACCAGTCGGTCACCATATTGCCTGGCAAGGCGTGCAGATCATGCAACCAGTTTGGCAGATTCTGCAGGGCACCTGCAGTGTCTTCCCAGCGACGCAAATTTACGTCAGCGGCAATCTGAAACGCATCGCGCAATTTGTCTTCGGTCATCGGAGTCGCCATGCCTTTGGGCGCCATGACCGACATGCTTTTCTGAGTGGCAATCAGGGTTTCGAGCGTCGCAGCTGTCATGGACAAGCCCGCGCGCCACGGAGTTAGCCAGAGTTCGAGCATTGCATTACCTCACATTCTTACAACAGACATAGGGCTTAATGCTGCGCTGCACAACAAATCCCGTGCCATTGCGTAATTCATGCCCTGTTTCCGCCACAGCGGAATGCGACTAGGATTCCTGCAATGCCTGCCGATACGCTCCCGCCGAATTTCGTGCCATCCCCCGCCCGGGGCAGGGTGTTGGTATTCGATTCCGGCATGGGCGGTCTGACCGTTGTGGAAGAAATACGCGCCTTGGGACCGGCGCTAGGTATCCATTACTCTGCTGACTCTGCCTTTTTCCCCTATGGTGAGAAGTCCGATGAAGCCTTGCAGGCGCGTTTGCCGGCCGTTGCCAAGGCGCTGTGCGATAAAGTCAAGCCGGATGTCTTTGTGATTGCCTGCAACACAGCGTCGACTCTGGCTCTGCAGGACGTGCGGGCTGCTCTGGATATTCCGGTTGTTGGAACAGTACCGGCTATCAAGCCAGCGGCTCAATTGACCCAGACCGGCACTATCGGTTTGCTGGCAACCCCCGGAACGGTGCGGCGCGCCTATACGGCTGAACTCATTTCCAATTTTGCGCGAGATGTGGACGTTGTGATGCATGGCAGTATCGAACTGGTGAAACTCGCAGAGGCGCATGCGCGCGGCGAGGATCTGCCGATCAATGCCTTCGAGGCAGCCCAGAAGCCTATGTTCGACGCTCCGGGTGGGGACCGGATCGATACGGTCGTATTGGCGTGCACGCATTTCCCGCTCGTGCGGGCGCAATTGGTGGCCAGTGCCCCGCGGCCTGTCAGCTATATTGACTCAGGAGCGGCGATCGCGCGCCAGACCATCCGTGTGCTTCCGCCAGAGACTGAAGCGCAGGGAATTGGGGGCCATGCGTGGCTGACCTCGTTGCCTGAAGACGTGCCAGATCTGGCGCTTGTCCTCAGGCGGTACGGGTTTCCTAACGTTCAGCGTGTGCCGGACGCGCCGATCGAGATCACTTCTGCGCCGACCGCATTGTAGAGACTCGGCCAAGGCGCATCGTGAACGCGGGCGACCAGAGTTTCCCCGAAGCCATTGAAGCGACTGGACATGGCCCGGCCGTAGGCGCCCAGGTTTCCGAATTCCAGATAGTCACCTTCTTCGAGGCCGGCAGGCAGCCAAACTTTGGCAGGGAACTTGTCGGTAGAATCGCAAGTCGGGCCGTACACAGTGTACTCAACAAGTCGGCCAAGCGTGCGTCCATTGCTTGGCAGGGCCCGCATCGGGAACGACCAGCGCTCGTGAACTGCATCATAGAGGGCGCCATAAGAACCGTCATTGATGTAGATTGCGTCATCCTTCACCAACTCAATACGGGCAAGCAGGCTTTCCGACTCGGCAACCAGCGCGCGGCCGGGCTCACACCACAACTCGGCGTTTTCAAGAACGAACATGTTCTCGAAGGCCTGCTCAACCATCGCCGCATAGTCTTCCAGAGATGGCGGAGGATTGTCCGCATAGATCGAAGGGAAGCCACCGCCGACATCCACGATATCAACCGTGACCGAAGCCGCGATGATGATGCGGGACACATCGGCCATAGCCGTCCACCAGGCGGTAGGCTTCATCGCCTGGCTGCCGACATGGAAGGATACGCCCAGTTCGTCCGCATAATGGCGGGCTTCACGCAGGATCTCGGTCGCGTCTTCTGCGCTGGCACCGAATTTACCTGCCAGCGGCAGAGCAGCACCGTCACAGGATACAGCGATCCGTACAATGATCGTAAGGTCCTTGGCGTAGCCGGTTTCCTCGAGGATCTTGTGCAGTTCCTGCATCGTGTCGGTGACAAAAATTCGTACACCAAACTCGTGATAAGCGCGCTGGATGGCGCGGCGGTTCTTCACAGGGTGCAGGAAGGCCATGCGGGCGCCCGGGAATTTGCGATGGATCAGTTCGATCTCTGGCAGCGATGCCGTATCGAAACTGCGTACGCCAGCTTCCCAGAGGGCTTCGAGCACATGCTCGCCCGGGTTCGCCTTCACGGCATAGAATGGCTCGCCAGGGAACTTTTCCTTGAACCATTTTGCGGCTGCAGTGACCCGCTCAGGGCGGAAACACCATACCGGCAGATCAGGCTGCGCATCGGCAACAATATTATAGGGGGTAGCATAGGAGTGCATGACACCTAACCTCCAAAGGGCTTTTAACCAGCTTTGGGCGTTAGTACAGGGGGCCCCCAGTTTAAGGGTTGGCCCAGATGTCCGCCACATCGATTTCGAGGGGCGATGTAGGGGACTCTTTTCGGGCATGCAAGCAAAAATTTCGGGCAACCTGATATTTTTGTCACCCACACATCACATTGAACGGGTAGGGACCTTGCTTTATGGGCATCAGGCCGGGTGCCAACGCCCCTCAGCCAGATGTCGTTCGCCGGAGCCATGATCGCATGACAGCCAGAATTGGCAGTATTCTTTTCCCCCTCGTTCTTTTGTTCTCGGCTGCGTGCGGCCGGACTGACCTGTCTGATCTGGACACGGGGGACACCATCCCGCCGCCACCTGTCAGCGCAGACGGCACACACAAAATTCGCATAGTCGGTTCCTCCACGGTCGCGCCGTTTGCAACAACCGTTGCCGAGCGTTTCGGGGCGACCACGCGTTATCCGACCCCCATAGTGGAAACCACAGGGACGGGCGGGGGGTTCAAGACATTCTGCCAGAAAATCGGACCGGATCGTCCGTCGATCTCGGACGCCTCACGCATGATCACTGAAAGCGAACAGGCGCTGTGCGCCGAAAATGGCATAACCGAAATAACGGCCTTGTCGGTCGGGTTCGATGGGATTGTGCTGGCCAATGCTCGCCAGGCTCCGACTCTCGACCTGACGAAGGAGGAAGTGTTCCTCGCGCTTGCGGCTCACATTCCAGATGGGCAGCGCGGTTTCCGCCCCAATCCCTACAAGAACTGGTCCGAGATCAGCCCGGACTTGCCTGACGAGCCAATCATGGTGCTTGGACCGCCGCCTACATCTGGCACGCGGGATGCCTTCACCGAGCTCGGCATGGAGCAAGGCGCGCTTGCCTTGCCGGAATTGGTGGCGTTAAAGCAGGCTGACCCGGCAGCCTTCCGGCTGCGCACGCATACGATTCGTACCGATGGTGCGTGGATCGACCTTGGTGAAAATGATACGGCGATCATCCAGTCGCTGATCAAGACACCAACGGCTGTGGGCGTGCTAGGCTATTCTTTCCTCGAGCAGAATGGAGATCGCGTGAAGGCGGCGCATCTGGATGGCGTACCGGTGACCTTCGAGGCCATCGCGTCAGGCGAGTATGGCTTGTCGCGCAGCATGTACATCTATGTGAAGAACCAGAATATCCCGCTCGTACCGGGCCTGACCGAATTCGTTCAGGAATTTGTATCAGACCGCGCCATGGGGCCGGATGGCTATCTGCTCGAAAAGGGCCTGATCCCGTTACCGGATGAATTACGCATTGCCGAGCAGGAGGTGGCCCGACAGCTCGAGACAAGGGGTGCCCGCGAATAGCTATAGGCTGGGCAAGGTTGGCTTCTTCCGGCGGCGCAGCCTGATCTTTTGCCAGAACCTCTTGCGGGCGGGGGCTGGCAGCGGCTGCAAATTCTCGATGAAGGCTTCGGCGCAGGCGCGCCAGCTATAGGTCTCAGCATAGGCGCGGCACGTGGCGCGGCTGAGCGAGAGACAGGCGACAGCGCCTTCGGCAAGATTGCCGCCAGCAGGTGTAATCGTCCCCGCATCGGAGCCCGGGATAACATCGCGCGGACCGGTTGCATCATAAGCCGCAACCGGTGTGCCGGACGCCATGGCTTCCAGAACAACAAGTCCGAATGTGTCCGTCATGCTCGGGAAGACAAAGACATCTGCGCCAGCATAGCAGGTCGCGAGTTCTTCATTGAACTTTGCGCCCAGGAAGACGACGTCTTTATAGCGCTTCTGCAATTCCTCGCGCTGCGGGCCATCGCCAATGATCACTTTCGTGCCCGGCAAGTCCAGTTCGGCAAAGGCTTCGATGTTTTTTTCCACGGCGACGCGGCCGACATTCAGGAAAATCGGGCGTGGCAGGCCCTCAAACGGGTCGCCCGGCTGACCTTCCTCGATGCGGCGCTCCGGGGTGAACATGTTGGTGTCCACACCCCGGCTCCAGGCGACGAGATTGATGAAGCGCTGAGCCTCCAGCTCCTTCACCATGGAGGGGGTCGGTACCATGACCTTGCCGGAATATTTGTGGAACCAGCGCACAAAGGAGTATCCAGCCCGGGTGGGGACCGGTAGTCGCGCTGAAACATATTCCGGAAATCGTGTATGATAGGCGGTCGAAAAGGGGTGTTTCACCATGAGGCACATGGCGCGCCCGGCCATGCCGAGGGTGCCTTCGGTAGCGATATGGATAGCGTCAGGCTCGAATTCGTGGAACCGATCTTCAATCCTGCGCCGGGCGAACAGGGCCAGCTTGATTTCCGGATAGGTCGGCAGCGGCATGGTTCGAAACCCCTGGCCGGGATGAACAATCTCCCAGACATGGCCCATAGCCTCGGTTTCTTCGATCACGCGCTTCATTGTGCGCACGACGCCATTAACCTGAGGATCCCAGGCGTCCGTAACGAGCATGATGCGCATGAGCGCTCCTTCAACAGCCTCAGCCAGTCCCGCGCCAATGTGGCCGTGTTGGTGCACTGCGTAAAGAGGCCGGGATGCGTTGAACTTCTCTCGCATCGGGTCATGTGAAAAGATATAGATAATTCGGAATTGGTGCAGATCGGGGCAGGACTAACCCGTTTTCACCACATTCAGGCTGATAATTGCTCCTACGCCTACAGGCTCACACTTACCGGACCAGTACCCATATGGCTGACACGCTCGCGCTTGAAAAAATTGACTGGCATGCACTCGACCAGATTAAGTTTGCGGATGAGGAGGCCTTGCTGGAGGATCTGCTCAAACAGACACCACTGTCCGACGATTTACGCCAGGCAACCATGCGTCGAGCGCTGGAACTGGTCGAGACCGCCCGTGCGCGTGGCCGCGATAAGGGCATGATGGAAAGCTTCCTTGAGGAGTTTGGTCTGTCGAATGCAGAAGGTCTGGCCTTGATGTGTCTGGCCGAGGCGCTGCTGAGGGTGCCCGACGCCGAAACGCGCGATGAGTTGATTGCAGAGAAAATCCGCTCCGGCGACTGGAGCGCGCACCAAGGACAGTCCGAATCCTGGCTGGTAAATGCCTCCACCTGGGGGTTGATGCTGACCGGGCAAGTAATTGGTGTGCCTGCAAGCCTGAAGAAAGGACCCGCGAAGTTTATTCAGGGCCTGATCCGCGAAAGCGGTGAACCGGTCATCCGCGCTGCCATGATGCAGGCCATGCGCATCATGGGTGAACAGTTTGTTCTCGGACGGACCGTGAAGGATGCCCAGAAGCGCGGACGCAGAATGGTCAAGGCAGGGGATGCAGCGCATTTCAGCTTCGACATGCTCGGGGAAGGGGCCCGCACCGCCGAAGATGCCGCGCGTTACCTGAAAGCTTACCAGCACGCGATTGATGGCGTTGCCGCCGAAAAGGATAAATCCACCGCGCCGGAACAAGGTAATGGCGTGTCGGTGAAGATGTCCGCGCTTCACCCGCGCTACGAAGCGGTAAACCGAGCGCGGATCATGGATGAAATGTATCCGTCCGTGCTGGAGCTATGTGAACGCGCAGCGAAAGCCAATATCAACCTCTGTCTTGATGCGGAGGAAGCTGACCGGCTGGTGCTCAGCTTGCAGATTCTTGATCGGCTCGCGCGGGAACCTTCGCTGAGGAACTGGAACGGGCTGGGGCTGGCTGTTCAGGCTTACCAGAAGCGCGCAGGTGATGTGATCGACCGGCTGAAAGATCTCGCCGAGCAGACAGGCCATCGTTTCATGGTGCGGCTCGTGAAGGGCGCATACTGGGACAGCGAAATCAAGCATGCCCACGTCGAGGGCTATCCGAACTTCCCGGTCTTCACCACAAAGGCCGGGACCGACTTCAACTATCTGGCCTGCGCGCGCAAGATGCTGGAAGCCAAGGATGCCATCTACCCGCAATTTGCCACGCACAATGCGCACTCGGTTGCCGCGATCGAGATGCTCGCTGATGAGATTGGGAACTCGACATTCGAGTTCCAGCGCTTGCATGGTATGGGAGAGGCGCTCTATGGGGCTGCCGGTCTAGGCCGCCGCGTACGGGTCTATGCACCTGTCGGTGCGCACAAAGACTTGCTTCCATATCTGGTGCGACGCCTGCTGGAAAATGGCGCGAATACAAGCTTTGTACACTCCTTCCTTGATCCGGACGTGCCGCCTGAACAGGTTGTGGCGGATCCCATCGTCAAGGTGGAGGTCGGTCCCCGACGTCACCCGCGCATCCCGACGCCGCCACGGCTGTATGGCGCTGAACGTCGCAACTCCACCGGTCTCGACCTCAGCCAGCGCAGTGTGCGCGATGAGATGGCCGCCGCGATCAAGAGTTTCCGGGACAGCCCTTCGATTGCGGCTGGACCTATCGTGTCTGGCAAAGCGGTCACAGGTGGTGGAGAGATGATCCGCGTGCCGTTCGATACCGAGACCGTTCTTGGCAGCTGCCGGGAAGCGCAGGATGACGATATCGACCGGGCACTGACGGCGGCGACCCGGTTTCAGCCCGGCTGGGATGAGCTCGGCGGCGCGGAGCGAGCGAAACATCTGCGTGCCATGGGCGACGCGCTTGAGGAAAATGCCGAACGGCTGATCGCGCTGATGGCTCGCGAAGCCGGCAAGACGTTGGCGGATGGTATTGCGGAAGTCCGGGAAGCAGTCGATTTTTGTCGCTACTACGCCATGCAGGCGGAAGCGGAATTCACGACACTGCAGAAATTACACGGGCCGACTGGCGAAACCAATCACATCTCCCTGCACGGCCGCGGTGTATTTTGTTGCATCAGTCCATGGAACTTCCCGCTGGCTATTTTCACGGGTCAAGTTTCCGCGGCATTGGCTGCGGGTAACACGGTGGTGGCAAAGCCGGCAGAACAGACGCCCCTGATTGCGTTCGAGGCGGTGAAACTGTTCCAGAAGGTCGGGTTGCCAGGTGACGCCTTGCATCTATTGCCGGGCGGGGGAGAATCGGTTGGCGCCAAGCTGATCGGCGACCTTCGTGTATCCGGCGTATGCTTCACCGGCGGGACGACGACAGCCCGGATCATCAACAAGACACTGGCGGACCGCGACGGTCCGATTACACCGCTGATCGCCGAAACAGGCGGTTTGAACAGCATGTTCGTCGATACAACGGCGCTGAGAGAGCAAGTCATAGATGATGTTATTGACTCCGCCTTTGGGTCAGCGGGCCAGCGTTGTTCCGCGCTTCGGATCGTGTTCCTGCCGAACGAGACTGCAGACCATCTGATCGAAGGCTTGATCGGTGCGATGGACGAGCTCAACATCGGTGACCCCGGTCAGCCAAACACCGATTTGGGTCCCGTGATCGATGCAGAGTCCCGCGCTTCCCTTCAGGCCTATGTCCAGATGATGAAGGACGAGGCTACGGTGTTGCACCAATTGTCGCCCGGCCGGATCGGCGAAACGGGCTATGGGTTTGGTCCCGCGCTGATTGAGCTGAGTTCCATCGACCAGATAACTGAGGAGAAGTTCGGCCCGATCCTTCATGTACTGCGGTACGATCCGGATGACATTGCTGAAGTTGGCGCAATGATGAGAGGCAAGGGATACGGACTGACACTGGGCGTTCATTCGCGGCTCGAAAGCTTTCAGCAGGAGGTGCGCGACGCCTATCCTGTTGGCAATACGTACGTGAACCGGTCAATGACGGGGGCTGTTGTGGGTGTACAGCCCTTTGGGGGAGATGGCTTGTCTGGCACCGGCCCGAAGGCCGGTGGCCCGCACTACTTGCATCGTTTCGCAACTGAGCGCACCCTGACGGTGAACATTACGGCACAGGGCGGGGACGCTGAGTTGCTCAGCCTATAACGGAGTTTTGCATGAAGAGACTTGCCTTGATTGCGTTGACGGGGGCGCTTTTGCTGGCGGCTGGGTGTCAGAAACAGGTTCGGGACTTGTCGGACGTGAGTGAAACGTCAGGTGAGGTTGACGAGGCAGGTGAAGAAGACACCGCGATTGATGTTGCGACCATTGCTTCGGTAGACGAACTTCCCCGCGAGATCATCGTCGATGATGAGTTTCTCAAGGCTGAGGTCACAATTGATGAGGCCGTATTCTCCAAGGCGCCAGCCATTGGCATGGATCTGGTAGAGAATGCACAAATCCGGATCGTGGCGATGTCGGAAGACGCCCAAGCCTACAAAGCGGCAGACCCGGATTACTTCCGAGCCTATGGCCTACGGATCAATTGGGATATCGTAGCTGAGAGTGGAAATGTTGTGAGCCTCGAAGGCTTCCATTATACGTTCACTGGCGGCGCACATGGAAATTACTTCACCGCTGGACGGCTCTATAACGGAGCGACTGGCGAACCGATGCGGCTCAGCAGTTTTCTGCGTGAACCGCAGGCTGCCATTCAGACGCACATGAATGAAGTATGGACGGAAATAGCCCGGCAAAAAGTCAAGAAGAGCGGAAATGTATCAGACCTTGAGCGTTTCAGGAGCGAGGCGATGGAGCTGGTTAGCGCTGACATGGTTCTCGCGGGGGAAGTGAACTTCGTGCCATCGACTCTGCCCGGCAGGTTCGGCGGGTATGCAGTTCACTTTGCCCCCTATGACATCGGCTCATATGCGGAAGGAGCCTATCATGTCACAATTCCTCAATCA
>CERH01012408.1_pt1 | contig 27346 bp, 43 predicted proteins | sample 530991 | NCBI WGS metagenome assembly CERH01 (sample SAMEA2621191, study PRJEB7988) | marine metagenome | biome: marine biome (ENVO:00000447); feature: mesopelagic zone (ENVO:00000213); material: "saline water (ENVO:00002010), including plankton (ENVO:xxxxxxxx)" | depth 800 m | reverse complement strand
GGAGAGCCTGTTTTTAGCACCATAGAAGAGGCTGAGGCTTACGCAAAGACAAAAGGGTGCGAGGGGTACCATGAGCATGAATATGAGGGAAAAACGGCTTATATGGCGTGTGAGGGGCATGAAGAGGCAACAGAACTATCTAGGTTTATTGAGGAATTTGGTGAGGACATTCCAGAGGATTGGGAAATTGTAGATGATGAAATAGTAGATGGGGAGCATCAGGATTTTGATTTTGAAGAGGAACTAAATAAGGTAGCTAGTGAAAAATTTGAGTTTATATCTACTGGTAGGCAAAACCCAAATGTTAGAAGTGAGCAAGATGGATTAAATAAAGATGGTGATAAATTTTTTAAGGTAAGATACATGTACACTAAAAACAATGCTTTAAGTCAAGAGGGCGAAACTAGAAGCTTTTGCAAATTGATGATGGCTAGTAAAAAAGTATATCGTAAAGAAGATATTTTAAGAATGTCAACAATGCCTGTAAATCCAGGATGGGGACCTAGAGGTGCTGCTACCTACTCAATTTGGCTGTATAAGGGCGGTGGCAACTGCCATCATTATTTCCGCAGAATCGTGTATCAGGCTCCTGCTAGTGATGAGGGTTTTGTTGTTTATCCTGATAATATAACAACAGATAAGATTATAACAGCTACAAAAGCTAGAAGTGAGGGCTTTACAATAAAAAGAAACGATAGTTTAGTTGCTAAGGCACCTAAGACTATGAGAAATAACGGATTTTTAGAACCAAGATAACAACCTGATAATCAACAACTTATGTCATACGTATTATTTATATCAGAAGATAAACTAAAAGATTCAACAGCTTTGAATCTAAATATAGACCCTGCAATTTTACTTCCATTTGTGAGAGAAGCACAGAAATTGTATATAGAAACTGCATTAGGTACAGATTTAACAGCCCATTTAAAAGCACAGATAACAGCAGGAACATTAGCAGGTGCAGATAAGACATTAGTAGATGATTATATTGCTGAATGTTTGCCAGGATATGCGGTGTATCATGCTATTCCATTTTTAAGGTTTAAATTTGAGAATGGCAATATTTATTCTAAAACATCAGAAACAGGAACATCTTTAACAACAGAAGAGGCACAGCATTTAAGAGAGGAGGTTATGAACACGGCTAGTTACTATCGTGAAAGGCTAATAGACTATATTAGAAATAATACATCTAGTTTTCCTGCCTACTCAACAAACTCAGGTGCAGATGTTAGCCCATCAACTGATAATTACTATGCAGGTATGAATCTTGAAAGACCTAGACAAGGTAATAAATTAACTTTGAGAGACTTCTTAACACCTGACTTAACATAATGAAGAAACACTATAAACCAAAAAATACAAATATAACTAAGCTAAAATCCTACTTGGAAAGTAAGCCTAAATTAAATAAAAATGAGCGACTTAAAAGACACAATACAAGTAGGGTTGGCTAATGGTTCAGCTATCGGTTTTAGCCTAACAGATTGCAACGAAATATTAACTTTTGTATCCTTAGTTTTGGCAATAGGATTTACAATTTATAAATTTATAAAATATGAAAACAATAATTTGTAAAATAATAGACATAATAACAGGCGGTAGGTATTGCTTAAATTCATGTGGTAATTGCAGATGAAAAAAAGAAAATTAAATAGCAGCAACCCTAAGTATATTAAAACAGATAATAGTGTTAAAATGCGTAACATATTTATTAAAGAAGTTAAGGGCTGCAAGATTTACAAATCATATTACATATAATTTGGACTTAAAATATTTTAAACTATCTGAATTTGATAGCCCTGACGAACCAAACTCAGGTTCAAAAATGGATAAAAAATTCCTAGAAAAATTAGACTATGCAAGGCATAATGCAGGTATTCCATTTAAAATAAATAGTGGATATAGAACTAAGGCGTGGAATAGTAAAGTGGGTGGGCGTGTAGGCTCTAGCCACACAGGGGATGTAGGTCGTGCAGCAGATATTGCATATAATGGCAGCAGGGATAGATATATAATAGTTAAATCTTTAATGGAGGTGGGAATAACAAGAATTGGAATCGGTAAGAGTTTTATACATTGTGATGTTGATAAACAGAAAGACCAAGATGTTATTTGGCTTTATAATTAAAATAAATTTACTAACTAAAATAAATAATCATGAATGACTTTTTAAACAAGTATCTAATTGGCTCTATGCTTAAAAGCAGAAAGTTCTGGTACACAGTAATTGGAATTGTAACAACTTTATTAAGTGACACTTTTGGATTAAATCCTGAAGAGGTTAAAAACATTTTAATAAGTATCGGTGCTTTAGTATTAGGGCAAGGCTTTGCAGATGCAGCAAAGAAGTAATAACAGGTACAGATTAAAGCCGCATGAGATAGCGGTACTAAAAAAAATGCGAGAAGCTGACACTAGGAACGTCCTAGTTGTTGGCGACTTGCACGAACCATTTTGTTTAGATGGATACTTAGAGTTTTGCTTGGAGCAATATGAAACCTGGAACTGCACAGATGTAGTGATGATTGGCGATATTATAGATAATCATTATACGAGTTTTCATGAAATAGATATTGAGGCTGAATATACAGGAAAGCAAGAACTAGAACATGCAATAAGTAAAATAGCTAAATGGTATAAGGTTTTCCCTAAAGCAACTGTAATAGTAGGCAATCATGATAGGATGATAATGCGAAAAGCCCAAACCTCATTAATACCTAGCAAGTGGATTAAGTCTTATAAAGAAGTTTTAGAGGTTCCTGGATGGGAATTTTTAGATAGGTTAGTTATAGATAATGTTCAATACATTCATGGAGAGGCAGGTACGAGCAGAACAAAATGTAGGGCTGATATGATGAACACAGTACAAGGGCATTTACATACTCAATGCTATATAGAACACTATGTAGGACAAAATTTTAGAGTATTTGGAATGCAGGTAGGTTGTGGGATTGACCATGATACTTATGCAATGGCATACGCTAAAAGAGGAAAAAAACCTGCTATTGCCTGTGGGGTGGTTTTAGGAGGAACAACACCTATTAATCTATTAATGCCGCTATAATGACCGAAAAACAAACAAATATACGTCTATTTATATTGTATTTTTTAATCATTTTTACCATTCTATTGCTTAATTTATAAGTTTTTTTAAAATAATTTACTAGATATAAAAGCATTTTTTTTAATATTTTTTGTGAATAAACTTGTTTATATCGTTTTTTGTTGTATCTTTGTACCATAATTAAAAACAAATAAAATGAAAACAAATTACAAAATTACAAACAAAGTAAGCGGTAACACACAAGTTATGAATCAAGAAGAAAAGGATATATTCTTTTCTCATAGCAAAACGCAAATGTCAAACTGGAATAAGTATGGTAAACGTAATATGTATGGTGATTACGATATACAAGAAATTACTTATTTAAATAAAATACCAGTTTGGCTAATAACAAGTGTACTAATTGCAGCTACTATTTGCTCTATGTTGCTTCACATACAATTAAATTACTAATTATGGAATTGATAGCACAAGATTTTTATTTTTATAATAACGAAATATATAAGACAATAGAAAAGCTTTCGCCTGATGGTTGGTTTACAGACCTTAAAAAGGTAGAGCCTAGCATTAGAATCTTTGGAACGCAAGAACAGATAAACAAAGCCTTAGATGATTATATAGAACTAACAGGGCTTAATTTAGATGAAGGTTTTGATTTTAAGCCTGAGCCAAAAGATTCACGTTTTTATGACAAAGATAGAAATAAGGTCATTAAAAAGAAACTAAAAGAATACAAGGAAATATATAATAAAATGGATAATAACTTAGCACTAATAACAACGATATGAAAACTAATATTTTAAAAGAAAAATATATAAAATACGAATTAACAAAAGATGATGTTTTTAAGCATCAACACTATATAATAATAACTAGAAGCGGTATAGAGAAAATACAGGCTATTGAAAACATACATATTACTTACAATGTAATTAAATGTGAGCCTAATTTTGCTGCTGTTCAGGCTACTGCAATCAAAAACGAAAACACAATACAAACATTTGGCTCTGCATTAAAAGGTGACACATTTAAGGAGGGCAACACCAATAGTTGGTATGTAATGGAAATGGCAGAAAAAAGAGCCATGAGCAGAGCAGTATTAAAGCTAACAGGCTTTTATGAGTTGGGAGTGTTTGGGGAAGATGAATCAGAAGAATTTAAAAAATAACATGAGGGGGGTTTTAAGCAATTATTGATTATTAATGTCAGCAGTTATCCTTTGTAAATGCTTCCCCCCTCTTTTTTATTAACTAAACTATAAAACATGGACAATTACACACCTAAAAACAGCATTAACACACCTTTAGATAACACCGAAAGGCTAGAGTATTTTAAAAGTGAAAGCGAGAGAGTAAGAGAAAACAATCTTAAATTAAAATTAGAATTATTAGAAGAGAAACAAAAACTATTAAAAATTTTAGAAATCATTAAAAAATAAAAAATTATGGAAGTAAAAGGAAAATTAATTAAAAAACTACAAGCAGAAGCAGGAACCTCTAAGAATGGTAAGACATGGGAAAGCCAAACAATCTTAGTAGATACAGAAGAGAAATTTAATAACATTATAGCTATCAAGTGTTTTGGTGATAAGGTTAAACAAATGAATAAGTTAAAAGAGGGAGATATGGTTGCTATAAGCTGTAATGTTTATTCACGAGAATATAACGGAAAGTATTACAATCAAATTGATGGTTGGTTTTTTGTAAATCAAAATGAAAGCCCAACAGATAACAGGTCTGAATTTGTAACAACAGATGATGATAATTTACCATTTTAATTATGACTGAGGAATTAAATTTTAAAGCAATATGCGACCTTACTACAAACGTGTTAAACATGCCTAAAGGCTCTTTAGCATTAAGAAGTCGCAAGAGACCTTTGCAGGTTGCACGTTCCGTAGCGGCTTATATTGGCAGGTCAGAAGAGGATATACATAGAAAGGTTATTGGCAAAGTATTAAATAGAGATAGGAGTTTAATATATCATTATGAAAATAGACATAGTTTTTTATACAGGTCTTGCAGTCTTTATAGAGATACGTTTTCTTCTGTTTACAAAGCATATAAGGATATTGATAATGAAAAAGAGATTTTCATCAATGGTAAATTAATGAAGGAATATCTATTAAAAAACAATGTTAAAGAGTCTAAAGATTCAGATGTTATTTTAAGAGTAAAAAGCGGAGAGGCTATCTGTGATATTAACACTTGTTATTTTAAATTTTCAAGTCAATTAGAAAATATTAAATTTGCAATGGAGAAATATTACTATACAATTAAAATGTTATAATGGATAAACCTAATTACTATGCTATAATACCTGCTGAGGTTAGGTATTCTAACTTAAAGCCTAATGCAAAACTTTTATATGGAGAAATTACTGCACTAAGTGGGAAGTTAGGGTATTGTTACGCAACTAATAATTATTTTGCTGAATTGTATGGAGTAAGCAAAAACACTATTAGCAGTTGGATTAGTGATTTAAAAAAATTAGGTTTTATAAATGTAAATGTTGAAAGGAACGCTAAAAAGCAGATAATAAAAAGATGTATAGGTATCACGAAAAAAATGGATAGCCCTATACATAAAAAGATGAAAGGTAATACTACAAGTATTAATAATACAAGTAATATAAATATAACTAAAGAAAAATTTATTTTAGAGGTTATGACTTTTGATTATCCTAAAGATATGTTAGAGGATTTTATAAACTATTGGACTGAGGGAAAAAAGAAAATGAGATACCAAAAACAAATTACATTTGAAATAAAATTAAGATTATTGCGTTGGCAAAAAAATCAAAAGAAATGGGATAGGCCAAAAACTATGAGTAAAATCCATCAACATTTACAGAAAAATATAAACGTAAAAGAAAAATTAAAAAAACAATTTGAAAATGAGAATAATTAAAACAATGTCTAATGAAGATTTGCTAATGTGTTCTGTTGATTTAGTTAGCAAAACATACATAGAATTAGGACAAAATAACGTAGAAGAGGATACAATATCTATAATGGCTCAAAGCCTAGCAACTGATTTAAAAAGAATGTATAAAAACTTTTATTTTGAAGATGCAGAAAACGCATTTAATTTAGGCGTAAGAAGCCCTAATACAGGCGATTTTATACACTTTAACGTGCCTACCTATATAAAGTGGCTTAGAAAGCATCAACAGCTTATATGGGATGCTAGGGCAAGGGTGGACAAAGGCGAGAATCCAAAACAAGTTCCGCATTATAGAGATGAACCAAAACTATTAAGATGAAGATATTAAATTTATATGCTTGTCTTGGTGGTAACCGATACAAGTGGAATGAGGTAAAAGATGATATTGAAGTAACAGCAGTAGAACTTGACCCTGAATGTGCTAGATTATATCAAGAGAGGTTTCCAAATGATAAAGTAATTATATCTGACGCACATAAATACTTGTTAGAACATTACAAGGAATATGATTTTATATGGAGTTCACCACCTTGTCCTACACATTCTAGGGCTAGATTTGCAAGAAAAGAAACAACAAAACCAGTTTATCCTGATATGAAGCTTTACGAAGAAATATTATTTTTACAAAAATGGTTTAAAGGTAAATATTGTGTTGAAAACGTAATACCATATTACGAACCATTAATAACAGCACATAAAAGAGGCAGACATTTGTATTGGACTAATTTTAATTTACCTTATAATTTAGGACAAAGAAAAGGTAGTATAATGGAAAGTAAAGACGAGGTATGTAAATGGTGTGAATTTCATGATTACAATTTTAGAAAATATAAAGGAAATCAATCAGTTCAAAAAATAGCTAGAAACCTTGTAGATTATGAAGTAGGTAAAACTATATTTGAAACAATGTTAGGGGTAGTAAGAAAAGAAAATATTAATCAAATAGAACTATTTTAATATGATAGGGTGGGTATTAATAACAGCCATTGCAATGTGGCTAATAAGACAAATAAGACAATGAAAACAATTACAATTAAACAACATGAGGTAAAATCACAATCAGATGCAGTTTTATGGCATTTAAAAACATATGGTAGTATTACAAGCTATGAAGCAATAAAAGAGTATGGAGCAACTAGATTGTCAGCTATTATATTTAACCATAGAAAAGAGGGCTATAATATAGATAGTAAGCCATTAACAAAAAAAACTAGATTTGGCAGAAACACTACTATTGCAAAATATATATACAATGCACCGCCTAAACAATTTGTGCAAAAATCAATATGGTAAAAAAGTCAATTAGCAAATTAAAAAAAGAACTTGACAAATGGTTTAGTCTTTACATTAGGCTTAGAGATGCTGATGATTTGGGTTTTGTAAAGTGTTATACATCAGGGCGTTACTATCACTATAAGAATATTCATGCAGGACATTTTATGTCTAGGAAATGCTTATCTACAAGGTGGGATAAAATTAACGTACAACCTCAATCAATAGCTGATAATCTTTATGGCCAAGGCAGACAATATCAGTTCGGTATTAATTTAGACGCTCAATATGGAGAGGGAACTGCTGAAAGTTTACAGATTAAATCTAGGCAAACACAAAAGTTTTCTAGGGTAGATTATGAGGAAAAGATAAGTTATTACAAAGAAGCTGTTAAAAACTTAAAAAAAGAAAAGGGAATTGAGTAAACATTTATTATAAATTTGGCGTATGCACATACCAATATACGCAAATGAAGAACACAAATCTATTATAGATGTTTATATTACAATGTGCAAACAATTTGCCCAAGAGGTTGCAACAAAGGCAAAATACAATAATTATTTAGAAGTTGTAGACGTGATTATAGAGTACTCAAATAATTATGGAAATGGAACACATGAAAACAACTTTTACGATTGGATTATGATTATTCCGATAAACTTATCAGTAGCTACAAATGGCTTTTTTGCAGGTGTTGAAACAAAGACTAATGCGGCAGTAGTTAGAGCATATAGAGTTGTGTTAGATGAAATGCTACATGAGGTTGTAGAAAAGCTTAATAGAGTAGAGCCTAAACATGACTGAGATATATTTAGAAATAGCTAAATTAACAGATAAGTTTAGGACTATGGCTTACGGATTAACAACAGATGAAAACAAAGTTAATGAAGCGGTGCAGGAATTAATGCTTTATTTTTTACAAATGAATCCTGATATTTTAAAGGGCATATATGAAAAGGATGGAATATTAGGAGTAACAAGATATGGGGCAGTTGCTTTAAGGAGAGCATTAACAAGCACTAGAAGCAATTTTTATTATAAGTATGAGAAGTATTACACACATATTGATAGTTCTATTTACACTCTTAGTTGTACCTATAACGATGATAATATATACTTTGATAATAATGTTAATAAAAGTTTACATAACATTCCGAATGAAGAGGTAGATAATACAAAATTAGAAAGGTTAGAATTGATTGATAAGGAGTTGGATAAGCTTGATTATTGGTACGATAGGGAATTATTTAAGCTTTATTATTATGAAGAGGGCAGCACACTAGATAAAATACATAAAAAAACAAAAATAAGCAGGAATAGTATATTTACAACAATAGATAAGGTTAGAAATATATTAAAGAAAAAATTAAATGAATAAGTTTTTTGTGCCAAATAATGTGTATGAGGATAGGCTAGAAATATGCAAGTCATGTGTTTATTATTTTAAGCCAACAGGTACATGCAAGGTTTGTTTGTGTTTTATGAAGCTAAAATGTAGATTAGCCCCTATGGAATGCCCACAAAAAAAATGGCAAAAAACAACTGAGATAGAAACACCTGATGATTTGCCACAGGAAATAATAGATGAAATATTAGACATGTGGAAAGACTTAAAAACAGGCAGGGCAAAAGACGTACAAGCAAAAAAAAGAATGATAGAAACCTACAACGTAATACATATGACTTCTTACAGCCCTACTACAAATTGTGGCAGTTGTATAGCTACATGCTTTGATGGAATAAAAAAACTATATAATAAATATGCTTGAAGCACTAAAACATATAACAGGGCTTTGCGGAGAGCCGCATCCTAGCTTATTGACTTTGTTATTAGGAACGCCTTTTGCTAGTTACATGTATTATAAAATAAAAAACAATAAAAAATGAATAAAGAAATACCGAGTTACTATATTGGAAAAACTTATAAAATAGAAGCCAGGAAAGTTGTCGAAGACTTTCAAGCGGATAGTTATAATTTAGGAACTGCCATTACATATCTTTTAAGAGCAGGGAAAAAAGAGGGAAACCCTGCCGAGCAGGATATACGCAAAGCAATAAGTCATTTGCATTTTGAATTAGAAAGGATTTATGGTAAAAGCAAAACAAGAACAGGCGGATTAGCACAAACAGGAGGCAAGTTATGACATTATATAAATGCCCATGCGGAGAAGAAAAAGAAGTAAGCAAAGCAACCATAGTCTTTAGGGATGGTAAATGGGTTGCTGATGTAATGTGTAAATGTGGTAAATATATGGATAGTGAACCTCTTGATGGAATGCCTAGCTTAAAAAGAACTGAAGCATCACTAAGTAAAAAAAAACGCCATGACAAATTATGGGATGGAGCAAAAGAAAAGCTAATAGGAGAACGTGGAATAAATGAATCATTTGACTAATGAAAACTAAACCTAGAATACCAAAGAACCCAAAGGCACTAGCAAAAAAGGTTGTTGAATATTACTTTAACAATCCAAATGCAAACAGCCTAAAAGAAATGACAAATAAGTTTGATGTTGCACATACAAGGATTACTAAAATACTTAGAGAGGAATTTAAGCAAAGACGTGAAAATAGTATAACACGCAAATATATACAATATGAATTTCGTAATTAAAAGCAGTCAAGATAAACAATCGCTTTTTAATTATCTTAAAGAGTTAGAAACTGATTATATAGTAAAAGTAAAGAAGCAAAGAAACAATAGAAGCAATATGCAAAACAATTACTATTGGGCATGTATAGTACAACCATTAGCAGAAGAGCTAGGATACTTTCCTGATGAAATGCATGATACTTTAAAAATTAAGTTTTCAAGCGAGTGGCAAAGTATAGAGATAAACGAAAGGCAGATAGGATTACAAATAATAAATAGTACGGCAAGAATGAACACAGGAGAGTTTGAAGTATATGCCGAACAAATAAGGATATGGGCATTAACAGAACTAGGTATAAGATTAATGTTGCCAAATGAATTCAAGTAAGTTTCTATTATATAATATAGACTTGATTAATCAAAATATTTCAAAATGAACACACATGGAGGCAAACGAGCAGGAGCAGGGCGTAAGGCTAAGGCAGAAGAACAAAAGCTAATAGAGAATCTAACACCGATGAATCCAATGGCCTTGGAATCACTTAGAAAAGGATTAGAGAAAAAAGAACAATGGGCGGTAAAATTATTCTTTGAGTATTTTTATGGCAAACCACAACAAAGGGTAGATGTAACATCAAATGAGGAAACAATCAACATGCCATTAATAAACTTTGTAGAAACTGAATCTGAATAAAAAATACAATCCATTATTTACATCTGATGCTAGATACTTTATTATTACAGGTGGTAGAGGCTCAGGCAAATCATTTGCAGTAACAGTGTTTTTAACTTTGCTAACTATGGCAGAGGGAATTAGGGTTTTGTTTACTCGTTATACAATGGTATCTGCACATCTATCAATAATACCTGAGTTTTTAGAAAAGATACAACTATTAGGATATGAGAATATTTTTAGCGTAAACAAAGCAGAGGTGGTTAATCTTAAAAACAAATCCGATATATTATTTAGAGGTATTAAGACCTCAGCAGGAAACCAAACTGCAAGTTTAAAATCTTTACAAGGCATTAGCTGTTGGGTATTAGATGAAGCAGAGGAATTAATAGATGAAGATATTTTTGATACTATTGATTTAAGTATTAGAGAAAAGAATATACAAAATAGAATAGTGTTAATATTAAATCCTGTAACCAAAGAGCATTGGATATACAATAGGTTTTTTCAAGACAAAGGCGTAGAGGCAGGTTTTAATGGCGTTAAAGACAATGTATGCTATATCCATAGTACATACCTAGATAATAAAGAAAACCTCTCTAACAGCTTTTTAGAGCGTATTAAGGCTATAAAGGATAGAAACTTTAAAAAGTATCAGCATAAAATAATGGGTGGATGGCTAGACAAAGCAGAGGGTGTTGTGTTTGATAATTGGAGTATAGGAGAGTTTAATCCTGATGGATTGCAGACATCATGTGGAATGGATTTTGGATTTAGTGTTGACCCTGATAGTTTAACAGAAGTCGCAATAGACAAAAGGAAGATGAAGATATATCTTAAAGAGCATATTTATAAAAATGGATTAAAGAGCCATGACCTAGCTAAGTTAATATTAGACAAAGTAGGCAATACACTTATTATTGCAGATTCAGCAGAACCTAGACTAATAGCAGACTTAAAACATTTAGGAGTAAATATAAAGCCTGTTAAAAAAGGAACTATTGAAAGCGGCATAACTAGAATGCAAGATTATGAATTAGTCATAACACCTGAATCAACTAATATAGCTAAGGAGTTGAATAATTACGCTTATCAGGACAAAGGCTCTAAGTTATACATAGACAATTACAATCATGCAATAGATGGCATTAGATATAACGTTATATATCATTTAGATAATCCAAATGCAGGTAAGTATTTTGTGCAATAAAAAAGGGGCGGCATTACGCCAACCCCCTAACAAGAGAAATGAAAACGCGGCAAAGATAATAAAAAAAAACTAAATATTAACAATTTCTATTATATATTAGATGAAAGTTGCAATTAAAAAAAAGGGTAAAAAAAAGCAGTACAAATTAATTGAGAGTTGGGAGGATGTAACATTAGAGAAGTGGATTAAATTAATAAACATTAATGACAATGATAAAAGTAAAGAGGCGTTAGAAACCATAGCACTTTTATCAGACATTCCTAAAAAGCTGATTAACCAATTAGGGATACAAGATGTAGCATTAATATTAAGTAAGATAGCAGAGTTACAAAAAAAGGCAAATAGTTCTTTAAAAAAGATAATTGAGATAAATGGCAAAAGATACGGATTTCATCCTAGCCTATCAGATATAACATTAGGTGAGTACGCTGATATAGAGGCTTTTATGAAAAATGATTTGCAGCAAAATTTAGCAAATGTAATGGCAATTCTTTACAGGCCAATTATTGAAGAGGGAGAGAATGGGTTTTATACTATTGAACCCTATGATGGCAAAATAGATAAGAGGGCGGAAGAGATGAAAAAAATGAGTTCGGAGCAAGTGCAATCTGCCCTGGTTTTTTTTTGGATTTTCGTAAAGGGGTTGTTAATGACTTTGGAGTTATCTTTGATTCGCAGCATGAAGGAAACGAAACAGCAATAGCAACCGAAGATTTTGCAAGTCAATGGAATTGGTTCGGAGTGATGTATAGACTAGCAGGAGGGCAAATAGTAAATTTAGAAGCAGTAACCAAATTAAATCTTTATGAGTGTTTAACTTGGCTAACGTATGAAACGGAATTAGATTCACAAAATAGAGTAAAATATGGCAGTAACCAATAAGACATACAACAACGTAATAGAAACTCTAGCAAGACTAGGGGAGTATCACGACCAAATAGAAACAGTTTCTGTGGGTGATATTTTTGATATTAATTTAGAGAAAATGGAAAAAATGCCTTTGTTGCATATTAATCCTGTTAATGTTACAACAGGTGATGCACAGCTTACTTATAACTTTCAAATATTTATTTGTGATTTAGTTAGCGAGAAAGATAATTGGCAAACCTACAATGCAAAAGGATTAACAAAGCTAATAGACAATAAAAACAACGAGCAACAAGTATATAATCAAACTTTAGAAATAGCAACAGATTTTATAGGAATGTTAAGACATAGTACAAGACAATCGTTAGCAGGTGTTGATGATATTAATAAGCCTTTGTACTTTACTCAAGACCAATTTACAATAGAGCCATTTAGCGAAAGGTTTGATAATTTGCTATGCGGTCAAGTGTTCCAAATTGGTATCTTAGTAATGAATGACTTTGATACTTGTAACATTCCTGTAACGGATGCAGGTGCAGGATACTAATGTTTAAGTTTAGAATATGGAAGATAGAGATACAAATAATACCACCAAAGATAACAATAAAGTTATGAGTTTTGATGATGTAATAGACATGGCAGAAGCTGTTAGTATTAAAATGGCTAGTTATAATGACTACCCACAATCAGCAACTAACAACGCTAAACGTGCAAGAAAGTGGAAGGAAGAAAATGGTAGTGATTGCGGAACACGTGTTGGGTGGACACGTTCAGCACAATTAGCAGATAGAAAGCCAATAAGCCGAGATACAATTGCAAGAATGGCATCTTTTAAAAGACATCAACAAAATAAAGACGTTCCATATAGTGAGGGATGTGGTGGTTTAATGTGGGATGCATGGGGTGGTACATCAGGCATTGAATGGGCGATAAGAAAATTAAAACAAATAGATAAAAATAAAAAATAACAATTATGGCAAATTTAGTAGTAACAGTATCTGAAAGCGTAACCATTAATGGTGCTTTAAGGGGTTCGTCAAACAGCTTAACAGTTACAGATATAACAGATACTTTTGAAAGGGTAATAACATGCCCTCATACAGCAACAACAACAATAGCAACATTCTCATCAAATGTATATGATAGTGCAGGAGCATTAGACAAAGAAAATGTAAGGTATATTAGAGTTTCTAACTTATCAGCTACTCATGATATAGAAATTGGAGTAGCAGGAACAGCCTCTAATTATTCCATGTTAATACCTGCTGGAAACTCACACCTTATAGCTAGGGCAGATGATGTTATGTTGGCAGAAGCTGATGCAGTACCTACCTATGGTTCTTTAGCAGACATTGCTAAATTAGAAGTAAGGCCAACAGCAACAACAGATGTAGATGTTGAAATATTTGTAGCTAGTATATAATGGAGACCAACAATCTTGAAAGGTATTTAGAAAGCTTTGGTAAATACATAGTCAAACAGGCTAGAACTAATTTAACCAAAGGTAAAAAAAATGTAGATAAAAATCTATACAATTCTCTAAGCTTTAAGGTTGTTGAAGATTCAGGAGGCTTTACTTTAAAACTTTACATGTCAGATTATGGTAAATATGTAGACAAGGGAGTTTCAGGAACTAAAAAGGCTCAAAAATATACAGACTACAAAGGCGAAACAAAAACCACACCATACAAACGTGCAAAACAACCACCATCAGGATTAATTGAGAGGTGGATAAAAAAAAGAGGAATAAGAGGTAGGGTAGATAAAAAATGGAAGAGTGCAGGAAACAAAGGGGGGCAGTTTATAACAGATAAATCATTTGCCTTTTTAATTTCAAGAAGCATTAAGTTTAATGGAACAAAAGGAATTAGTTTTTTTCAAAGACCATTAATGTTAGGATTAAAAAGATTTCGCAACGAAATGTTATCAGCTGTTAAAAAAGATATATTAAACACCTTAGACAAAGCACCTAATACAACAGTAAAATAAAAAAATATGTCAGTTCAAAATTCAGTAATAGAGCAACAACCACTATATACTACAATGCCAGTAGGGCAGGAGGTTATTTTTGTAATATCAAATATTGATGCAGTAACAAATTATGAAAAGGTAAAATTTATAGTTGATATACATATAAGCGATACAACACCGCCTGATACTACTACAACAAATGATTTAAAAGGTAGTTTTAAAACAACACCTAACAATGCAGGTGTAGGAATGTTTGATTTGCGTAATGTTTTAGAAAACTATGTAGAAGCAGATAATATGGCCGCTAATGGCAGTAGCTATAAATCAACACTTACAAGTCCTGAAGAAAGGCATCCGTTGCATTTGATAGATAAATACTCTATGAATAACAATTCTATAAGATTTATGGCTTTAGTCTTTGCAGTAGAATATTTAGGAGCAACAGATGCAGCAGGGAATCAGGATGCAAATACAGTACGTAGGCAGGTAGGAACTGAAGTAAATTCAGACCTTTTTAATTTATTTAATGGTTATGTTAAATACACAGATGAATTAAAAATGGGAACAGGAGGGGTGCCGCCAAGTGATGATTTTGGATTTGATGTTTCGGATTTTGTTTTACAATCTCCAGGCGATAGATTTTTAACCAACGCACCTAAAACACAATATGCTAATTTAGAAGATTATGGAACACTTGCTTTTTTAGCGGTAAATGATAAGCTTGACCATATAGACTTACAATACTATAATAGTGCAGGTTCTTTGTTAAATACTGAATCTATATATAGAACTTTAGGCAATGGAGCCTATGATGTATGGAGTGGTGAGATTAATAAATATCTTTTATTCTTTGGTTGCTTTCCTGCTAACTTGCAAAATTGGAGTACTACATTCCAAGCATTAGTAACCGCAGGAACTATACAGGGTGGCGAAATACGTGTAGTAGGCAGAGATGTTTCTAATGTTGCAGTTACCGATTTTTATAAAATAAAACTTAATTGTCCTGATGGTTTTGGCTATGAATCTATAAGGCTTTGTTGGCTTAATCAATGGGGTGCATGGGATTACTACACATTCACAAAAAAATCAACTAGAACCATATCTACAAGTGGTACTACTTACACACAATTGCCAGGCACATGGAATGAATCTTTGTATAGATTAGACACTTATAGAGGCGGCAAAAAAGCATTAAGAAGAAATGCAACTGAAAGGATTAGTATGAGCACAGACTTTGTAAAAGAAGATGATAATGTAATGTTTGAAGAACTAACAAACAGCCCTGAAGTTTATTTGTTAGAGGGCTACCAAACTGACATAACATTTTCAGCTTTAAATAAATATGTAACACCTGTAACATTAAGCAGTTCATCATTTACTAAAAAAACAATAGCTAATGATAAATTGATACAATATTCTTTTGAGGTAGAAAAAACTAAAATGTTAAGAACACAATCTGTATAATGAACACGCAACTAATATTATATCCACAATCTTATACAGGGCAGTATAACACTACAACCAATACTTATACTATTAGCTCTACTGAGTTTGTTGTAGATGGTATGAATTTTAGTACTATAAATTCAGCACCGACATACGAGCAGGTTACAAATTATCCGCCTGGAATTATTGCGGCAGCACCGCCCTCTATTATAAATTCATGGTATAGATTTAGAACACCTTTGTTAGCACCACAGGCTGCCTACCCTAGCAATGTTGGTAGCACATTAGTTTTAAACTCTTCTGCCGCTACTACAATGACAGGAGTATATCAAAGACTTTCAGGCTTGACAATAGGGCAAAATTATGATATTACAGTAGATGTTGGTTCTGTTAATAATGAAAGTTTAGACATTAGGGCTTATGATGGCTCAACACAAATTGCAATACAACAGTTTGCTGCACCAATTACAGTAGGCACCTATACTTGTACGTTTACAGCAACTGCCTCTGATAATACAATTAGCATATCTTCGCAAAGTGCAGTAGCAGGTAATTTACTAATTAACAGCATATCGGTACTACAACAAGGTGCAGGAACTACAACTACAACTTATCAATTAGAAGATGGGCAGGTTATATGTGACCTGTACGAAGATGAAAATATACCATTAACTTTAAGTGTTGATGATTTTAAAAATGCAGCAGAGCAGGTACAATCTTATTCTAAGGCTTTTAAGCTGCCAGGCACTAAAAAGAATAATTTAATATTTGATAATATTTTTGAGGTAACACGTTCTACAACAGGGCTAGTATTTAATCCATATGTTAAAACTAAAAGTATTTTAAAGCAGGATGGATTTATTTTATTTGAGGGCTATTTAAGATTAATAGACATACAAGAAAAGCAGGGCGAGATAAGCTACAATGTCAACTTATATTCTGAAGTGATAGCCTTAGCAGACATGTTAGGTGAGGCTACATTAGCAGATTTAGGATTTGAAGAGTTACAGCATGACTATGTAAAATCAAATATTAAAAATAGTTGGAACACATCAGGAACAGGGATTGCTTATACTAATTCTAATGCATCAGGATTTAGAGATGATTATAGCACAGTAAAATATCCGTTTTGTGATTGGAACCATCAAATGTTGGTAGCTAATGGTTCAACAGGCTCAGGTGCTACATTAGGTGACCCTGAATTAACACTATTAGAGCAGGGCTTTAGGCCTTTTATTCAAGCTAAGTATTTAATAGATAGAATTTTTTATCAAACAGGCTCTCCATTTAGCTATACAAGTGAGTTTTTTAATACTGATGAATTTAAGGAATTATATATAGACTTTAACTGGGGCGAACAGAACCATGGGGCGGCTCCTGATAGAACAGATACGCTAAAAAGAGAATCGGATTTATCTACAATACAAAACATGACTCAATCATTTGAGCCTGTGCAACTACAAACTTTTGTAAGTGGAAACAACGCCTTATACGCTAACCACAGATTTACTTCTGATGTAGCTAATTTAGAGGTGTCAGGCTCAGTAAGAATACAATTAGAAAATACAAGTTCATTGCAAACTAGAAGTTCTACTATGGCTTTTGGTAGGTACAATCAGGGTGGGGCTGTAATTGAATATTTTGAAGTTGTTAATGTAGATATTGCACCATTAGGCTCAGGTGCCTTAAATGTTACTTTTGATACAATATTAAATCCTGGCGAGTTTTTAATGCCTGTTGCTAAACAGGATAGTAATGCAGGGGATGTAAGAGTTTCAACAGGAACAACGTCATTTTTTGATGTATCATATAACAACCACGCAGCAACAGTAGAATCTTTATTAATAAAAGAACGTGGCGAATTGTCACAATGGGAACTAATAAAGGGTATAATGACAATGTTTAACTTAGTTTCAATACCTGATAAATCAAATCCTAACAATATATTAATAGAGCCTTATAATGATATATTCTTAAACAACGCTAATAGTAAGCAATTAGATTGGACTAGCAAAATAGATGTAGAAGAAATTAAATTAACACCCTTAACAGATTTAAAAAGATTAACGACTTTTAAATTTGTAGAAGATGAAGATGATTATGTTTTTAATGTTTACAAGCAGTCAGTAAATGGAGTTTATACTGAGGGGCATTTATATGGCTCTAAACTTTTTGATGCTTCATTGTCAGGAAATGGATTCCCTACAATATTAACAGGAGAGGAAGAAATAATAGCAGAGCCATTTGCAGCAACAGTACCAAAGCCTTTAATGACTCAATTTCCTGATTTTATTACACCTGCAATATACTCTTATAATGCTGATGATGGAACATCTCAAGGGTTTGCAAACAGCCCTAGAATCATGTATAACAATGGTGTAAAGACTTTAACATCTTGCACATATTATATACCTGCTCAAAATACAGAAGCAGGAGAGCAAATGACTGACTTTTTACAATTTAGCCATTTAACAGATATACCAACTATAACAACTATTCCTCCTGCTGTTACAGATACAAATGATTTCCATTTTGGAGATTGCCAGTTAATAAACCCAATAGGAAACGCAACAACAAACAACCTATTCTATCTTTATTGGCTACCTTATTATAATGAGTTGTATAATGCAGATACAAGGACTATGACATTAAAAGTAAATCTAACTCCAGGCGATATGAACAGCTTTAATTTTTTTGACAATGTATTTATCAAAAATAGAGAATATAGAGTAAACAAAATAGATTACAAACCAGGCGATTTAGCAACAGTAGAATTTATACTTATTATATAATGGCAACAATACCTTACATAACAGGATTTGCAATAAAACCTGCAAAGATTAGCGGAACAGGAGTTGTAACATTTACAGATGGTAGGAATGAGATAGTTCCTAACCAAAGACAATGCGAAGCCTATGGATATACCTACAACCCAACAACAGGGGTTTGTGAGGCTTTTAAATATAGCTCTAATTTAAGTGTAAATCTAAACAACGAAAATAACAACGTACAAGGTTCGCAAAATGTAACAGGAGTAGGCACTAACAACACCTATATAATGGGTGAGAATAATGAGGTTATTGATGTGTCAAGAAATAACATTTTAGTAGGTAGTAGAAACCAAATTACTAAACAGGTAGATAATACTGCTGTATTTGGCACTTTAGGAGAGGTTAGAGAAACGAACTCTTTTGTTATAGGGGGTAATGCTACATCAGACGTTTTAGGTAAAAGGCAAAGTGTTCAATTATTATATGGTGGGCAGACAACAGATGGCAATACTGTAAATTCTTATTTAAACAACACAACAGATTCGTTTGTAGTAGTACCTGATAATACTATAATGTATTTTCATGCTGATTGTGTAGCTGTTAGAGTTGGCGGTACTAGCGGCTCAGGAGCAGTTGGCGATTATAAATCATGGGTAGAGCGTGGCGTTGTAATTAACAAGTCAGGAACACTAAGCATAGAAAGAGAAAGAGATACAATCAAAGGCTCAGGTACTACAACAGGATGGCAGCCAACAGGGGCGGTTTCAGGAACTAATTTTTTGTTACAAATAAAAGGAACTAATAATATGACTTTAGAATGGGCATTAAATGTAACTTTCACACAAATAAAAACAGGAGTAGCACTATAAATAAAAAGATATGGCAGATAAAATAGTAATAGAAGCAGAAGTAAAATCAGATGTAGGGCAGTTGGGAAAGGATGTATCTGATGCGGCAGGTGAGTTTCAAATTTTAGGAGTTTCGTTAAACTCTGTAAAAGCAGGGTTTGTTTCAGCAGGAAGTCAAGCAAAGATGATGTTTAGCTCTATTAAAGCAGGTCTTACATCAACTGGTATTGGCGCTTTTGTGGTAGCTATTGGTTCTTTAGTATCATATTTTACAAACACTAAAAAAGGAGCAGAACAGCTACAAGTTGCAATGGCAGCATTAGGAGCAGCATTTAACGTGATTGTTGATAGGGCATCTCAATTAGGAGGTGCAATCGTTAAGCTTTTTACAGGAGATGCAAAAGGGGCTTTAGAGGGTGTTAAAGGTGCATTTTCAGACATTGGAACAGAAATAGCAAATGATACAGCAAAAACCATTTTGTTAACAAAAGCTTTTCAAAAATTAAAAGATAGCCAGAGAGAATTAAACGTAGAAACAGCAGAGCAAAGGGCAGAGATTGAAAGGTTAAAATTAATAGCAGAGGATGTTACCAAATCCACGCAAGAAAGATTAGAGGCAGCAAAAGATGCATTTAAAATAGAAAATGATTTGCTAGACAGGAGGATTGCAAACGCTGAAGAGGATTTAAGGATACAAAGGGAGCGAATGGAAACTAGAAAAGTAGATAATGAATTTTTAGAAAGTGATTTAGATGCAGAGGCTCAGTTAAGAATTGATTTAGCAAACATACAACAAGAAAGTACAACAAAGCAAATAGAATTAAACAACAAAATCAATGCTATTGAAGCTGAGGCACAGGCTAAAAGAGATGCCGCATTTGAAAAGGAGAAAGCCCAAAATATTGAAAGGACTAAGGATTTAACATTAATGCCTGCTTTAGTTGCAAAAGTAAATGATGAACTTATACAGGCAAACAATGAATATTTTGAAAGTTTAGAAAATAACGCTGATGACCAAAAGGAATTGTCATTAGGAATAGAACAATTTAAAATTGACTCTGTAAATACTGGATTAGAGTTAGCAAAACAGGCAGCAGGTGAGGGTACTGCAATAGCTAAAGCGGCGGCAATTGCTCAGGCTACAATTGCAGGTACACAATCTGTTATTAATGCCTTTAATGCCGCTAATGCTAATATAGGAGCAACAGCAGGTTCTTTTGGGGCTTATCCCATTACAATGGCAGCTTTAGCAGCAGGGTTTGCAGCTACAAATATTGCTAAAATTGCATCTGGTTCGCCCCCAAGTGCAAGCGGTGGAAGCGGTGGAAGCCCTGAAATGGTGCCAACAACACCTGCACCACAAATGATGTCAGGGGCTTTTGAATTAGGTGGTGGATTAGCACCAGAGCCTATGAAAGCGTTTGTTGTAACTGATGAAATGACTAATTCGCAAGACCAATTAGCTAACATTAGGCGACAAGCTACAATATAAAAATCAAATAATTATTAACTAAATCTATTATATAATATGCCGTGTGAAGAATGTGAAAATGGAAAAGTAAAATGGGGAAAAACAGGAAGCTGTGAGTACGATTCAATAGCTGAATGTGAAGCCGCAAACAAAGACTATTACGAAAAAACTACATCAATTGTAGAGCTTGTAATTGCAGATGATAGTGAGGAGTTAGCTATTGATGCTATTAGCTTAGTAAACTCTCCTGCAATAGAACAGGATTTTGTGTTTTTTGGTAAAGAAAAAAATAATCTAACCTTTGCTAAGGTAGATGAAGAAAAAAGAATGCTAGTTAGTCCTGCATTAATACCTAACAAACATATATTTAGATATGACCCTAATACAGACTCTGAGTATTATGTTTTTTTTCGCCCTGAAACAGTACGCAAGGCTAGTGAGTTATATTTAAAACATAACAATCATCACAAAGCTACTCATGAACACAACGAAAGAGTATCAGGCGTTCTAACAGTAGAATCATGGATAAAAGAGGGAGATAGTGATAAATCTAAATTATATGGCTATGATTTGCCTAATGGCACGTGGTTTGTTAAAATGAAAATAACAAATGATGAACTTTGGAGAGAAATTAAAGAGGGTAAATTAAAAGGGCTTAGTATAGAGGGCTACTTTACAGATAAGATGGCTAAGATGTCAGAGAGAACACCAACAGATGAAGAAATACTATCAGCTTTAAATGAGATAATACGTGAAAATCAAACAAACTCAAAATAAATCTATTATATAACAGAACCTAAAACATTAATCATGGATATTAAAGAACAAATATTAGTAGCACTTGGCCTAAACAAAGCTGAGGAAGAAATTAAATTAGGATGGCAGTCTAAGTCAGAAGATGGTGGAACTATTTTCGTTTCTACTGCTGAAGAACTAGAAGCAGGTGTGGACGTATCAGTACTATTAGAAGATGGCACCACAATCCTATTGCCTATCGGAACTTACAAAACAGATACTGGTGTATCATTTAGAGTTTCTGAGGAGGGGGTAGTGGATTCTGTTTTAGAATCAGAAACAGAGGAAGAGGACACAGCAGATGATTTAGCAGAAGAAAAGGAAGAAATGGCAAAAGAAGATGATAAAGATGATTATGATGAGCATGATGAGGCAGATGTTGCAGATTGGCAAGGTATGGAGAAAAGAATAAAAAACTTGGAGGATGCTGTGGCTGACCTTAAAAGAGAGATAGGTGAAACAGGTGATGTAGAAGAGATGGCAGAAGAAACAGCAGAACCATCTACAAGCCCTAAATCTATTAAAACAACAGAAGTAGTAGAATTTTCAGCAGAAGATGAAATAGAAAAATTAAAAGCTGAAAACGAAAAGTTAAAAACGGAATTAGCGGCAAGTCCTGCTGATGCTCCAATTAACACAAACAAATTTAGCTCAGAAAAACCTGTATTATCTAAAAAAGAATACAGCAAACTTTCTAGGCAAGAAAAATTTTTATACAACTTAAATAAATAAATTAACAAATAAAAAACAAAAATTATGGCGTTTACTACAACATCAAACTTCGCAGGGAAGGCAGCAGGATTTTATATCTCAGCAGCCCTAAAAGAAGCGAAAAGTTTAGACTTCTTAACTATGATAGAAAATATCAAATATAAGTCTAACATTCAAAAAATGGCAGGTTCAGGGTTAGTTAAAGATGCTACTTGTGATTTTACAGATGCAGGTACACTTGCTTTAACAGAAGCGGTTTTAGAACCTAAAAATCTACAAATTAACTTAGACCTTTGTAAGAAAACTTTATTGGATTCTTGGGAAGCATTACAAATGAGAGCAGGAGCAGGAGCACCACCACCACCATCATTTGAGGACTATGTAATTTCTTACATGGGGGAAATAATAGCTAATGGCGTTGAAAATTCAATTTGGAATGGTGCAGCAGCAACAACAGGGGAATTTGAAGGATTTATGACAGCTACAACAGGTCTTTTACTACCTGCGCAAGATGCAACAGTTATTCAGTCTACTGCTTCAGGAGCATTTACCGCAGCTACTATAATTGCTGAATTGCAAACAGCAACAACCGACTTAGCAGCTAACATACCTTCTATATTAAGAAAAGAAGATTTACATATTTATATGTCACCAAAATCTTATTCTTTATACATTTCGGCAGTATCTACATTAGGATATGTTAATGCTTATAACATGAATGGTGACTATGAGCCTGTATTTGAAGGTTACAAAATCGCTGTTTGTCCTGGAATGAGAGATAATGGTCTTGTTATTGCTGAAAAATCTAATCTTTTCTTTGGTACTGATTTATTAAGCGACCAAACTAGAATTACTCTAATGGACATGGCTAACCTAGATGGTTCTGACAATATGCGTTTAGTAGCTAGATATTCCGGTGGTGTTAGACAAGGAATAGGGGCTGACATTTTAAGAATGCAACACTAATAAACTAAATTAACAGATGCGAGGGCTTCGGCCTTCGCCTCTTTAACCTTTAAAACATAAAAAAATATGGCATGTACTAATTTAACTAAAGGTAGAGGGCTTGATTGTAATAGAGTATCAGGTGGCATCAAATACGTTTATTTTGGAGTTTACGACCAGTTTACAGCACCTATTGATGGAACAGGTATTGTAGTTTCTAATGGTGAAATAACAGATATTGAGATGGGTGCAGGAACTGGCTTGTATCGTTACACAATGCCATTAGGCGTTGCATCAGCTACTGATACCATAACAGGTAGTAGAGAAAACGGAACTGTATTCTATGAGCCAACAGTAGAAGTTATTTTAAATAGACTAACTAAAGAAGACCAACACGAGATTAAGCTTTTAGCTTCAACAAAAGTAGTTGTATTTTGTCAGTTAAATGCACAATTAGCAAACGGACATGATGTGATTATTGGAATGGGGGTTGTTAACGGGATGGAACTTAATGCAGGAACTATGGTTACAGGGGCTGCTTTCGGTGATAGAGGCGGTTATAATCTTACACTATCGGGCATGGAGGCAGAGCCTTTTGCAATGGTTGCTGATTATACTACAAATCCATTTGATAATGCAGCATTTACAAATGTATCTATAACTACATCATAAAACTTATCATTAGTTTTTATATATATTCTTGATTAGGAGGGCTTTATGCCCTCTTTTTCTTTTATTAGCAAATAAATACGACCTTTTTCTATTATATAATAGGTACACTAATTATGATACACGCAATAACAAATTCTAGCTTTCATGCATACATACAAACTCAGGATGTGAGGATTGGTACTGCTAATGATACTAATACAAGGTATTTGTTTAAGTTTACTAATGATATGAGTGGTGCGGTACAATACGCTTATCCTGAGCAGCAATTATACAACAGGTATAGTAAATTCTCATTTAGCTACAACGCTGTGCCTGATGTGTTTTTAGGGCGTGTTGATTTAAAACCAGCAGGATATTGGAAATATGAAGTTTATGAGGTTACATGGGGGGCTTTTGCAGCATTAGATAATGAACAAGCACCATCAACTGAATTAGCAGTATTACTACCTGCAAGTATAAGAAGAGGTGTAGTACAAGGATTAGTTACAAAAGGAAAGGTTTTAGTATCAGAACTTAGCGGAACAGAAGAGGTGCAATATACTCAAAATGGTGGAGAGGTCATCAGTTTAAACATAGCATATGGAGGCATTGGCTACCCAACTGCTCCTACTATAACAATAACAGGTGATTGCATAACTCCTGCAACTGCAACTTGTACCATATCAGGTGGTGTTGTAGATAGTGTAACTCTTACCTATGCAGGAAACGGATATACCGAAAATCCTGTTGTTACGCTTTCAAGTGTAGGCGAAACGGCAACAGCTAGTATAACAGCTAGTATTCAAGAAAACAATTATATTTATAACGGATAAAAATTAAAAAATGGCAATAGAAAACGTACAACAATTATTAACAGAGCAGCTAGGTAAAAATGGCGGAACTGAGATATTTACAACAGCAGACCAAACTAGCAAAGATTGGTATTGTGTTTACTTTCCTGTGGAAAGCGTGGTAAGTTCAATAACAGTAGCAGATGCAACAGGAGATTCAGCATTACAAACAACACTACCAGCAGGAACAACTTTATTTATGAATATTACGCAAATACAACTTACTAGCGGAGTTGGCGTAGGTTACAGCGAGGGGGCAACTACATAATATGTTATCACTTAGTCAAAAATTAAGCTTAAATAGAGTAAGACCTCAAGGCGGTTGGACACCTGGCTCTGATAATGTTTATGCGTGGTATAAAATGGCAACAGGAATTGTTTTAAATGGTTCTGATGTTAGCGAGTGGAGAGATAGCTCAGGCAATGGTTTTACAATGAAACAATCGGATACTGCACAACAACCTGCGTATTCAGCAGGGGTTTTAACATTTGACCCTACAAGCAACGAATGTTTAGAGTTAGATGGAACGCAAATACAATTAACAGGAGACTTTACAATTGGTATTCGTTTTAACGTAACAGCTACAACAGGAACGCTATTAGCAGACCAAACAGAAACAGGAGAGTTTTTAAGATTTCAGGCTAGTAATAAAATAAGAGTAAAAATTGATGGTACAGCTCCTTTAGATTTGACTTTAAATAGTGGTAATTTTGGTGGAGAGCAGTACATGGTTTTGACACGTTCTAGCGGTACAGTTAATATGTGGGTAGATGGCGTACAACAAACAAGTTCAGGAACTAAAACAGGAACAGCAGATATTGATGCAATAGGTATTAGAAAAACAGATGCATCACCTTATGATGGAACCATGAGAGAGATACAAATATACAGCAGTACAAGTGCGGCATTAACAGCTAATGTCAATACATGGTTAGCAGCTTTATAAAATAAAAAAATATGAAAGACAATATTATTAATATTAATTTAGAAACTAGCACAGCACCAATAATATCTGAAACTAGAGGTAGGGATTGGATAGAATATGGAACAGATGATTGGCGTAATTTATATCCTCAATTCTTAATAGACTTATACTACTCTAGTTCTATTACTGCTGCTATTATTAATGCCACCTCAGAAATGATAGCAGGAGAGGATTTGATAATAGAAGATGAAGAGGATAGAGATTTAGAGGCTAGAGTAAAACTACAAAACTTTATGGATAGGGCAAATGGTAACGAGAGCCTACATGAAGTAATAAAAAAATTGTCTTTTGATTTTAAACTACAAGGTGCATTTGCTCTTAATATTGTATGGAGTAAAGATAGAACACAAATAGCAGAAATATATCACGTACCTGTTGAAAAAATAAGATGTGCAAAACCTGATGAATTTGGCAAAACACCAGGATATTATATAAGTTCTGATTGGAGTAATACTAGACAAAACAAGCCTTATTACGTACCTGCTTTTAATGCTAATGATAGAACCTCAGCAAATCAAATAATGTATGCAGGTCTTTATAGCCCTAACATGAATAGCTACTACACTCCAGATTATGTTAGTTGCAATAATTGGGCTTTAATAGATTCCAGGATTAGCGAGTACCATCTCAACGCAATAAGCTCAGGATTTTCTGGGAGTTTCATGATTAATTTTTCAAATGGAATACCAACGCAAGAGGAAAGGCATCAGATAGAGCAGAGTTTGTCGGCTAAATTTACAGGGCAAAATAATGCAGGTAAATTTATTCTTACATTTTCAGATGATAAGACTAGAACTCCTGAAATTAATGCTATAACACCATCTGATTTGGATAAGCAATATCTAGCGTTACAGGAACTATTAACACAAAACATTTTAAGTGGGCATAGAGTAACATCTAAAACTCTAATGGGTATTGATAGCAAAAACGGCTTTTCTTCAAATACTGATGAATTAATAAACGCTGCTGATTTTTACAGACAAACAGTGATTATTCCTTTCCAAGATATGCTAATCAAACAGCTTAGAAAAATATTCCAAGTTAACAATATGGATATGCCTGTTCGCTTTGTACAATTAAAACCAATCACAGTACAATTTGATTCTAAGACAATCAGAGAAGTTATGACTACTGATGAAATACGTGAGGAATTAGGGCTAGAACCTTTGGGTGATGAAGATACAATAGAGCAGGATGTAAAACTTAGTAAAGTAGGTATGATTGATGGAGAGCCTGTTTTTAGCACCATAGAAGAGGCTGAGGCTTACGCA
>CERH01012990.1_pt1 | contig 27428 bp, 34 predicted proteins | sample 530991 | NCBI WGS metagenome assembly CERH01 (sample SAMEA2621191, study PRJEB7988) | marine metagenome | biome: marine biome (ENVO:00000447); feature: mesopelagic zone (ENVO:00000213); material: "saline water (ENVO:00002010), including plankton (ENVO:xxxxxxxx)" | depth 800 m | reverse complement strand
CCTGAACCTGATCCAAAGGCACAGGAGTGGGCAAGAAATAATTCTTGGTTTGGTCAAGATCTTGCTATGACAACGTCAGCTTTTGCTTTTCATGAGCAGATGACTGGCACAGAAGGATACGATCCAACTTCTGATGAATATTATCAAGAGTTGGATAAAAGGTTAAGAGATTCTTTTCCTCATAAATTTGAAGAAAGTGTTTCTCAAAACAACGTTCAAGATAATGTCGCTGTTTCTTCTAAAGGAACTAGAGGCAAAAAATCTGGACGCACTGTCAAGTTGACACCAAGTCAGGTTGCGATAGCAAAAAGACTAGGAGTTCCACTTGAAGAATATGCTAAGCACGTAAAAGTGTAAGGAAATAAAATGGCAAAAGATGATTTAAAAAACTCAGTTCGTGAAACTCGAGCTGCACAATCTCGGGACAGAAATGTCCGTAATAAACCTTGGCAACCACCGTCGGTTTTAGACGCACCAGATGCCCCAGAGGGTTATGTTTATAGATGGATCCGTGAATCCATGGTAGGAAATGATGATAAAGCGAATATGTCAAAACGTATTCGTGAGGGTTGGGAACCTGTGAGAGCAGAAGAACATCCTGATTTTGAAACTCCTGTTGTGGAAGAAGGTAAGTATGCAGGCGTAATCGGAGTAGGTGGGCTTATTTTGGCTAAAATGCCGATCGAAATAGTTGAACAAAGGAAGGCTTATTTTAGAAATATGACTTCTGACCAAATTCAAGCAGTAGATCGCAACTTAATGAGAGAAAGTAATCCAGTGATGCCTATTGAGACACCTCAAAGGTCAACAAAGGTAACTTTCGGAAGTGGTGGCTCGAAGGGTGAATCCTAAGAGCTGTAATTGAATTTTAATGGGAGCCTTGTGAAAGCAAGGTTTATATAAATGGCAAATGTAAATGATCCTAACGGATTTGTTCCAGCATATCATATGTCTGGAGGTGTCATTCGTCCATCTGAGTTCGATATCCAAAGTGGTGCAACAGGCGATATTTTCGCAGGAGATGTGGTCAAACTTGCCTCAGGATATGTTCTTCAAGGTGGAGCAACGGATGCTCCTTTAGGTGTATTTTATGGTGTAGAATACGTACAGACAGACGGCGAGATCGTTTTCTCAAGAAAATGGCCAAGCGGAACGTCGACTTTAGGCTCGAAGAATGCTAAGGCGTATGTATATGTCGATCCAAATATTGTGTATGAAGCTCAGTTTACTGGGACTCCGTCACAAGCTGACATCGGTAAAGTACATACTATTAGCACTACTGCGGGAGATAGTAATAATAATCGTTCGAAAGAGGGAGTAACAACAACCACAGCAAGTGGTATTGCTAAGTTAGTGGCTTATGTAGATAGACCAGATAACTCAGCTAATGCAGAGTTTGCTAGAGGTTATTTTATATTCCCTGCTTCAGTATTTGGCAATGACTAAGGAGTAGAAAGTGGCAATTAATAGAGCACAATTAGTAAAAGAACTCGAGCCAGGATTGAACGCATTGTTTGGTTTAGAGTATGATAGATACGAAAACGAGCATTCAGAAATTTTTGATGAAGAAAGTTCAGACAGAGCTTTTGAAGAAGAAGTTATGCTTGCTGGTTTCGCACAAGCTCCAGTAAAAGGAGAAGGTGCAGCAGTTTCTTATGATTCAGCACAAGAAGTGTTCGTGTCTAGATACAGCCATGAAACAGTAGCGTTGGCTTTCGCACTTACAGAAGAAGCTATAGAGGATAATTTATATGATTCTCTTTCTTCTAGATATACAAGAGCGTTAGCTAGATCTATGGCAAACACTAAGCAAGTTAAAGCAGCAAATGTTTTAAATAATGGTTTTGATTCAAGCTTCCCAGGAGGAGACGGTAAAGAATTATTCGCTACCGATCACCCAACCCTGAGTGGTGGAGATCAAGCTAATGAACCTAGTGTAGCTTCAGACTTAAATGAGACATCATTAGAAAATCATCTAATTGATATTTCTCAATTTAAAGATGAAAGAGGTATTAAGATTAATGTTCAAGCTAGAAAGTTAATCATACCACCTCAGCTTCAGTTTGTAGCAGATAGAATCCTTAACTCTCCAGGTAGAGTAGGAACTTCTGACAACGACCTTAATGCTTTAAGAAACATGGGTATGTTGCCAGAAGGATATGTGGTAAACCACTATCTGACTGACTCTGATGCATATTTCATCAAGACTGACGCACCTAATGGACTAAAACATTTCGTAAGATCCCCTATGCAAACAGGCATGGAAGGAGACTTCGAAACTGGTAATGTCAGATACAAAGCTAGAGAAAGATATTCTTTCGGCTTTAGTGACTGGCGTGCTATTTTTGGTTCACCAGGAGCTTAATGTTCTTTTAGGGGAGTATCCGTACTCCCCTTTCTTTTTTCTTCAAAACAAACTATCATTTAAAAATTAGCATAATGAGACGCATGGTGCGTTCCATTTACGAAAGGAGTTCATATGGCTAATCCGCATTTTCAGAATTTAATTCTGTGGGCAGGTAATAGTGTTTCTTCTAAGTATAAGAAAGACTTACCGATGTTTCAACCGTATCCGTCTGATCAGACATTCTACGGTTACTTTAATGACTTCATGACCTATAATTCAGGTGACTTTACAGTTACAACAACTGAAGCTGGAACAGGAAGTGCAACCGAAGCAATAGGTAGTATAGCTGGTGGTGCATTAGTTTTAACTAATGCTGCTGGAGATAATGACCTAGACTTTTTACAATTAAAAGGTGAATCATTTAAACTATCTTCTAGTAAGAAAGCTATGTTTTCAGCTAGATTTAAAGTAAGTGATGCCGATCAATCAGATATGGTGATAGGTCTTCAAATAACAGACACAACTCCATTAGCTGTGAGTGACGGTGTTTTCTTTAAAAGTGATGATGGCGATGCTAACCTTGACTTTGTTGTAGAAAAGAACGGTTCAGAAACAGCAAGTGCTGCAGTCGCAACACTAGCTGATGACACATTTATTACCGTAGCTTTCTTTATAGATCCAGACAGAGGATCTGTTTATTATTCTATTAACAATGCTGAGCCTGTAGCAGTAGCAAACACTAACCTTCCTGATGATGAAGAACTAACAGTTTCTTTTGGTATTCAGAACGGTGAAGCTGTAGCAAAAGTAATGTCAATAGACTACATTAGTGTCTTAGTAGAGAGATAATGGCAGACGCAGTAACCTCAACCACAATACAAGACGGTGAAAAAGATTTTATCGTTCAACTGACTAATGTGTCAGATGGTACAGGTGAAAGTGCTGTTAAAAAAGTGGATGTAAGTGCTCTGTCTGCTCGTAAGAGTGATGGGGCAGCATGCACTGGTGTGAAACTAAAAACAGTTTACTATAGTATTTTAGACTTTACAGCAGTTTTGTTAGAATGGGATGCCTCTTCAAACACACTGTGTATTGAATTAAATCCTAACGCTGACGGTGTTTTAGATTTTTCTGATTTCGGTGGATTACAAAATACATCAGGCTCAGGAAAAACAGGAGATATTGATCTAACTACGGTAGGAGCTAGTAGTGGAGATACATACCTTATAGTTTTACACTGTATTAAAGAATACTAATGGCTACTTCAGGAACTAAAACTTTTTCTTTAAATATAGCAGACACTATAGAAGAAGCATATGAACTTGCAGGTTTAGAATTAAGAACAGGCTATGATGCTAAAGCTGCAAGACGTTCCTTAAATATTATGTTTGCCGACTGGTCTAACAGAGGAGTTAATCTGTGGACTATAGAAGAGGTAACACAGAACTTAACTAAAGGTACTTCTAGTTATAACCTAAATGCTTTCGATGTAGATATAGTTTCTGCAGTCATAAGAAGAACAGTTAGTGGTCAACAAACAGATATAGATATTGATCGTATAGGAAGATCTGAATATTTAAATATACCAAATAAAGAAACACAAGGCAGACCATCACAGTTTTTTGTAGACAGACAAATAACACCAGTTGTCAAACTGTGGCCAACACCAGAAAACTCAACCGATCAATTTATTTCCTATAGAATACAAAGGATAGATGACGTTACAGCTTCTAATGAAGACCCAGAAGTTCCGTCAAGATTTATACCTTGTATGGTTTCAGGATTAGCTTACTACATAGCACTGAAGAAAAACCCAGAAAGAATAGGGATATTAAAACAACAATATGAACAAGACTTTAAGTTGGCGTCAGACGAAGATAGAAACAGAGCTTCTCTTATGTTGACACCAGCTAGAAGATTTTATTAATGGCTAAAAAGAAGAGTGGTAAAAAAGGTCTTTGGGCAAACATACATGCTAAAAGACAACGAATAAAAGCTGGAAGTAACGAGCGAATGCGTAAACCTGGATCAAAAGGTGCACCTACAAGAGCTCAGATGAAAGCAGCAAGAAAAGCATCTAAAAAGAAAAAATAAAATGGCTGATCCAAAAAAAGGAACAGGAAAAAAACCTAAAGGCAGTGGTAGAAGATTATACACTGATGAGAATCCTAAAGATACAGTAAGCATAAAATTTGCAACACCTGAAGACGCAAGAAAAACAGTTAAAAAAGTAAAAAATATTAATAAACCTTTTGCTCGTAAAATACAGATACTGACAGTTGGTGAGCAAAGAGCAAGAGTCATGGGTAAAAAATTAGTTGCTAGTATATTTAGAAAAGGTAAGGAAGCCATACGGAAAGCTAGAAAAAAGAAAAAATAATATGTACCCTGTTTACAACAAATTTTACTACAAACCTTTACCTGACTTTATAGAAGTTAAGAAAAGTGAAATAGAAGGGCTTGGTCTTTTTGCTAAGGAAGATATAGAAGAAGGAACAGATTTAGGACTATCTCATTTAAAAGTTCCTATTATACAAGGGTATGTAAGGACTTCAATAGGTGGCTTTTTAAACCACTCAGATAATAATAATTGTTATCTTGAAGAACAACTTGATTGGGATGACTACAGAGCTTTCAATGTTTTTACAGGTCGTGATATAAAAAAAGGTGAAGAATTAACTTTAGATTATCACGGAGACGGCTTAGAATATAACATAGAGGATTTATAATGGCATACGCAGTAGGTAAATACGCAAGAGCAATATGCGATCGTTGTGGGTTTGAGTATAAGTATTTAGAGCTTAGGAAAGAGTGGAACGGTTTAAAAACATGTCCAAGCTGTTTTGAACCTAAACATCCACAGCTCGACCCACCTAAACATATTACTGACCCAGAAGCTCTCAGAGAGCCCAGACCGAGCGTCCCTGCACCTACAGCTGGGTTTGGTATAGTTAAAACTGGAAATCCTGTCGACGCTAATGGAGTAAGTTCTCCTATAACAGACGCTAACGCTAATGATCCTATAGGATCAACTTTTTTAACAACACAATTAACTACAAGTCTTGGAGAGGTTAGTATATCAACATGAGTTGGACAAAGTCAAGTTTAAAACAAGCTGTACAGGATTATTTAGAATCTAGTGAAACTACTTTTGTAAACAACATAGACAACTTCATAAAATCAGCTGAAGAAAAAATATTAAAATCAGTTCAACTTGATGTGTTTAGAAAAAATGTTTTAGGATCTGGTACAGCTTCAAACACTTACCTATCTACACCTAATGACTATCTTTCTTCATTTAGCTTGGCTTTGATAGATAGTTCTAATAACTATAACTATTTATTACAAAAACATGTTTCCTTTATAAGAGACTATAACCCAGCAGAAGCAACAACAGGAACACCTTTATACTACGCAGAGTTTGATGACAATACTTTTATACTAGCTCCAACACCAAGTTCTAATTTTAACTTTGAGCTTCATTATTTTCACAGACCTGCTTCACTAACTTCAGGTTCTGACTCTGGTGAAACATATCTTTCTAAAAATGCACCTAACGCTTTGTTGTATGGTTCTTTAATAGAAGGAACGATATTTTTAAAAAACTATGAGGCACTTCCTGTTTATGAACAGAAGTTTCAAGCAGCATTACTTGAACTGAAAAACTTAGGGGAAGGTAAAAGCACGAGAGACCAATACAGATACGGAGAAGTAAGAAGAGAACCTCAGGCATGAGAATACCAGAACTTGAAGGTAAGAATATAGCGATTGTTGCTATGGGAGAAAGTCAGTTAGATTTTCATTTAAGTTTAGTTCACTCAAAAACATATGATGAAGTGTGGGCTATAAATTGTATGGGAGCAATTATAAATTGTGATAGAGTGTTTATGCTTGATCCAGCTTCTAGGTTTTTAGATACAGAAGACGCTGGTACACAAACAGGAATTATGAGAAGATGGTTGCCTGAAGCAGCAGTTCCTATATACACATGTGAGTTAGATGAAAGGGTTCCCACATCAGTTTTATATCCACTTGAAGAAGTAGTCAGAGCAAGTAAGTGTGCTTACCTAAACAACACAGTTGCCTATGCTTTTGCTTTCGCTTTATATAACAAAGTTGGTTCTATAAATTTATTCGGTATAGATTTTTCTTATAAAGGTAATCTGCACTTTGCTGAAGCTGGTCGTGCATGTTGTGAATATTGGTTAGCTAAATGCGTAGAAGGTGGTATGTTTGTACATGTTGCTGCAAGGTCTGGATTACTTGATACTAACTTAGAAGTGCATGAAAGAGTTTATGGTTACCACAGATTAGCAGATCCAGATATTATGATACTAGATTCAGAAGGTCAGTATCATCAAGTAAAACTTTCTAAATATAACAACATGGTTAGAGAAGAACAACTAAAAAATATCAGTGAGATTAGAACAGTCATGGATAGTCCTCCTGAGGCTAAAAGGTATTGATGTTAGAAGATAAGGGAAGTACAGACTTAGGAGTTGTTTCTGTCCAAGCAGAAACTAATAGAGGACACACACCAGAGTACTGGGCTGAAAGATTAACTGAAAGGATCGTAGGTATAAGTCAAAACGCTGAGCCACACATTAGGCAACAAGCTGAGGCTTTTAGACTAGCTATTTACAACAACATACTTTATTATATTAAACAGGCAATAAATAGCGATCGTTGTACAATGAAGAATATATTGTTACAACAAGGTCATGAAGATCTCGCTAAGATATTAACGGAGTTAAAATAGAATGGCTATATCATCAGCACTTACCACGAGCTTCAAAAAAGAATTACTAGAAGCAGTTCATAATTTTAAATTATCAGGTGGCGACACTTTTAAATTAGCTTTGTATACTTCTTCTGCTACATTAGGAGCAACCACTACAGCATTTACGACCACAGGTCAATCTAGTGGAACTAACTATACTTCAGGAGGAGCTAACTTAACAAGGATAGATCCTACCAGTTCTGGTACTACAGCATTTACAGACTTCGCTGACTTAACCTTTGGCACAGCTAGTGTTACAGCAAGAGGATGTATGATCTATAACAGTTCTGATTCTAATAAATCTGTAGCAGTTATAGATTTCGGAGGAGATAAAACTTCATCAGCTGGGGACTTTACCATACAGTTTCCTACAGCTTCTTCAAGTGCAGCGATAATTAGGATAGCCTAGGGAGTCCTACCATGTCAAGCGTGGCAGGTTGGGGTAGAGGCACTTGGGGTCAAGGTGGTTGGGGTAATCCCTTACCAGTAGAGGTTAGTGGCTTAGCAGCAACTTCTGCTCTAGGTACAGTAACTCTCAGTCTAGGTACAACCGTATCAGTATCAGGTCAAGCAGCAACTTCAGCACTAGGAACAGTTTCCCTTAGTTTAGGAACAGCTGTATCAGTATCAGGACTATCAAGCACAAGTTCACTCGGTTCAGTAACTGTAGATGCAGAATCAAAAGTAGTTCCTAGTGGACAATCTTCTACGTCTGCGTTAGGTAGTGTTTCTGTAGTTTCTAACAATATTATTTCTGTATCAGGTTTTTCAGGGGTTTCTTCTCTAGGAACTTTAGGTATAATTGGTAGTGCGAATGTTGTTTTAGTAGGTGTTTCTGCAACAACTAATACCCCTTCAGTGCTAGTTTGGAGTGAGGTTGATGATTCTCAAACACCTAATTGGTCATCTGTAGATGACTCCGAAACAACAACATGGGAGGAAGTAATAACATAACATGGCAGCATACACTAACGATTTAAGATTAAAAGAAATAGCCACAGGTGACGAGTCAGGAACTTGGGGAGCATCAACTAATACAAACCTAGAGCTTATAGCAGAGTCATTTAGTTTCGGTACAGAAGCGATTACAACTAATGCAGATACACACGCTTCAACGATAGCAGACGGAAGCACAGACGAAGCACGATCACTATATTTAAAATATACAGGTACGTTAGACAGTGCTTGTACTATAACCATAGGTCCAAACACAATATCAAAACTATGGTTTATAGAAAACGCTACATCTGGATCTCAAAACATTATAATCAAACAAGGTTCAGGAGCCACAGTAACTATAGCTAATGGTCAAGTAAAAGCAATTTATTCAGATGGTGCTGGTTCAGGTGGGGCAATGGTAGATGCCTTTCAAGACTTATCAGTACCAGACCTTTTTATAGATGATGATTTATCACTACAATCAGACGCAGCAGTTATAAATTTTGGAGCAGATGCTGATGTTAATTTAACACACGTAGCAGACACAGGATTACTTTTAAACTCAAGCAGACAACTACAGTTTGGTGATTCAGGAACATATATACATCAATCAGCAGACGGAGTATTAGATTTAGTATCTGATACAGAACTAGAACTTAACGCTACAACAATAGATATAAACGGTGCTGTTGATATTTCAGGCAACTGTTTAGTTAGTGGTGAAGTACAAACTGCCAATATAGGGTTTACAGATGGTGATAACGCCATGACTATAGCAGACGGTGGTGCAGTTACTTTCCCTCAGACTGCTGTATTTTCTAGTGGTCTTTCAGCAGGTGATAGTAATATCACTAATGTTGGAGACATAGCACTAGACAGTATAAGTGCTGATGGTTCTAGTATTTCAATAGCAAGTCCTGTAGTTATAAACGGTACAACACCTAGTTTAACCATAGGAGACGCAGGAGCAGAAGATACAAGTTTAGTCTTTGACGGTAACGCTAAAGACTTCTATCTAGGTCTAGATGATTCTGCTGATAAATTAGTTTTAGGAGTAGGTTCAAGCGTAGGAACAAATAATATTTTAACTTTAGATGATGATTCAGTTGTCATAGGTGACGGTGCCGCAGTAGATACCTCGATAGTTTTTGATGGTAATGCACAGGATTTTTACATAGCATTAGATGATTCAGCAGATGATTTATTAATAGGTAATGGTAGCACAGTAGGTTCAAACATAGCCATAGGAATAAATTCTAGTCAAGTGGTTAAATTTAATGATGCTTATACTTTCCCAACTTCTGATGGTAGTGCTAATCAAGTTCTACAAACAGACGGTAGTGGAGCTTTATCTTTCGCTTCTGCTTCTGGTACAACTATTAATAACAATGCAGACAACAGACTGATAACAGGAAGTGGCACAGCTAACACACTAGAAGGTGAGGCTAATGCTACTTGGAATGGTAATACTCTTGCATTAACAGCAGGAGCAGGAAATACAGGTATATCTTTAACTGATGGTTCAACTAACTATGGTTTTATTGGTGGTGGTAATGCTCTTAAATCTGGTGGTAGTGCTAATGACTTTTCATTTAGAACTGATACTGGCTCTATAGACTTCTACACTAATGGTCAAAATTTAAGGTTTTCTCTTGAATCAGATGGACAAATTAACATGACTGATAATATATGTATGGGTACTACTTCACAAAGAGACAATGCTGTAATAACTGCTGTAAAAGATGGTAGTAACGCTGACGCTGTTTTAGATATGGACCACGGCACAGGTGATGCCTCATTCTATAGGTTTATAAAGTTTAGAAAGAAGAATGAATCTTCTGCTGTAGGCAGACTTGATGCAGATATAACAGGCAGTACTATGACACTTGCTTTTGATTCTGATGGTAGATACAAAGATGTCTTGGGTGATGCAGATGGTTTAAATCTTATATCTAAATTAGAGCCAATAAAATTTATGTGGAAAGACGGCACAGGAGAAGGCTCACAAGGTTTTATTGCACAAGATTTTAAAAAGGCATTTGATGATGTTGGTTCTTACGCAAGAGGTGTATACGAACCAGAAGATGAAAGCAAAGAAAAATGGCAACTTGACTATGGCACTCTTGTACCAAACTTAGTTAAAGCTATACAAGAACAACAAGAACAAATACAAGTATTACAAAACGAAATACAACAACTCAAAGGGGGATCATAATGGCAATAAATTTTGAATGGAACGTATCAGACTGTGAAGTTTATCCTAATAAAGATGGATTGTCAGATGTAGTTTGGAAAGTAAACTACACACTAACAGGAGTTGATGATGCCAATCAAGATCCTTATGGTCATGATTATTCTGCAGAATCAGTGGGCAGAGTATATTTAGATACATCTGATTTATCAAATTTTATACCTTGGTCAGATCTTACACCTGCAATCGTACAAGGTTGGGTAGAAGATAATATGGGTTCAGAAAATGTAGCACAAATAAAAAGTGACATAGAAGCTAACATAAGTGAAAAAATTAACCCTAGTTCAGTAGAAAAACAATTAGGATCATAAGGATAGTAAAATGGACGAAAAAGCATTATTATTAAATTTACTTCAATTAGTTGATTTATCTTGTTCAAGAGGAGCTTGGAAAGGCTCCGAGATGAAGATAGTAGGTCAGATAAGAGAAGAATTAGTAGAAAAACTTAAACCTTTGATGCCAGAAGAAGAGGCAGAACAGGTAGAAGGAAATAAAGAAAATGTGGAATAAATTATTAGAAATGTTAGGTTTTGTTTGGGTTCGTCAAAGAGACGAAAAAGGTAAATACATACCAGACAATAAAAAAACTAAACATAAAAACGAGGCTTGGAAAAGAGTCTGGAGATGGAAGAAGTGATGTTTTTATTAAATTGGATAAGTGATTTATTAATTTCATTGAGTGTTGTTATAAGTTTAGCTTCTATTTTAGCTACACTAACACCTAGTGAAAGAGATGATCAATGGATTAGTAAGTTGTATAACTACTTAGACATTATAGCTTTAAATTTTAAGGTTAAAAAATAATGGCTAGAAAGACGGCAGCTGATGTACATTTAGAACTAGCCGTCCATGAGAAAGAGTGTTCAGAACGTTGGAAAACAGCCTTCAAAAACTTTGATGAGCTAGATTCAGACGTTAAAGATATAAGAAATAAAATTGACGCATCTACTAAAGCAACTCTTGGTTTATTAGGTGTTTTAATAACAAGTATCATAACTCTAATACTAAGAGGCTACGTCTCTTAGAACTTGTACAACTATAAAAGCTAGACAGTTTTATAGTAAAATAATTAGATTATGGCTTTAAGTAAATTTGTTTTCCGTCCAGGTGTTGTAAGAGAAGGAACTGCTTACGACAACGAAGGAGGTTGGTTTGACATAAACCTAGTTCGTTTTAAAAACGGCAGACCTCAAAAATTTGGTGGCTGGTCAAAAACAACTTCACAAACATATTTAGGAACAGTCCGTGCGTTGCATGGGTGGGTCTCTTTAGGTGGGACAAAATATTTAGGACTTGGGTCTCACTTAAAATATTATGTTAAAGATAATTCAGACTTTGACGACATTACTCCTATAAGGTCTACAACCTCTGCAGGAGATGTCACATTTAGTGCCAGTAATGGTTCTTCTGAGATTACAGTTACAGATACTGCTCATGGTGCAGTTAAGAATGACTTTGTAACTTTTAGTGGAGCATCATCTTTAGGTGGTAATATTACTGCAGCAGTTTTGAACCAAGAATACCAGATAGATAGTTTAGTAAATGCAAACTCTTATAAGATTACAGCTAAAGATACAACAGGCAGCACTGTTACTGCAAACTCATCCGATAGTGGTAATGGTGGGTCAAGTGTCGTTGGCACTTATCAGATTAATGTAGGACTAGACGTTTTTGTTCCATCTACAGGTTGGGGTATAGATCCTTGGGGGTCGAGCACTTGGGGAGCTTCTGAGGATTTATCTCCTAAAAACCAACTGAGACTTTGGACACATGATAACTTCGGTGAAGATTTAATCATAAACGTAAGAGCAGGTGGTATTTATAGATGGGTAGAAAATAACGGAACTTCTACAAGAGCTGTAGAACTTTCTGGTCAATCTGGTGCCAACCTAGTTCCAACAGTTGGTCTTCAAGTTATTACATCAGAAAAAGATAGACATCTTATAGTTTTAGGAGCTGATCCTTTAAACACTAATGGTGATGCTAGAACAGGTGTTATAGACCCTATGTTAGTAGCCTTTAGCGATCAAGAAGATCCACTACAGTTTCAACCACTTACAACTAACACAGCAGGAAGTTTACGTTTATCTTCAGGTAGTAAAATTATCGGTGCAGTAAAAGCAAGACAAGAGATACTAATATGGACAGACACTAGTTTATACAGTATGCAATTTATTGGTCCACCTTTTACTTTCGGTGTAAATCTTATAAATGAAAATTCAGGTTTGATTGGACCAAAAGCAGCAGTGACTGGACCAAGTGGTGTTTATTGGATGGGGTATGATAATTTTTATGTCTATACAGGATCAGTTAAGAAAATACCATGTTCTGTATTAAGTTATGTATTTGATGATTTTAACTCATCTCAGGCTTTTAAAGTTGCAGCATTTACTAATACCGAGTATGATGAAGTTGGTTGGTTTTATCCATCAGGTTCTAGCACTGAAGTAGATAGATATGTTATTTACAACTATGCTCAAAACATATGGTATTACGGAGAACTATCTAGAACTGCTTGGTTAGATGCAGGTGTTGAACCTTTCCCTAGAGCTGTTGCTAATCAGTATGTTTTTGAACATGAAACTGGTTATAATGATGATGGCTCTCCTATGACTAATGTGTTTATAGAATCATCTGACTTTGATTTAGGTGACGGTGAACAATATGCTTTTATAAAAAGGTTGATCCCTGACTTAAAATTTTTAAGCAACTCTAATGGTGGTCAGGTAAATTTTGTTTTAAAAACAAGAAACTTTCCAGGAGACAGTTTAAGTACAAGTTCTACTAGTGTTATAACTAGCACGACTCAACAATCTCATGTACGTGCTAGAGGAAGACAAGGCGTCCTTCGTATAGAATCAGATGATGATGACGTAAACGCTAACGACAGTGTAGGTTGGAGACTAGGAGCAACTAGAATGGATCTACAACCAGACGGTAGGAGATGAGTAAGTTACTACCTACACGACTTCCTATTGAAAACGAAGAGAACGTCTCGTCTGAAACTTTTAATCGTTTAGTTAGGGTATTAGAACTAAACTTGGGTGAAATAGATCCCCTTAGTACATATTCCGTCAATACAGAAAATAGAGATAAACAAAACTTCAATCCAGGAACTATTATATTCAACACGTCTACTAATTCACTACAACTGTGGGATGGGTTTGAGTTTGTTAATTTGACAACACCATTTACTGCTAAATGTATCCTAGCTAGTATGAACTCTAGCTTAGGAAGTGTGACAGTTGTTATTTCGTAGAAGAACATGCCGAGTTTGTAAAAAATCATTACCTCTACACAGGTTTGAAACAGAAGGATTAACGAAGTGTAAACTATGCCGATCAAGGGATAGAGAAAAAAGATTTACTAAAAGTCACATCCGTTATCTAAAAAATTTATTTGGTCAATTAAAATCAAACAGAACTAAACAAGGTATGACGTGGAATATAACTCCTGAGGATATATACGAGCTCTGGTACATTCAAGATGGTCTTTGTAATTTAAGTGGTGAAGTTTTAACTTTTTCTCGTGGACGTAAAAATATTGGTGGCTTAGAAACTAACGCTTCTATAGATAGAATAAATCCAAACAAGGGGTATATAAAAAACAATATACAACTGGTCACAAAAAGGGTAAACTTAATGAAGCATACTTTAACACAAGATGAGTTTTTAAGTATCATAAAGGCAATATATGGCAAGAAAATTCAAAAAAGTTAATAAAACTAAAAAAGGTGTGCCTACAGATTATTTAAAAGGTTCTAAAAACCCATCTGCACGAGAAAAAGAAATATTGAGAACTCGTAGTAAATATCTCAAAGGTAAGATGACAAGTGAGGATTACGAAGCAGTGGAGAAAGCTAGAACTAAAGATAAAGTTAAAATGAAGAAAGGTGGGAGCGTACCTGCCTGTGTTAAGAAGTATGCAAAAAGTAGTGGTAAATCTACCTCTACTCTCATGAAAGTTTATAAAAGAGGACAAGGAGCTTACTTTAGTTCTGGTTCTCGTCCTGGACAAAGTTCACATTCTTGGGGATGTGGTCGTGTAAGAAGTTTCGCTACTGGTAAAGGTGGTGCAAGAAAAGCAGATAAAGATTTATTACGTGGAGGAAAAAAGAAAAAGAAAATGAATACAGGTGGTGCAGCAAGCAACAAGTTTCCTGATTTTAGTGGAGACGGTAAAGTAACACAAAAAGATATTCTTATGGGTAGAGGTGTGATACCTAAACCAAATAAGAAAATGAAGAATGGTGGAGAAGTAGCACGAGGGTGTGGTGCTATTGATCCTAAAAGAAAAAAGAAGACTAAGTATTTTTAATGATAGATAGATTAATAGTGCCAATATCTGATATATTGGAGAAATTAATACCAGATAAAGATTTAAAAATAAAGCTCAAGCATGAGCTTGAAAGTGAATTACACAAGGCAAACTTAGCACAACTCAAAGTTAATCAACAAGAAGCTGCACATAATTCATTATTTGTAGCAGGTTGGCGACCATTTATTGGATGGGTTTGTGGTGTTGCTTTGTGTTGGCACTTTATATTACAGCCAATTACGGTTATGATAATAAGATTAGCAGGTTACGAACAAGTAATATTACCTGACTTTGATTTTAGCCAACTAAGCACTATACTCATGGGTATGTTAGGATTAGGTGGATTAAGAACTTTCGAGAAGATGAAAGGAGTAAGTAGAGAACAATGATATTTTTTGTGCATAAGGTAGGGTAGTGTCCTAAAAGGTTTTTTAAGAAAACACGCTAGAACTATAGGAACAGCCTTGGGGTTTGTTTTATCAGGTGGTAATCCAGCTGTGGGTGCTGCTATAGGTAGAGCTATTGGTTCAGCTGCATCGGGTAGGAATCCAAGACAGATAGCAAGAGATGCTTTCACAGGCTATGCTATAGGAAGTTTTGGCACAGGTGCAGGCTTACAAGGTGGAAAAGGAGTCCAAAGTTTAAATCCATTCGGTCAAGACTTTTTACTGAAACCTAGCAATATAGTTAAAGGAGGTGTGCCAGCAACATCAGATGGTATAGGTTCACTCTTCCAAGATTTAGGTGCAGGTATTAGAGGTGCCGATGTTAATATCTTTGGTAAAGAAGGCAGATTTGCTAATTTAAGTGGTATACAAAAAGGTATACTAGGTCTAGGGTTATTAGAACAATCAGGGTTACTTAAAGGTGGAGAAGAAGAAGGTGGTCCATTAGATAAACAACTACCTCCTGAAGCAAGGTCATATTTTTCAGGTGGGTTACAACCAGCTAATCTACCAACAAGTTATGGCGGTCAGCCAATAGAATATATGGGTATGTCTGTCTCTGACCAGTTTGGTTTAGACAGAGTCTTATCAGATTTAGTATCTGATATAGACTATGCTTCTGCAGGATTCCCTACTTTTCCATCTGCACAATTAAACGCAGGTGGTATCGCAAGATTAGCAGACGGTGGTGATATACCTGAAGTTGATTTAAGAAAAACAGGTGGTGACATAGACGATCCTAAAGGAGCAGGTAATAAAGACACAGTTCCAGCACTATTAGCAGACGGTGAGTTTGTTATGACTAAACAATCTGTCGCAGGTATAGGTGGTGGCGATCATGATAAAGGTATAGCAAGAATGTACGACATGATGGAAAAAGCAGAAAATAAAGCTAAATCAATGGGCATAGGGAGAGCATAATGGCAGAAAATACTACACAATATACATCACAAATGCCACCAGCATTTTTAGCACAGTTTTTTCAAGGTGGCAGACAAGGCATTCCAGGAATAGTACCACTATTAAATCAAGAACTAGTTAATAAATTTGCTACTATGTCTGTTCCAGGAGCGACTCCTTTTACTTACCGAGGTCAAAGAATAGCAGACTTCACACCAGCAGAAAGAGAAGCTATGCGTTTAGGCGTACAAGGTGTGGGCAGTTACCTACCTTTTTTCCAAGATGCTGAATCTAGGATGAGAGGAGCTGACTTACAAACACAACTAGCAGGTCAAGAAGGAGCATCCCTTGTCCGTGGTGCAGCAAGCAGAGGTATTAGTGGTTTAGAAGCAGGTCAACAGTTACTCGGTCAAGCTCCAGGTATTGCTTCTGATTTTACAGGCAGAGCAGCAAATATTTTAGAAGGTGGTCCAGGCATGTTTAGACCTGGAAGTTTACAAGATCCTCAGTCTAATATATCAGCTTTTTATAACCCATTTGAACAAGCAGTGGTTGATCAATCACTAGCCGATATACAAAAGTCATTAGCTAAATCAGATATAGCAAGAAGAGCAAAAGCATTAGGTAGTGGAGCTTTTGGTGGTTCTAGAAGTAGACTACTAGGAGAAGAACTAGCAGAAGCTGCAGGCAGAGGAGCACTAGAAAGAGTAGGTGCATTACGTGCTGGTGGATTTAATCAAGCGTTACAGACAGCACTAAAAGCAAGTGAAGCAGAACAAAACAGAGACATTAATAGAGCCAAGCTACTTGGTGGTCTAGGGCAAAACTTAGCAGGTATTTATGGCACCGCAGGTGGAGGCTTAGGAGCTAGTGGTGTAAATATGGCTAACGTATTAGGTGGTGCTGGTAGAGATATTTCTAATATAGGTTTAAGGACTGGAGAGTTCGGTAGAGCCACAGGCACAGGTCTTGCTAATTTAGGTTCAGGTCTATACGGTATGTTAGGTCAGGACATAAGTAGATTAAGTGGTATAGGTGCAGCACAAAGAGGTATGCAACAAAGAGGTCTAGATTTAGATTATCAAAACTTTGTTGGTCAATATAATTTACCAAGTCAATTACTTGGTGGACTAGGTGGTATGGCAGCAAGTTTTGCTCCAGCGTTAGGATTCCAACAGTTTGGAACTACTACAAATCCTGACCCTAATTATCTAACACAAGCATTAGGACTAGGAGCAGCATACTATGGTGCACAAAATTAAGGAGCATAAAAAAATATGAACCTAGAGCAACAAGTGTTTCAGCTTTTAGAGATGGGCGTGCCCATGGACCAGATAGCTTCACAATTAAACGTAGATAGACGTGTAGTAGAAGATATTTTTAGTAGAAGTATTGGTAACGTAAATACTGAAATTATTGGCGCACAAAGACCCCCAACGGTAGACATGCCTCCAGCTAATCTTCCTTTTGATGATAATATGATGGTTAGTCCAGCGATGGTTATGCCTATAGATATAGGAGTGCCTAGTTTTGGCGAAGACGATATAGAGAGACCAGACAGAAGACCACCAATGAGAATGTTTCAAGATAACGAAACTTTATTAGACATAGCTGATCAAAGTGCTAACCCTGAAATAGTAAATATCGTCCATGGTGTAGTTGGCGAAAATGACGAAAAAGATGAAATAGTAGAAAAAATGCAAGAAATGGATAAAAATGCCACAGAAGCAGATGACGCATTACTAGATGGAGCAGAAAGAAAACTTAACAGCGAAGATCCTAATATAAGAGAAGAAGGAGTAAAACTAGCTAATAGTGTTTTAGATCAATCAAATATACCTACAAAAGAAAAACTAGATATTTACAGAGAGTTCGCTAAAGAATTATATAGTTCAGACGAAGCGTATCAAGAACTAATAAATCCTAAAGATAATTTACCTTTGTTTTTACTAGGAGCAAGTTTAGTACAACAAGGAGCAGAAGGTAAGAACTTAGGAGAAGCACTTCCAACAGCTCTTACACAATACTTTACTGGTAAGATACAACAAAGAGGCGAATTAAGAAAACTTAAACTTTCTCAGTTAGAAAAAGAAAATGAATTAGCTATGAATCTTTACATAGCTGATAGAGATAGTCAGATAAAATTAGCAAACACGCTAAATAATCAAACTAGAAAACTATATAAAATTACAGGTCTCAATAATCCTGTTGGTTTAACTTCTGCTGAAGTTGGGTACTACACTCAAAACTTTCCTGGATTTATACAAGATGATTGGGGCGACGAATACGGTAAGTTTAAAACCTACACAATTTATAATAAAGCTGAAGATGGTACAAGAAGTTCAGATGGGATAGTAACAACACGACTTTTGACTCAACAAGGTGCAGTAGATCTTGAAGAGGAAGGCTTTATAGTGGTCGAGGGTAATCAGGTTGAAGGTAATAAACTGTATAAAATTAATGGCAGAAATATGTTATTATCAGCATCAGAACTGAAAAAATATCAAGACGCTGGTGCACAGATAGAACCTGGAGCTCAGATGAGAACTATAAAAGTTGTTGATAAAGCTGATGGTATAACTAAACAAATATATCTTGCTGACTATAACGATAATAAAGATCAGTATAATTTAGTAGATACAGGTTCTAACTTAATTATAGATTCAGAGGGTAATGTTATATTTTCTCAAGGTGGTGGGCAAGGTAGCTTAGCTGGTTTTATGACAGAAACTCAATTAGGTAAAAAACAAAGTGAAATAGAAAAAAGACTTGCTGAAAAAATAGGTCAAAGAGACGCTGTTTTAATTACAGGTTATAATGTTTTTAAACTTTTAGACGATGCACAAGCAGCAAATACTCCTATTTTATTTGGTACAGCTGGTGGTCTTACAACACTAGGTAAACGTGTTATCAATGAATTTGAACAGCTTGAAAAAATTTTTGACAGAAACGATTACGGTTATAGAGGTTTTATAGATGCCAATAATAACGGCATACGAGACCCAGAAGAAAAAACTTTAGATTTAAATACATTTAAAGAACAGTTTGGTGATAAATTTGCAGAGAGTAGTTTAGGTCAGTTTTTTCAAAGTGCTGGTTTAGGCAGGAAAGCATTAGACACTCTTGTGTTTACACTCGCACTTCAATCAGCAGCATTGAATAACCAAAAAGGTAGGGATATTTCTGACAAAGACATAGAAAGATTTTTGATGAGAGCTGGTGGTAAAGCAACAAATGAAGCAGAATTTAGAACACTTGTAGGACAACTTATGAAAGACGCTATTACTTCTTTTGACACTCTTGCCGATGGGTTTAGAGCTGATTTTACTAGGGTAAAACAAGAAGGTCAAGAAGATAGAAGTTTTTTCGATGTCTTTGTAAAACCTTTTATAGAAGAGGAAGAAAACCACCAACCTTATAAAAGATTTGGCGACAATAGAACTATAGCTGAACTGAGAGAAGAATATGGTGGTGTAAGTTTTATGCCGAACAACACTTCTTCTGGTGTAGTTTTTGATGACCCAGGAGCCATAGAAATACTTCAAGGAGGTGATCAACCTTCAGGAGATGGCGACCTTACTGTTCATCAAGTTTTTATGACTGACTTTTATCCTGCTATAATATCTAAGGATAACAGAACTCTTGGTGAGATGCTGGCTAAATATGCTAATGATCTAGGTAGGGACAGTGCAGAATATAAAGCCTTGAACGACTACATAAGTAGGTATAGAAATAAATTATTAAAGGATGAATAATGGCTCAGGATGATCTTATAGATTTAGATGTATTACTAGACGAAGAGCTAGAAAGACAAGCAAACCCACCACCCATCGGGCAAGACTTAAATCTAAACTTAGACTTTGATTTACTTTCTCAATACGGTTATACACAACCAGATAAACTACCACCAGTTCCCATAGGTGGTGGTGTAGGTAGTCAGATTGTTGCTGCAGGTGGTAGTAGATTTTTTAACCAACGTGCTATACAAGACGCAATATTCAAAGGCTTAGAAGCAGGAGACGATAGGTTTTTAGCTCCACAATATGTAGACTTGCTACCTAGAGGAGATAGGTTAGGAAAACTTATAGATATAGACTACACTGGTGGTCCAGGTTTTGAAGTAGAAAAAGATGTTGGTTTTTTACCAGGATCACTAAGAACACCAACTAATATCCAACGTGTACTACAAAAATATTACAAGGATAAATTTAACATACCAAGAACATACGATTATGACGTAGATGTAGATCCCACAGGTTCTGGTTTTACATTTATGAATCCAGAAACTGGTAAACGTGAACCTGTTAATGCTCCAGGAATGCAACTTGCAGATTTAGCAGTTTTTGCTGAACCCCTTACAGCTGAAATACCTGCAGCTGTAGCAGGTGCTTTTGCTGGAACAGTAGGAGGACCAGCAGGACCAGCAGTAACTAGTGTTGCAGCAGAAGCTATAGCTTCGTTCGCATGGCGATATAGTAATCTGTCTTATCTAAAAGAAAAATATCCAACTATTTTCCCTGAAGAATTTAATATAGCAGGAAGAGCTTTAGCTGATGCAGGACTAGTGGCTTTATTCGGTGGTTCAGCAGAGACTGCGTTTGCTTTGGTAAGAGCTATGTCTAGAGCAACAGGAGCTGTACCTGTTAGTAGAGATGCTTTCATGGCAGGTTATAAAAAAATTCTAGATGAAGGAGACTTAGACCCAAAACAACTTACTGTTCCTCAAATAGAAGCTGTGGGTAAAACAGAACTAGGTGATACAATAACTATGCCAATAACCAGATTTAAGGAGAGAGGTTTAAGAGCTATGGCAGAATCAGGAGACGATCCAGAACTGCAAAAACTTTATCAAGATCAAATAGATATTAGTCAACAAAAAGTTGATGATGTTTTAGCTGGTGAAAATGTAAATGCTGCACCTGTTACTGGACCAGAAAGAGTAAAAACAGGTGAAGAAATTAAAGAACTCGTTTTTAAAAACATAGAAAAACAAAAAGCACCTATACGACAACGATATGAAGATTTTAAAATTCAAGCAGACAATGCTTTTAGACAATTAAACGCAGGTGAATTAAGTCCACCAGAAGCAGGAAAAATCATAAAAGATCAGTTAATTTCGTTAAAAGAAGCTAGAGAAGAACTTATTGATAACACTTATATGGATTTAGCTAAAAAGAACACTAATGTAGAATTTAATTTAGGAGGTAACTTTAAAAAACTTGTAGCAAAAGAACTTAAAAATGAACAAAGTCTTATGATGTCTGATAGGGAATTAGTGAGGACTCTTAAAGAAACTTTAGAAAAATTAGAAACTAATCCAAAATTAAATTACGCCGATTTTAATGCCAATTTAAAAAGGATAAGAAAACTTAAAGATCAATACATATTAAAAAATAAAGATGCAGAAGTGCTTTTTGGTTTAGAAGAAGAATTAATAAACGTAAGATCAAGAGCTTTTAAAAACGCTAAAGTCAAATTAAACGAAATAGAGGCTGTAGAAAAAGACTATGCTAAGTATGTTTCAGAATTTACTCAAGGAACTATTTCCAGCATACTTAAAGCAGCAGACGATAAAGCAGGATACGACAAATTTATGAATCAGTTGTTAGCTACGTCTAACACAGGTGATGACTTTACTCGTGCTTTATTATCTGATATAGGTTTTGCTGAAGGTGTCTCAGCAATAAAAAACGGTATTAAGTTCGCTTACAGAGAAGCTGTGTTAAAAGAAGGAGAAGAGTTTGTTCCTAAAACAAGAACTTCTCATGACGAATTTATGAGAAAGTATGGTAGAATTATTGATCAATTTTTTGATGAAGCCGAAAAAGAACAGTTTGAAAATGCTGGAAATTTTGCTAGAAAATTTCAACTAGAACAAGCTAGAGAAAAAGAGCTTCTTCAACAAATAGATTCTAGAAACATCATAGCTGTTGATATTATGCGAAGTGCTGAACCAGAATTTATATTTAAAAATCTATGGGGTCCAGGTAATATCAGTAAAAACGTAGCAATTAAAGAAGTTTTTGACGAGTTTCCAGAAAGCACTGTAGCTGTTAGATACAAAAACCTAATAGGTGCGGATATGATGAGTAAAATTTCTAATCCAGATGGTCTTATAAGTTCTTCTAAATTAAATAAATACTTAGATGAATATGGCGATGTGTTAGAAGTGTGGTTTGATAAAGGTTTTACTAAAACTATGAGAAACGTAGCTGATCAAATAGAACCTTTTGAACTATATACAAAAAGTGGTGGTTCAGCAGGTGAAGCAAATATGTACGCATCAAGAGCACTTCAGCAATTAGCAAGAGCATATGTTGGTTTATTTACTATGCCTGGACGTTTTTTAACAGCATTTAGACAAATACTGGAAGGCACAACTCAAAAAAGACAGACAGAACTTTTAAAAGATCCTAATGCACTAGCTAGAGTTATTGAAAGAGGTGATTTTTTTGATAATCCTGCAGTTAGGCAACTAATAAGAACATTAGGAAAGACTCAGTATCGTCAGGATATTTTTGAAGACCTACCTTCAGGAGTAGATATGGAAGAACCAGACAAAGATAAGATTAGTGAACAGTTGGTGGAAAGAAGTTTACAATTAAACATGAAGAAAGGTGGTGCTATACAAACTCAAATGATACCTTTAAAATATAATTTTGGAGAAAGAAGTTGAAACCTACAGACATAGCATCACAACTTATAAACTACGGTTTAGCAAACAACGAAAGATATGGTAGACGTTCTAAAAATTTATTAGATCCAGAAGACGACAACTTTCCTATACGTCCTTTACCAACACCAGATCCAACACCAGATCCAACACCAGAGCCAACAACAAGTCCACAAGAACCAACGCCTCCACCAAAAGATCCAGGAGAGCCACCAGCAAGAGGCTCAGGTTACTACATGCCAGAAGGCGTTACTTACGCAGACCTTTCCTTAGAAGAAAAAATAAAAATAGCAAGACAATATGGTGGCGTTTACTATGACTTTCAGGGTAATGAATATAGAATGAGTCAAGAAGATTTTGATTACTTTTTTAATTACACACCAGACCCAACACCAGCACCAGCACCAGATCCAACACCAGCACCTAGTCCAGATCCAACACCAACACCAGCTCCTGGACCAACACCATCGCCTAGCCCAGCACCAGCACCTACACCAGCTCCAGAACCAACACCAGCTCCACCTCCAGGAACTATACCTACACCAACACCAGCCCCATACATTGGAGCACCGACCATGCCTCCACTACCAACACCTCCACCATCAGAGCTAACTGATGCGTTTGGTAGTATTTATGGAACATATAGCCCAGACCAAATTATGAATCTTGTTTATCCACAAGGTCCAGACAACACGGCAGGTCAGGAAGACATGGCTAATCTACTAGCACTACAACAAGGTTTCTTACCGTTTATTTATCAACCAACACCAGAGCCTACCCCAGCACCAACACCAACAGGCGTACCTGAAGACACTCCAGGAACTGGACCAATAGGTGGTGGCGGAGCTGGTACATATCAAAACATATATGACAATTATCAAAACCTATATGGAGGAAATCTTCCTTTCGGTATGTCTTACGAAGATTATCTAAGGATACTGAATCAGAATATGGGTTTAAATATTGGTGGTACAGATACAGAATAGGTTACTAAAGTAGCCAACCTTTCCACTGCTCTTCGCCCATAACTGATTTAGCTATAGACTGTTTTTTACGCAAAGCTCTTACTATTTTTTCATCAACAGTTCTTTCACAAACTATATCTATATAGGTAACTTTATTTTCTTGTCCTATACGATGAGCTCTGTCTTCTGACTGTAGTCTTTTTTCTAAGTCGTAATTATTAGAATAATAAACTACTGTAGTTGCTTGGGTCAAAGTTAAACCATAACCACCTGTTTGAGTATTAGCCACAAAAAATCTTACAGAGCTGTTTGGGTCTTGGAACTCAGAGATAGCAGTTTCCCTATCAGACTGTTCTACGTCTCCGTAGTAACATACGCTACTATTACCCCCAAACTTTTCCTTGAGCGTCCTATGTATCCTTCGAATATCGTATCTGTAGTTTGCCCATATAATTACTTTACCGTCAACTTCTTCTAATATTTCTAACAGTTCATTGATTCTATTATTAGGTATCTCTGTATATTCTTGATCGTCCGTGGTCACGAATCCACAAGATATTTGATGAAGCCTGATTATTTTAGTCATAACATTTTTTACGGTGACTGTACCTTCTTGAAGTTCTGCTATGGCACGTTTTTTAAGGTCATCGTATAACCTTTTTTGTTCTTGTGTCATCTCTATGTTTCTTTTAATATAAATTTTATCAGGTAGGTCTAGACAATCTTTTTTCAAAACACGGTAACTAAATTTATCTAGGGACTCGTTAAGTTCGTCTAAGTTTTTATAATTACTTACATACTTAAATGTTCTACCGTTAAAACTAGACTCCATGAGGTCTGCGTATCTTGCACGAAAGGCATAGTAAGAACTAAAACCTAGTAGTCCTGGATCTAAGAAAAAACACTGACTGTATAAATCTAGTGGACTTTTAGTTACTGGAGAGCCAGTTAATATCCTTCTATAGTGTGCATACTTACCTATACGGATAGCATTGAGTGTTCTCTTAGCTTTAGGGTTTTTTATAGTTGTGCTTTCATCTATTATAAACATACACTTATTATTATTAACAAAAGCACTAGCCATATTAACACCTTTTTTAGTGCTTAGTGCTTCAACGTTCATAACTAATATTTTAAGTTTATCTAACTGCCACAGTAAGGTGTCTAGTTCTATTTTTGATTTTTTAGTTTCTCTGCTTGTCCACTTAACCATGTGTGGTTGTATTTCATCTGTTAGGTGTGTTGGTATCTCTTTACTATACCATGTATCGTATACACCTTTAGGAGCAACTATTAAGACAGAGTTTATTTTCTCATCTAAATAAAGTTGAGCAAAGTTGTCAATTATAACTTTTGATTTACCACAGCCCATCTCCATAAATAATCCATAGTTATCTGATGATTGGCATTTTTCTAGAGCTTCTAGTTGGTGTTTGTATGGTTTAGTTTTAAAGTTTTGAACATCCATAATAGGTGCTGAGACAAACAGAGTCAATAAGGAGGCGACACATTAAGCTGTCGTTAGTACCTAATGTGTGCTTTAGACGTATCTCGCTGTAGCCAGTCATGTCTAAAAACTGTTTTTTACTCTACGAGGGGAAAAATATCTTAAAAAACCTCGTAAGGTTGTGAGTAAAAATGCCACAAACGTCATAAAAAACCCTCCGCCTGTCTCAGCTAACTAAGTTAATATAAGTAAATAATAAATTATATCTTTAATTAAGTATATAAAATTGTTACCACGTTTTAGCCAATAGGTAATAGGTCAGTAATAGCACAGCTAATATTCTTCTAAAACCTTTACACAAGAGGGTTCGAGAGAGCACCATATTAGCCTATTAGCCAATGTTAAAAATTATTAGCATAACTATATATAATCTTTATTACTTATAATAATATAACAGCTATGCCTAATAATATATTTGATGAGATGACTAATGATGCATCTCAAGAAATCGCTACGGAAATATCCATAGAGAATTTATCAAAACTAGCTGCACAGATTGTAGAACTAGAATCAGTGATAGCTACCAAAGAGACAGAATTAAATGAAGAAAAAGCTAAGTACCGAAGGCTTACTGAGGAAATACTTCCTAGTAAGATGGAGGGGCTTGGTATATCTGAATTTAAGCTGGCAGATGGTACTAAGATAAATTTATCTAGGTTTTATTCCGCCAAGATTACAGACGAAAATCGTCAAGCGTGTTTTAAATACCTTGAAGATAACGGTTTAGGTGATGTAATTAAAAACACAGTAACGGCTAACTTCGGTAGAGGTGAAGACGATACTGCAAACTCTTTGGCTAACCGTCTTGAGAAAGAAGGGTTTACTACTCAAACTAAAAAGTGGGTAGAGCCTATGACTCTCAAGGCAGTTGTCAGGGAGCAAGTTGAAAGTGGGAACGACCTACCCCTTGAAACTTTTAATGTATATATAGGTCAAAAAGTGAAGGTGAAAAAATGACTGAGAAAAATGTGACAAGTGATAATAAACAAGTTGCAACGAAGAAAGGTACTGAGTTAGCTAACCCATCTGTATTTATGGATGATGCTGGTTCAGGTTTAGAAAATATAACTGCTGACGATCTCACTATACCGAGACTTAAAATACTTCAAGCGTTAAGCCCAGAAGTAAACAAAAGAGACGGTAAATATATAGAGGGAGCAGAAGCAGGTGATATAGTTAATACTGTAACAGGCAGACTATACAACGAAAATAGTTGGGTAGAAGTTTTGCCTGTGGCGTACAGAAAGTTTTATCTAGAGTGGCAACCTAGAGAGTCTGGTGGTGGGTTAGTACAACAACACACAGATGCCGAGATACTTAGTAAAACCACTAAAGATAGAACTGGTGCAGATGTATTAGCTAATGGTAACTATATACAAACTTCAGCTACACACTTTTGTATAGTTGTAGATGACGCTAATAGTTACTATCAAGTTATGATACCTATGGCAGGAACTCAGCTTAAAAAGTCCAGAAACTGGAACTCAGTGATGGCTACTTTAAAAGTTAAGTCCTCGGACGGTAGAGTATTTACTCCACCAACCTTTAGCCACAAGTACAAGTTAAGCACTGTACAAGAGTCTAACGACAGAGGTAACTGGTTCGGTTGGAATATCGAACTTATCTCCCCTATCACGTCAGAGGAGATGACTATATATCAAGCAGCAAAAGAATTTAAACAATCTTTTAAGTTTGATGACGTGAGCACTGTTTCTAGTGAAGAAGCAGAGGGAACTACTCCCTTTTAACTACTCAGGGTGGGTAAAACCACCCTTTTATTTTAATGGACCAAGCCGATAAATTAAACAACATATTCTATGGCTCTTCAAGAGCTCATGGTAGTTTTCTACCAGATAACATTACTAATGGTCAAAAAACACAAGGAAAAGCAAAAACAATAAAAACAGTTGGAGCAGAGACTAGTCACTGGCAAGAACATCTAGAAGGTAAACTAGGGTTAGGAATCATACCTATAGATGAAGAAAATGAAGTCAAGTGGGGGGCTATTGATGTCGATCAATATTCACTAGATTTAAACAAGCTAGTTAAAAAAATAGAAGAGTTTGAACTACCTCTTATAGTTTGCAGAAGTAAGAGTGGTGGTGCTCATATATATTGTTTTGTGTCTGAAAAAATACCTGCAGGTAAAATGCAAGATAAATTAAGAGAAGTTGCTGCAGGTTTAGGTTATGGTGGTGTAGAAATATTCCCTAAGCAAAGAGAAATACTAGTAGACAGAGGAGACCTTGGCTCATGGCTCAATATGCCATACTTTGACGGAGAGAACTCTTTGAGGTATGGGC
>CERH01064407.1_pt1 | contig 27609 bp, 49 predicted proteins | sample 530991 | NCBI WGS metagenome assembly CERH01 (sample SAMEA2621191, study PRJEB7988) | marine metagenome | biome: marine biome (ENVO:00000447); feature: mesopelagic zone (ENVO:00000213); material: "saline water (ENVO:00002010), including plankton (ENVO:xxxxxxxx)" | depth 800 m | reverse complement strand
GTCTGCAAGTTGTCTAAACTTGTCAAACATCATCATATTTTCTGGGGCAGTGTTAGGAAACTTTAATCCATAAATTGATTGTCCGGGCATTCCTGCTTGTCTTCGAAAAACTTTTCCCGGATATACATCCATTGACTGTCCGCCAACTAAAGCTGATTCATCTACATCAAAAACAAGAGAACCTGCTAAAGCTAAGTTATCAATAGCCATTCTAGCATGACCATTCATAATCTGTTGAGAATCATCCATGTTCTCAGCTACACCAATACCAAAGAAGTTATAAGGGTTTCTTTCATATGGAAAGGCGTTGTAAGGTATGCGATATGGAGTAAATGGATTTATTACTGCTCTAAGTAAAGTATCACCACATACCCATGCATTAATTTGTACTTCATCTAAATCGTCTATTGTATCGTCTAATTCAATACCGACTTCTCTAGCGTATTCGGCATCCATAATACCCCAATACTCTAAAACTTCAAAGTTGCTTCCATAATCATCTTCTCTAGAATCATCTTTGAGTTGATATTCAAAATCTTTTTCAATATAGTTTGCCCCTTTTTGAAGGCAAGTACGTATAGCTTCATCATCAAAATAAGGCATATTTCTTAATTGCCTTAGTTGACTTTTATTCATTTTGTGTCTATGTATTACATATTCACATTCATCAATATTGGTAGCTGCAGGGTCTGGATAAAAATCCCAACAACTTACAAACTCAATTCTAGGAACTCTAACTTCTAAAGGATTATAAGTTCTTTCTCCTCCATCGTCTGACCACTTATGTAATTTTTTATTAAAGTTAAATGGTCCTTTAACTATTCCTGTTCCTAATAAAGCAGCTTCTAACAAAGCATTTCTAATTTCCGAAGAACCATTAGATTCTTCTATTTGGTCATGTATTAATTTTTCCATTCGTCTTGCAGCTTTTTCTGCAGGACTTAATTCTGGAATATCGGGTAAAGGTGATAAACCTTCGGCTAGTATATCATCTGCTTTTTGTTCAAGACTTTCTACTACAGGATAAGTAGCACCGGCAGGTAATGTACGACCATCTCCTTCATATCCAACATCATATGGGTCACCTACGACATTACCTAAGTTATCCTCGTTTATTTCTAAACTTGGTGTAGGATTTTGTGCATCTAGGTAAGCATTTTCTTTCTCACCTTCTGGTAATTTTGTTTCCGCTATACCAATAGGAAACTTACCTGTTCCAAAAATAACATCAACTAATTGACCAAAAGCAGCTAGTACTTTTGTTTTAGTTATTTTAACAAAGACTCTAGATTTTTCTGAATCTCTAAACTTAACTGATTTTTTATAGAGTCCTCTATAGTTTTCGTAGGCTCTTAACCATCTTCTTTCATCAGTCTCTCTAGCATCTTCAGCTTTAGCATATCGACTATTAACAATACCAACTAGATTTAATTGTTGGTCTAGTTCTAAATCTAAAGTTTTTCCAGATTCACCTTCAACATCTGTGTAGATGTTATCAGCATTTAAAAATGTATTTTCTTCTGCCATACTTAATATCCAAAATCTGAGTCAGCCGGTTTAAACATATCTCGTTTAAATCCTCGCATTCTCTCTAATGGGTTTTCCATTCGAGGTCTACTCATAATCATATAACGCAATGCATCATATGCGTGGTCTGAAGCGTGAGTATCCACATCTTCAGGATTATTTTTGGACAGAGGAATACTTTGCAATTCTCTTATCAAGTTCGGACATGTATTAAATATCTGTAACTTCGGTCTGCCACTTTCTCTTGTTTTTAAATATTCGTGTATCTGAATTTTACCTTGTATTCTATTTTTATCTGCTCGTCTAAGTTTATGTCCTGCTCTAAGTAAAGCTTCACCTACAGTTGGACCAGTCGTACCTGTGTTAGCCCATGCTGCAGTATCTAATACACCATTTACGGAGAAAGGGTCTTCTATCTCCATATCGGTTATTATAGCCCCTAATTCTTCTCCTGTCAAGCCTTTTCGATACAATTCACGATAAATAATTAAAGTATTGTCATTCATGTCGATTATTCCCCATAAACAACAACTTTCTGACGCATATCCATAGTCAATACCTTTTACTCGTTCCCAAGCAATAGGAAGCTCAAAAGGAGCAATAACATGTACTTCCGGGTCAAATTCTACAAAAGCTGCACCTTCTGCAACATCCCAATTACCTTCTAAAAGTTGTTTACGCTGTAAAGGTGGTAAGGATTTTAGCATCTGCTCATAGATGCCATCCTTTGCTAAGTATGGATTGTCTACAAGTTTAGCCGGGATAAACTTTCGTGTTAAACCATCAGAACCTAAAAAGCTTTGATTAGCTTCGTTAGGTTCTATGTAACGCTTTTTAACCCAATGAGAACCAACACCTCCGGGGTTAGCTGTACAACGCAAGTATGTTTTTATTTCAGGGTCGGTTGTTCTCAAACGAGAGGCTAAATAGTTCCATGAGAACTCTGTAGGTAGGTGTGTAATTTCATCAAAACCAATCCATGAATAGGCTTGCCCTTGATAACGATATACATCAGCATCTCGTTCAAGAAAACCAAACTCCACTTTTGCACCTGAAGGGAAGTTCCAAAGTTTTTCTACTTCTCTAAATTTAGCACCGGGAAATGCTTGTGGGTAAAGCTCTCTAGATTTATCAATCATCTCTCGAAGTTCTGGCATCGACCTTCTTAGTATTAAGGCTCGATGTGCCGGGCGATGTGCATAACGTAATGGGTCCACTATCATTGCATAGCTTTTACCACCACCGGCAGCACCACCATATAAAACATCTTTTTCATCGGCTGCTAAAAATTCTGTCTGTGGTCCTTCATTAGGATGAAAAATTACTTTAGCATCTTTTAGAACCTCTTGAATCGAAGGAGCAACTTGTTCTAGTTTACTATCAATAACAACAGTATTCTTTGTAGGCTCTGTTGCTTTTTTAATTATTTCTTTTTCTTCTTTTACTTTTTTTTCTTTCGCTGCAAGTTTTGCTTTCTCTTTCTGTATAGCTTTTTCTTTTTTTGCTAAAGCTCTTTTTCTTTGAGTAGCCACAGTAAAACGACTCCTTGGCTCTGCCGGAGTCACTTTTTTAATAATTTTAGAAAGTCCTACGTGACTAATTTTTCTGTCTGCTTCTAGCGAGAGTTGCTCTGCTGCTTCACGTAGAGAGTATTTTTTTTCTTGAACTAAAGTAATATACTTTAAAAGAAGTTCTTGTTGTTTTGGAATTGGCTTTAAATAGCCTTTAATTTCTGAAAGTTCATAACCAAAAGGAATAGTATTTCCTTTTTTCTTTATATAATCTTTCATAATTGATTATGATGTCTACGAGCTAATTTGTTTTCCCAATCTTCAATTGCTTTTGCTATACTTTCTTCTGCTAAAACAGAACAATGTAATTTTATAGGTGGAAGCTCTAAAGCTTCTGCAATATCTTTATCTTTAATTTGCTTTGCTTCTTGTATTGTTTTACCCTTGAGCATATCTACAAACAATGTAGATGAAGCAATAGCAGAACCACAACCATAAGTTTTAAACTTTACATCTTCTATAGTATTTCCATCAAGTTTAAGTTGTAGTCTCATTACATCCCCACATGCAGGAGCACCTGTCATACCAGTTGCAACATTAGGGTCTGTAGGGTCAAATCTACCTACTGCATGTTTTTCAGGTTCTTTTAAAACACTTTCAAATCTATCAACTACTTGTTGTGAATAAGCCATTAATCTTTTTTAAAAATTCTATCCCAATTTTCTTCAAATTGTTTTTGGTCTTTAATACCTTTGCCTCTCATAGAAAGTCTACCTTTTTGTTTTGCAAGGGCTTTAAACTTAATGGGTTGTCTGTCAGAACCTAACTGTGGCATTTTACCATTTCACCTTATCAGCCCACCATGCAGCAGACATTTTTCCTTTAGCAATATTTTTTGCATGACGAGCTTTAAAAGATTTACGTTTAGCTTTCATACGAGCAGACTCACCCTTTTTAGGTTTACCTGCAGTACCTTTAAGTGTTCCAACTCTTTTACCTTGTTGTCCAAAGCGAATAGTTTTTATTTTGTCGCCTTCTTTTGCAACAACAATATGAGATTTAGTTGGATGATTAGGAGTTCGTTTAGGTTTATTATAACCACTTACTCCTGCTCTTTCTAAACGTGAATCTTTTTTCTTTGCCATTACTGATTGTGTTGTCTTAGCTCTTGTTGCTTTCGCAGCTTAGCTAATTCTTTTTTAGTTTTAATCTTTTGATTCTGTTGCTTCATAAGACTAAAATGGTTCTTTAGTAATATTTTTAATATTATGTTTTATATTATTATAAGTGTCAGGTTTAAATTTCTTTAATCCAACACCAACAATAACTAATAATACAATTATAAAAACAAATATATCCATATTTTTATTTCCTTTTCTTTTTCTTAGTTTTACGATGTAAGCCATGTTGAGCATGTTGTTTGCCCTTTGCAGTAGCTTCCCTTTTCTTTTTATTAGCAGCAGCTAATTTACGTCTACCGGCTGCAGTCGATTTAAGTTTTTTAATTTTAGCAGAAGGAGCGTAAACTTCTCCAGTCTCCGAAGATTTCTTTCCACTTGGAGTTCTCCATTTTTGTTTAGTCCATCTTCTAAGACTTTTTTGACTTTTTTTGAGAGCCATGTTTTTTCCTTATTGCTTCTTTTCCTTTCTTCGCTATCTGAGCCTGTGTAGCTTTACCTGCTACTTTAGCACGTTGTTCTAATACTGTCAATATTTGTATTTTACGTGCAAAAGGTTTATTAATCTTTTTAACTTTGGCTACTGTCGCTCTGGCATCAGCCGGAGTTGCAAATTTAATTGATACAGTATCCTTTGGATTTTCATCTGTATATAATCTTCTACCACTACCCTTGGGTTTTTTACCTGTTCCAACTTTAGGGTCTCTTTTTTTCCTTCTCATGATTGTAGATTATAAATAATTAGTAATATGAATATTGCTCCGAGTACTGGTGGTAGTGTAGGTAAAAACACCATATACCATAAAGGTCTACTAAGTAACTTTTTATTTGTATCCTCCACCTTTAGCCTTATATTCTCTTGCCAACATCTGTGCTTTTCTAGCACTCCATTGTCCGGGTCTTCCACCTTTACTTCCTGCTTTAATTTTTTCAAAAAGTCTTTTACGCATAGTAGGTTTAGTATAGTTACCCGCTTTATTAACTGTAGATTTCTTTTTAGTTGTTGTTTTCTTTCTTGGCATTAGTGTAATATTTTAGGTTTTTCTTCTTTACTTGGAAATTTAATTGTAGATAAATAGTCTATGTTTGCAAATTCTGGGACATATTCAATCTTTTTTACTTCTCCAACCAATGTTAAGCCATGTATATCTGCAACATACTCAGCTTCTTCTAAAGATTCTGCAAAAATATTAAATCCTGCGTATATTTTATCATCTATTTGGTACTCAGTCAGAAATATCTTCATAATCTTCTTGTTCAATGTCTATTACTTGCTTTTCAGGCAAGATAAATATACCACCATTTACATTTTGGTCTACTTGTAGCCTTTCTGTCTTAGAAACACCAACCCTATCTAGGATTGTTTGGGCTGCTTGTAGCTTTACATTAGCTTGTGGCATAGCTACATCACTGTCCATAACCTCCACAAGCTTAAATGCAGCTTTCGGAGCTTCCCTTGCAAGGACTGTTGAGGCTAATTCAACTATTTCTTGTTTAAGACTATTTATAACTTGGTAGTGATTTCCTGCATAGCCCGCAAGTTCAGCAGAAAGCTTTAAATCTCCTTTGGTCTCAATGAGATTACTTAGAAACTTTTCTTGTTTTTCTGTTAAATTACGTTTATTTGTTGTTGGTAAAGTCATAAAGTTCTTATTATAGACCTGATATAGAAAACTGTCAAGTCTAAACTAAAATAAATTAAATAATGCTTGACAGAATCGCATTCTAACTGTATAATAGAATTAACCTTCCGGGGTTAAAGTATACCCCCACCTAGCATCTACTACTATATAGTTCTATATAGATTTTTCAAGCCCTTCAACGTATCCACTGCCCCCGACCAAACCCTACTTAACACTTCAAAATCCTGTAAAATGTATGAGAATTAGTATATATAGGGGGGACGGGGGGTGGGTATCCTGCCTCTGGGGGTTAGATAAATCTTAAGACCTTAAAAAACTATATAAATCTATAAAAATCTATCTAATTTTATAGATAAATAAAGGGTTTTTAGCTAATTTGTAAAGATTATCTAAGCCTTTCAAGGTTTACAGAGTAAAAAAAGATAATTTTAAGTAATATTAATACTATACAAGCTTTAAAGGGTTAATCAGATTTATACAGGCAAAACAATACCTTAGAGACTCGATAAAGGTTCTGTAGTAGGGTAGGCAGGGTTAAGACGTTTTCGTTTAAATTTGGAGACTTATGGAGGTTCTAGGGGTATATCTGGTTTACAGTTGAGCCTATCCGCTACCGCACAAAGTAACCGCCCAAAAAAAAGGAGCTATTAAAGCTCCCTTTTCTTTTATTAGTTTTTAACTAAACATTTTGAGCCCATGTAACCATGACAACATACGAGCCATAAGTACCCTCGTCCTCCTCGATTAGAAAAGGATATTTATTCACAACACGAAAGCTCCCTTGATACCAATTACCGCAACAATCGTATTCATGCTGACAATGTTCGGCAGGCATAACTTCATCAATAGCCTTCTCGAGTTCTTTAGGTTCTACAAAAGGCTCAATTCCGATTGAAGTGTAATACGTTGCTGTTTCGTCACCCTCGTCAATAGCTCCCTTATCAACGCTCAAATATGTTAAGCCTAAGTGCTCAACCTTCAAGGCTCTCTCTAAGTTTTCTTTTATGTTTTTTAGTTCCATTTTTATTTCCTCCAATTAAAAAAAAAATTAATTAAATACTATTTTTAAAATATTCGCAAGTAAAAAAAAAGGAGGTGTTTAAACCTCCCTTTTTCTCTTTTCCTCCTTATCTTAAAAAAATTTTAATACTATCCATAAACACAAGAAGCCATAACAAAGGGCAACAATCGAAAAACCGATAAACCATTTTTCTATTCTATCCATTGTATATCCCTCTTTTTCTCTCAAGCTCATAGACTCGCACAAGCCAGTGATAGTTGCTATCAAGGTAGGCTTGAAAACTTGCATAGGGTTCTTGCTTAAATGCAATCCTTTCAGCTCTATTTTCGAGATACATGGACCACAAAAAGCCTTCTCTAAAAGTCTCAGACTCATAGCACTCATTGAGCAATCTTTTGAACATTGCCATGATTAACCCCTAACGCTCGCAAGCCAGTCGTTATAGGATTTTAAGGCTTTATTCTGTAATCCTTTTGGGAAATTATCGTGAGCCTTGATATTAAAATAACTTTTCAATGTTATTTTTTTATAGTGTTGCTGAGTTCCAAAAAATGCCTTGAGCCTGTTGGGTTTTCCCTTAAATTCTGGCGGACAATTTTTAGTATTTGCAAGATGATTACTCAAGGCATCAACCATTCGTGGAGACATAATCTTACTCTGTTCCTCCTCCGATTGAGTTAATATCTTTTCATAATTTTCTTTTGCTTGAGCCATATAGACTTCAAAAGATTTTATATTATTTATTTTTGTTTTCATAGTTAAATACTCCTTTGTATTTCTAGTTATAGCTCCGCACCATTGCAAAGCCACCGCACAAAATACCATCATTCCCGCTTATGTCAATAAAAATTTGTGACAATTTTGTGACATCTTTATCTAGTGTTTTACATCACTAATACACTAACTTACTACAACACTATAACACTACAACACCTATATATTTATACAGTATTTTTAATTCTCACTCTTTTCCACTGTATTTTTATCCAGTATTTTGAATAAAAAAATGTCCCGAATTTGATAACGAATAGAAGGAGCGACAAAATAATATAATATTATATCTCACATGCGTATGGCTTGACAATGGTTGAATGGTTCGCTAGAGTGGTGTCCGCTCTGCAATGGTGCAGAGATTTACAAAGGAGTAAAAAATGACTACAAGACATTTAATGTTTGAAAATGATGTTGTTGTTGAGGTTTTTCCAGTTGACAACAACCTATATGATTTTAGTATCTATACAGATATTAATAGAGAAAAAGTAGAAAGTGATGATGGTGCTTACGAGGACATACTGTTCCGATTAAAAATATTACCATTAGGTTTTTATACTCGGTCAGAAATTGGTCAAGTGTTGCGTGAAGTGAGAGAGGTAACCAATGAAACAGATTGAAGATTTATTAGAAACTATTACACCAGAACGTCAAGAAAGATTATTAAATCCACAGATGTCTGACTGGTTTAAAACTTTTTTTATGGGTAAATATGGTAACAGAGTTTATGAAATAAAAGTTGGTCGCAAGTGGGTAACAATGCGGTCCAAAAATCATAGAGCTAGAATATCTTTAGAGAAATTTAAAACTCTAGCATTTGTTCAATGGCGTAGGGATTGTGAGTCTTTTACCTTTGTACCATCACAAAAAAGAAAAAGGGAATGGTATAAAGATTTTGGTTTTACTCAACCCCCTAGAGATTATATTATCAATCACAAACATTTAACTTGGAAATAACAATGGAAATAGTAGTATATTATAAAAATAATTATGGTAATTTATTGTGCTATCCTTACTGCGAAAAGTCAAAAACTTTTGTTAGCTTAACAGGATACCGAACTCTTAGTAATTATCATTTATCTTTAATTAAAGATTTAGGATATAAAATTACAGAAATTCCTTTGGGTGTGGCAGAGGGTGTATAATAAAATAAAATACGTGCGGGCGTATGGCTTGACACTTGCCACCGCTTGTCGCTATAATGCCTACACAACAACGAGGGAAGAACCATGAAACTATTTGAGAGTATGTATGGAGCTAAGAAGTATCTAAAAGACAATAAATATAGATACTTAGAGTGTCATAGTCACAAAGAAGATGTGTTTAAGATGTATAAAAAAGGTACTAGGATTGTTTGCATAACACCATACAGACAAAACTATGAACCTACAAGATATAAATTACAAGTTTTAAAATAGTACTTCAGGTCTAATTTTTTTTAAGGACACAGAACGAAAGCTATAATGCTTTAATAATAATAAATAATGTACACTTAGAATTAGAATAAGTACTCCCTAAGAGTTTGCAGGTATCTCTTTAAAAAACCTTGCATTGAATTTTAAGTTTTAATTATTTAGGTACTCCTTTTTGTTATTTTTTCATAACCTAAATAGTTAGAAAACGTGTAGCTAGACTAATAGTAACAGGGAGCAGAATATATTTTTTTAGATGTATATATTCGTAAGTCTTGAACTTAGTTTAGCTACACACTTTTATTAATAATAACCAATGGAGGTAATAATGGCACAAATGAGAAAATTTGAGCAAGAAGCAATAGTTAATCAGATAATTAAAACTATTAAAACTAATCGTGAAAAACAAAATGAGACTTTAAAATCACATAAAAAATATTTAGCTGTAGTAAGAATTAATGAGGATATTAAAGACCTTGAAAGTAAACTAAAATTTCTTAGAAAAGAAAAAGAAGCTCTTCAAGACTCAAGACGAGAGCTAATAAACGACTTTAATGAGAAATTCAATGTTGAATTAGATTATGATTATAATGATAATTTAAAGTTTGAATTTGAAAAATGGACTGTTAGACGAGATGTTGAAGACCAATTAGCTATAGCTTTACTTGGTAGTGAGTGGAAAGATAATCTACCTGCTATCATTGAGGAGATTGCTAGTCAATTTTAATTTAAAGGTGTGGTACTTTCAAAGGCTGAGTCGCACTCGTATAAGGGAGAGCTAAGTTAGTCGGTTAAAACAGATGCATGCCGAGACTGATAAGCCACACACTTTTTTATTTAAGGAGATAGATATGCCTACATACAAATTACTATCAAAAGGTAGTGTCAAAGTAGATAAAAGCAATAAGATACAGAACAAATACTTTAGTAGAATTATGTATCTTGCACCACACAATTTAGCTGATGGTAAGCGTACTGTATGTCCCTATGCTACAGTTGCAAAGTGCCATGAGCCATGTTTAAATCTATCAGGCAATGGTTTTTACAACAATGTTCAAAAGGGTAGAATTAAAAAGACTTTACTATTCTTAAATGAATATGATACATTTATGGATTATTTGATTAAGGACATTAACAAATTTATTGACGAGTGTGATAACCTAAATAAGATACCATGTCTAAGACTTAATGGTACTTCGGATATACAATGGGAACAGCAGTTGGTTGATGGCAGGAATATATTTGAGATATTTCCTGATGTCTTATTTTATGATTACACTAAGATACCTACACGAAAAGTTGCACATATCAAAAACTATTATTTGACTTGGAGTTATTCACAAGCTAACGACAAGTATGCTGAGTTATTTGATGATGTAAAATTTAACAAAGCTGTGGTATTTAGAAAAGAATTACCTGAGACTTTCAAAGGTCTCAAAGTAATAAATGGTGACAAACATGATATGAGATTTCTTGACGAGCCTAACGTAGTCGTTGGGTTACTAGCAAAAGCTAAAGCTAAGAAAGATTATTCCGGGTTTGTTGTTGATAATTTAATAGAAACGAGGGCTATATGAGTAATGGAGTTGAAGTAAGTTTTAGAGACAAAATCTGGATTAAATCTAGTGATAATGAGTTTGCTTTTGAAATAGAAATTAGAGATGTAATTCATCTTTTAATTCATGCTTTAGATGAAGTTGATTACGAGGGAAACAAAACTTATACAACAATATTTGAAGAATTTATAAATAAAACTAATGGAGAAATATTAAAATGAGTAGTGCATACGAAAAAACAGCAAGAGAACACATGGTTCTAACTGGATTAGAAGGATATATTGAAGATATGATTGAGTATTCTGATACAATACTTAGTATTCATAATGATATAGAAGATGTTAAAAATATCGCAGAAGATAATCATATGTACGCTATGGACCATATCAATAGCGAATATGGTAGATTAGAGTCAGAACTTGATAGCAAAGTATATGATTTAGAATGTGAGATTGATAATTTAAAACAAATGATTGAGGACTTAAAGCAGAAAGACTAATGGATAAACAAGAAGAAATTTCTTTTATAGAAAAACAAATTAAGTCTTTAGAAGATAGTATAGAGTTTAAAGAATTTATTTTAAAAGAGGATAAATATAAATTACACCTACTACAAAAAAATTTAGAGGAGAAAAAATGAGCAATGAAGCAAAAGAAAACTTACAAGAATTTATAAGAGATGAAGTGTCTAGGCAATGGCAACTGCCTAATAGACCAGACTTAGAAGAGGATTGTATAGAGTTTATATGGGATAGATGGGATAAAGAAATACCCTATCAAGACGAAGTGTACATAAATTTTTTATTGATACAGTTTTTATCCGGGCATTGTCAACATGCAATATCCTCTAGTGATATAACCCACATGGAGATAATGGAGAAAGCTAGACTATTAGAATTAGACGTATGAGAAAAACAAGACTTAAAGTAGAACATCAATCTGTAACAGGTGCGAGAGGAAAAAAAACGCATATTGGTAAAGGAAATATAGGCTTTGGTACTATGCCTAAAAGAAAGAAACAGACCTACAAAAAATATAGAGGGCAAGGCAGATGAAAATAACAGGGTGGAAATTAGTTATCTTTTGGGAAGATGAAACTACAGAAGATGTAGTTGATATACCCGACTGGGTAGCAAAAAGAATTGACGAATATTTAGATGAAATCGAAGAAGAATACGTCTAACTTTTATTAACAATTAATTAAGGATAAAACATGCAAAGACAAGAAATTAAAAATATTAAAAAAGGTACTAAGCTAATTACTAAACACTTAGGTATTCCAGTTAGAGCTACGTCAATGGAAAGTATTAAACAAGGTAGAGGATTTAAGAAGATACTACTTGTAGATGTTAAAGGTTCAGACATAGGTTTGTTTGACGAAATTGGTAGTATCTATGTTGACGATATTGTTGAGGTACTAACATAGGAGGTTTATAAAATATTGAAAGAAGAATACAGAATTTTAATAGATGCTAGAAAACTAGAACGTGAAACAAATCAAGAGTTTAAACTTGATGGTTTAAGAGAGCATTACAAATTAAGTTTAACCAAAGCTTTAAAAATTAAAAAGCTATTAGATAAAGATAAGGAGACAAAATGGCAGACACATCACAAATAACACTAGATGTAATACAGGCTATACAACAGAAAAAAACTGTTAGCTTTAAGTATGGTGGGCATGAGCCTATTAGAGTAATTAAACCTCAAGGTTTCTATGGAGACTTTGCAGGTTTTGAAGGAACTGACGAAACCACAGAAGAAAAAGAGTTTAGACGTTTTGGTTTAGATAAAATTCATGAGTGGCTAGGTACTGAACAAACAGTTAAAGTTCATATTGAGCCTATTGTATTTACGTTCCACCCTACATGGTCAGAAGTTAAACATAGACTACAGGAACTTATAGACTTTGAGGACTTGGAGTATGGTGTAGAGATAGAAGAATGAACTGTTGGCATTGTAACACCCAATTAATATGGGGTGGAGACCATGACATAGAAGACATAGACGAGGATAATGAAGATTACGTCATGGCAACAAATTTAAGTTGTCCTAACTGTGGCTCGCTTGTCATGGTTTTGTTACCAAAACAAGGAGAAGGAGGAGTATGACAGAGTATGACATAAATAAGCTCTATAAGGAACAGGAAGAACGTGATAGAGTAACTTCCCTCTATGCAGATAATGGGGTATTGCAAATTTATTTTGCAGATGGTACAATGGAAGTCTGGAAGAAGAACTGGCGAGGTAAACTAAAACGAAAGGTAAAAAGAAATGAGCAGAAAAAGTAGTATAATTAATAGATTAGATAATTTGTTACAGGCTAAAATTCATTGTCATTTAATGAACATTGAGGTATTATTAGAAAGTAATGTAGGAGTTGCAGAACACCCAGACATTATGGAAACAATTACTAAAGAGCTTGAGCTTGTAGCAGGATTTGAAGATACAAGAAGTTGTTTATTAAAATATTTTAGCGACGATAAAACATGAGTAAAAAACATACAGTAATTTTTTTAGGAGCCATTTTAATATTAGGTGCTTTATCAATCTATGATATTGCAGAGTATAAAAATTATAAAGAAAAACAATTTGAAAAAATAAATAAATTAAATAATAATTTAATTAAAGTTTCACAAGTTGTTAGTCAACAACAAAAAGATATTGAATATTTAGATACAAAAATAGCAGAGAATTCAGTGAAGATAGGCGAACTTAAAAGAATATTAAGTAAGTTAGATGATAGTTATAAATCATTGTTTAATTTATTATTTGAGGTACAATCTCAAAAGTTAACAGAAAAAAGTCAAGGTGCTGAAACTACGACTCCTCCTATAACTACAGAAGACGTTAACCCTCCATCGTCTTCACAGGTTTCAGCACCACCCCCAAAGATTTCTACCCCAATAGAAAGAGAGCAAGAAGTAGTGACAATTAAAAGGGATAATGCTCCTGTTCCTGTTAAAGTAATTGCTTCTTGCCCTCGACCTATTAAATTATTAAAAGGATAAACATGACAACACACAAACTTAATAAAGAACAATTTCGTTCATGGCAAGACTTTACATTAGAGAATGGGAAGGAGTTGTACGAAACTAAATCTAGTTTTATGAACGAGTTTGTTGAAGAGAATAAATTTTTAGTTCACTTTGATGAACAAACAGTTTCAACAAAAGTTTTAAACTTTTTTGAAAATATACTTGACTCCCAAAGAAGGAGCGAGTATAATAAGCAACATTAACTATAAACGCTATAAGGAGAAAATATATGGCAGTTGCAAATGGTAAAGCGTATTGGGCGAGCGTCACAGTTCCCAATACCACTTTTGAACCAGTCTACACAGTGGACCTAGTAATTAGTGAAGAAGATGCTCAAGACTTTCAATCAAGAGGAATTAGAGTTAAGGACTTTAGTTTGAAAGATGATGATGGTAATCCTCAATATATAGGTAAAGCTGTCACAATAAAAAGAAAAGTAAATGGAAAGAATGGACCACGTTCTGCTCCTAAACTTTTTAATAAATCTAAAGAACCTATGGATGTTACTGTAGGTAATGGCTCTGACGTTAGAGTTCAATACAATGAGTATCCTTGGGAATACGCAGGGAAATCAGGTATTAGCTTAGACTTTCAGGCTATGCAGGTTTTAGATTTAGTCCCTATGAAATCACAAGATGGTGATGAATTAAATCCATTTGGTGATGGGGAAGAGTTTTAAATGACAGAGGAAACGTCAGTCATGAATGACTCTAATAAACCTTTCATTACTATAGGTGATGTGCAAGTCTTTGTAGAAGATTTACCGGAAGAAGGTCAACAAGTCTTCGGAAGATTGCAGAGATTAAACCAAAAGAAAGTTAATGCTGTTCTTGACTTGGAAGAGTTACAGGCAGGTATTAATTTCTTTGAAGGTAAAATCGTAGAAATCTATAGTTCTGATGCACCTGAACAACCTAACGACTCTGAGAACACAGACGAAGATAGTTAGAGAATATTAATATAGCTAGGTTGTCTTTCTGTGCATGAGACACCTAGCTTTTTTTATGCACAATATGAATACTAATCCAAATTTTGTTAAAGTACATCAACCCTGCCCTGATTGTGGTAGTAGTGATGCACTTGCAGTTAATAAAGATGGGTCCACTAAATGTTTTTCATGTGGTAAATTTACACCAACAAATAAAGAAAGTAGTTTTAAGCCTATGACTAGAACACCTATACCACCACAAAAAGAAACTTTTGATAATGGAATTTACGCTCCACTATCAGATAGGAGTATCTCTAAAGACACTGCATTAAAGTATGGAGTTAAAGTTATCTACAATGCTCAAGGCGAGATAGCTCAACACAGATACCCATACCATATAAACAACGAACAAGTTGGCACGAAGGTTCGCTACATAAAGGATAAACACTTTAAGTTTGAAGGAACCATGACAGGTGCAAGCTTGTTTGGACAACAGCTTTTCAAAGAGGGTGGGAAGTATCTTACTATCGTTGAAGGGGAATGTGATGCTATGGCAGCTTATGAACTTCTTGGTTCTAAGTGGGCAGTAGTATCAATCAAGAATGGAGCTCAAGGAGCAGTCCGGGACATTAAAGATAACATTGAATATGTTGAAAGCTTTGAGAATGTAGTCATTTGTTTTGATAATGATAAACAAGGAAAAGAAGCTGCACGTAAAGTTGCTAGTATAATTAAGCCACGTAAAGCTCGTATTGCTACCATTCCTAATGGGTACAAAGATGCCAACGACATGCTTAGAAAAAACTTACATAGTGATTTTACTAGAGCTTGGTGGGACGCAAAGGTATATACTCCAAGTGGTATTATCCGAGTGTCTGACAAGAAAAATTCTTTTTTAGAACGTGAAAAGAAAGAGAGTGTACCTTATCCTTGGCATGGACTAAACAAGAAACTTGTTGGTCTTCGTCAAGGCGAACTAATGACTTTAACAGGCGGTACAGGCTTGGGTAAGTCGTCAGTAACTAGAGAACTAGAGCATTGGCTTATAAATAAAACCAACGATAACGTGGGTATAATAGCCCTTGAAGAGGATTGGCGAAGGACAGTCGATGGTATTTTATCTATTGAAGCTGATGCTCGACTCTACATTGACCACATTAGAGAGAGTTACGAAGAAGATGCCTTAGTGCGTATGTTTGATAAGACCTTTGGTTCCGATAGAGTATTTATTCATGCTCACTTTGGCACGAATGATATAGAAGATATATTCTCTAAACTTCGTTATCTGATTGTTGGTTGTGATTGTCGTTGGGTAGTCGTAGACCACCTCCACATGCTTGTATCAGCTACGACAGAGGGTGATGAACGTAGAGCAATTGATTCTATAATGACTAGGTTGCGAAGTCTGGTTGAGGAAACAGGTGCAGGTATCATCTTGGTATCCCACTTGCGTAGGGTATCCGGAGATAAAGGACACGAAAATGGAGTAAGCGTTAGTTTATCACATCTTCGTGGGTCCAATGCTATTGCTCAATTATCTGATTGTGTCATTGCTCTAGAGAGAAATCAACAGTCAGAAGATGAACTTGAGGCTCGCACCACAAGACTTCGTATTCTTAAATCAAGATACACAGGGGATGTTGGCTTGGCTACATCTTTAGTGTATGATAAAGATACTGGAAGGTTATCTGAATACGAAGATAAAGAACTTCTTAATACAGAATTAACAGACATGGACGTTCCATTTTAACTATGCAATTAGTATTTGATATAGAAGCCGACTCTTTGACTCCAACTGAGGTACATTGTATTGTAGCTATAGATGAAAATGATAAGCAATATACCTTCGATATAATAGATGGAACTATTGACGAGGGTATATCTTTTTTATCTAAGGCAGATAAACTCATTGGTCATAATATTATTGGGTTTGATATACCGGTTATAAAAAGACTACATGGTGTTAATCTGTGGCATAAAGATAAAGTTATAGATACCCTAGTGCTTTCTAGACTCTTAAATCCTGTGAGAGAAAAAGGTCATTCGCTTGAGGTGTGGGGTAACAAACTAGGAGTCGCCAAGTCCGCTCCTCCAGAAGACTTTACTACCTACACAAAAGATACTCTTAAATATTGTATTCAAGATGTGGTGCTAAATAAATTATTATTCGACCATCTTAAAAAAGAATCTGTGGGCTTTTCTATGGATAGTATAAAGTTAGAACATCAAGTCACCCACATTCTAAAACAACAAGAAGAGAATGGATTTTTATTTGATGAACAAAAAGCAAGTCTTTTATTAGCTGACTTAAATTGTAAGATAAAAGAAACTGTGGAAGAAGTACATGCAACATTTAAACCTAAATGGGTAGATGATAAATTAGTTACACCTAAACTAAAAGCAGATGGGACTCTTTCAAAAGTAGGTCTTAGTGAAGAAGAATACAATGAAAGAGTAGCTACAAAAAATATAAAACCTTTTATGAGAAAACATCTACAAGAATTTAATCTAGGTTCTCGTAAACAAATAGGAGAATACTTAATTGACTTTGGGTGGAAACCCTCAAGGTTTACTCCTACAGGTCAACCAATTGTAGATGAAAATACTTTAAAGAAAATCACACATATAAAAGAAGCAAAACTTATCGCTGACTTTTTACTGTATCAAAAGCGACTAGCTCAAGTTAAATCTTGGGTAGAAGCAGTTGAAGAAGATGGACGTGTGCATGGAGCGGTTATCTCAACCGGAGCTATAACCGGAAGAATGTCTCATAGAAATCCAAACATGGCTCAAGTTCCCGGAGTATATTCTCCTTTTGGTGATGATTGTAGAGCATGTTGGACAGTAGCAGAAGGTCACAAACTTGTAGGTATAGATGCAAGTGGATTAGAACTAAGAATGTTAGCACACTATATGGCTAACGAGGAATATATTAATGAAATTATCAACGGAGATATACATACAACTAACCAAAAATCTGCAGGACTTGAATCAAGAGATAAGGCAAAGACATTCATCTATGCACTCATTTACGGAGCAGGAGATGAAAAGCTTGGTTCAATCGTGCAAGGAAGCAGAGCAGATGGTAAACGACTTAGAGAATCTTTCCTCGATAGTCAGCCTTCATTTAGAGCTCTTAAAGAACGAGTTGACAGAGCAGCTACGAAAGGATATTTAAAAGGATTAGATGGAAGGAAGATATGGTTAAGACACAAACATGCTGCACTAAATACTTTACTTCAAGGTGGCGGTGCAATTGTTATGAAAAAAGCCTTGATTCTATTTGACAACCTGTTAAGATTACAAACTATACCTGCAAAAATAGTAGGTAATATTCATGATGAATGGCAAGTAGAGGTCCCAGAGAAACAAGCCGAACATGTAGGAGCCCTAGCAGTTAGGTGCATAGAACAAGCATCTAAAGAGTACAACCTAAGATGCCCACTTACCGGTGAGTACAAAATAGGAGATAGTTGGAATGAAACCCACTAAAGAAAACAGAAAGAAGTTTGACCTTGATTTAACTTATGGAGAAATAAGAGAAGAAAAGATAGCAGACATGCTAACTAATAAAAAAGTAGAAGTAAAATCAGAAAGAGATATATGGCAGAACACAGGTAATATCTGCATCGAGTATGAGTGTTGGAACAAGCCTTCGGGCATAAGAGCTACAGAGTCTGACTACTGGTTTCATAATCTGTGCATAGGTGACGAAGAGTACTGCACCTTAGTATTTAAAACAGATACACTTAAAAAGATAGTCGATAAACTTGATACGTTTAAAACTGTATCAGGTGGAGATGGCAACGCCAGTAGAATGTACTTAGTAAATTTACAAAAGCTTTTTTCTACTGACGTTATAAAAGCATTTAAGGAAATCAAGGATGAAGAATAATAAAACTTTAGATACTCTTGTACAGGATATATACGAAGTTATAGAAGTTCTGAATGATGATGAAGCTATTGATATTCCGGAACGAATGTACGAGGAGTTTGGAAGAGATATGGAAGATGCTCTTAGACATTGGGCAACTCCTGTAGATAGACCTAAGAATGGATTACGTATGTCTAACATTGGTAGACCTTTACGTAGACTATGGTATGACTTGAACACCGAGCAGGATAAAGAACAAATAGATGCTCCTACTTATATCAAGTTTTTATATGGTCATTTACTTGAGGTTTTACTTTTGTTTTTTGTTAGGTTATCCGGACACGTTGTTCAGTCAGAACAAAAAGAAGTTACTGTGTCAGGTATAAAAGGACATATGGATAGCGTGATAGATGGTGAAGTAATAGATGTTAAGACTGCTTCTGGCTATGCATTTAAAAAGTTTAAAGATGGTACATTAGCTCAACATGACTCCTTTGGTTACTTATCGCAGTTAGCCGGCTATGAGAAAGCAGAGAAAACAAACAATGGTGGGTTCTTAGTAATGAATAAAGAAACAGGAGAGCTTACTGTTTTTATTCCTGATGATTTAGAAAAGCCAAATATAACTCATAGAATAAAAGAAGTTAAACAGGCTATGAAGAGAAAGACACCACCAGAGTATTGTTATCAGCCTATTCCAGATGGAGTATCAGGGAACATGAAACTACCGAGAGATTGTACATGGTGTCCTCACAAGTTCGAATGTCACAAAGATACAAATGATGGAAAAGGTTTACGAACTTTTGATTATGCAAAAGGTAAAGTCTATTTAACTCATGTAGAAAAACTACCAAATGTAGCTGAAATAATATGAATAATAAAGTAGCAAAAAAGTATAGACAAAAAGCAAAAGAACTTACAGTAGACTGGATTAAATCTCTTATTCCTGATGAAGAAGGAAAGAAAGTTAATATAGATACGTTTCAAGATTATATGCCAGAGCAAAAGTATGTTTACGCTAATCGAAAGTTTATGCTCTCAGCGTTTTCTGAAAGATGGTTTTATCAAAAACTAAAAAAGATAAACAAAGATATAGACTCTGTAACTTTAAAGGATTTTCAAAGTGAAGAGAGGTTATAGAAAACCACGTAAGATTAGACCGGTTGAAAAAGATGTTCCTAAAGGCTATGACTCTGGGTGGGAATATCAACTACACAACTCTGTTTTAAAGTCTTGGAACCATCATTCAGACAAAATTAATTATATTGTCGAACATAAATACGAACCGGACTTTACACAGACAATTGATGGTGTAGAATACCTACTAGAAGCCAAAGGTAGGTTCTGGGATTACCAAGAATACAACAAGTATGTTTGGATAAGAAAGTCTTTAAAGCCTAATCAAGAGTTAGTCTTTTTGTTTTCTAGTCCTAGTTCTCCTATGCCACAGGCAAAAAGAAGAAAAGATGGTACAAAGAGAAGTCATGCTGAATGGGCAGAGACTAATAATTTTAAATGGTATAGTGAGCATACGCTCCCTAAAGAATGGATAGAATAATATGAAATATAAATTTAACGAAAAAAATATAATAGAACAAATACAAAGGTATGTAGATGGGACATATGAGAGACATTACGCACAGGGAAAATATCAAGCAACTGATATGATTATTGATGCAGGGCATGGCAAAGGTTTTTGCATGGGTAATATTATGAAGTATGCTATGAGGTGTGGTAAGAAAGAAGGAAATGATGCTGAATATGACTTGTTAAAGATTATACATTATGCAATTATAGCTATAGCATTGGAAGATACTGAGTATCATTTAGGAGAAACAAATGATTGACGACAAAGTAGGAGTTAAACCTTATCTAGGTATTAACATTAATTATAACAAAGAAAAGAAACTAGACCGCTTCAGTCTAGACACACTCAAAGATAGATACCTCTACAAAGAGGAAGGAGAAACACATGCACAAGAAGCTTTCGCACGGGCTGCAGTATTTGCTGCAACATTTAAAGGACAAACAGATTTCGAGTTGGCTCAGAGACTTTATAATTACTCTTCCGACTTATGGTTCATGTTTAGCACTCCTATTCTTAGTAATGGGGGAACCAATAGGGGTTTACCTATTAGCTGTTTTCTCAATTATGTACCTGATAGCAGGGATGGTTTATCTTCTCATTATGATGAAAACATTTGGCTCGCAAGTACAGGTGGAGGCATTGGTGGATATTGGGGAGATATTAGGAGTAATGGCATCGCTACTGCTAACAATAGTCGTTCTACTGGCTCTATACCATTTATGAAAGTTGTTGACTCTCAGATGTTAGCTTTTAATCAAGGCATAACACGTAGAGGGTCATACGCAGCATACATGGACATTGACCACCCAGAGGTAGAAGAGTTCATAAATATAAGAAAAGAATCCGGTGGAGATATAAATCGTAAATGTCTTAATTTACATAATGGAATTAACCTCACGAATGAGTTTTTACAAGCGGTTAAGAATGATGAAGACTGGAGATTGATTGACCCAAAAACAAAAGAAGCAGTTAAGATAGTTAGTGCCAGAGACCTTTGGTGGCAGATACTAAATGCAAGGGCAGAGACTGGTGAGCCTTATATGATTAATATAGATAACTGTAATGATGCTATGCCAAAACAACAAAAAGATTTAGGACTAGAGATAAAACAGAGTAATCTTTGTTCAGAAATAACTCTACCTACCAACGAAGAACGCACTGCAGTTTGTTGTCTTTCCTCAGTAAATCTTGAGCACTTTGATGAATGGTCAAAAGATAAAAATTTTATTGAGGACCTAGTAACTATGCTCGATAATGTTTTACAACATTTTATAGATAATGCTATTGACATATCTGAGATAGGGGAGTATAATGCTAATTACAAAAGATTTGCAAAACATGTTAAAGAAGATAAAAAATCATTTACAAAAGCTGCGTACTCAGCTTACAGAGAAAGAAGTATCGGCTTGGGTGCAATGGGTTTTCATGCGTATCTCCAACGCAAAGGCATCCCTTTTGAAGGGATTTTCGCAACTGGCTTTAATTACAAAGCCTTCCAACATATCAAAGGAAATGCTGTGGAAGCAAGTAAAAAACTTGCCGAGATACGTGGGGAAGCTCCTGATATACATGGTAGCGGTATGCGGAACGCTCATTTGTTGGCTATTGCTCCTAATGCCAGTAGCAGTATTATATGTGGTGGCACTTCCCCTAGTATTGAACCATATCGTGCTAACGTATATACACACAAAACTTTATCAGGTTCGTACCAAGTTAAGAACAAAAATCTTGAAAATCTTTTCAGAAGAAAAGGTATAACAGGACCAGAGCTAGAAAAAGTCTGGAAAGATATAGCAGCTAGTGAAGGCTCTGTTCAACATCTAGATATTTTAGACGACAAAGAAAAAGAATTATTTAAAACCGCAAATGAGATTAACCAAATTTGGATAGTCGAACATGCGTACAAAAGACAAGAGTTCGTTTGTCAAAGTCAAAGCGTCAACTTGTTTTTTGTTTTTCCAAAAGCAACTGAACCTCAAGACATACATGACGAATACTTACAGTATGTAAATGATGTGCATTGGTACGCTATGCATACGTTGAAGTCTTTGTATTACTTTAGGTCAGATGCCGCTAGAACCGCAGAGAATGTAAATATAAAAATACCTCGAATAAGATTAGAGGAAGTGGATTGTATTGCTTGTGAAGGATAAAGATAGAAAATTTAGTCAATTTAGAAGACGCATGTGGCTTGATTATTGTGACGAGCATTATGGTTCTGCTTTATCCGAAGAAGAGTATTATAAAAAATATAACAAATGGTTACTGGCTCAGTATGCTAGTTACCTCAATGGAGAATAAATGAGTTTATTAGGAACAAGAGAACATTACAAACCCTTTGAATATCCTTGGATGTTTGATTACTATGTGCTACAAAATCAAATGCATTGGATGCCTGAATCGGTTCCTTTACATAATGATGTTAAAGACTGGCAAGACCTTAGTAAAGAAGAAAAGAATTTATTAACACAGATATTTAGATTGTTTACTCAATCAGATGTAGACGTTGGCTCCGGGTATATAGATAAATATATGAGAATATTTAAGAAGCCAGAAGCTCGAATGATGATGTGTTCTTTTGCTAACATGGAGTCTATCCATCAACACGCTTACAGCTTACTCCTTGATACAGTAGGTATGCCAGATATAGAATACAAAGCTTTTGCTGAGTACGAAGAAATGTCAGACAAGCATGATTATGTTGGAGAGTTTAAACCTACACTCAAAGATAAACAGAGTATTGCAAAGACTCTTGCTGTGTATTCAGCTTTTACAGAGGGACTACAACTTTTCTCAAGCTTTGCAATCTTGTTAAACTTTCCTAGATTTGGACGCATGAAAGGAATGGGACAGATAGTAACGTACTCTATACGTGACGAGTCTATGCATGTTGAAGCTATGACAAAACTATTCCGAGAGTTTATCCAAGAACACTTAGAAATTTGGACAGATGATTTTAAAAAGGAACTCTACGACATTTGTAGAAAGATGGTAGAGTTAGAAGATAAGTTTTTAGATTTAGTATTTGATATGGGTAACATTGAAGGGCTTACAAAAAAAGATATGTATGCTTACAATAGATATATAGCTGATAGAAGATTACTTCAATTAGGATTAAAAACTAATTTTGGACAAAAAGATAATCCTCTTGGGTGGATTGACGAAGTGATGGGGGTAGAACATCAGAACTTCTTTGAAGGTAGAGCTACCTCTTATATGAAAGCAGGTCTTCGAGGAAAACAAAACATAATTACATTTAATGAAATAAAAAATGAAGAAGAACAAAAGGTCGAAGGAAGCTAACCTAATAAGTTGGAAGCTTTGCATTGACTCTGAGAATAAATTAGTTACAGAACTTAGTTCTTTCCCTGTTGAATATATCGACCTATTCCATCAAGAGGATAGGTTAGTTATTCTCAAAGCCATAGAAGAAGCAAGGATTGCTTTAGAACCTCTACATAAAAATATTGAGACTGAATTAGATGCTGTTTTTTAATTAGCTAATGGATTACTACTGTCGTCCTCTAGTTTAGCTACGTCTTTTTCTAGTTCTCTTACTGAAATAGACAACCCATCTATCTGTGACTGTAATAAATTAATTGAATCTAATTTAGCAATCACTCCTGTTTTTTCTGCATCTAAAGTTTTATTAATGTAAGATATAGAAGTATCTAAAGATTCAAATCTCTTTTCAATCTCTCCTAATCCATCATCTGTTTCTTCTGCTTTAATTATTTTTTCCTCTAGATTTTCTAGTCTATTAATATATGTAGCTCCAGTATAGCCAAAGCCGGCTAATGTTCCTACAATACTAACTAAAGCAATTAATTGTGTTGTTTTATTTTCGAACCATTCCATTTTTTTCTTCTCCGTTTTTCGTGTTTTTCCCAAATTTTTTTTATATTCCAGATTAATTCTTCTGGTGTTACTGCTGCTTGTTTTGGTGTTTTATTTTTTGCCATATAATTTATAAAGGTGGTTGCATATTAAGCATGTCTCCTAGTTTATTTATACTAGAGTTAGCTAATCCATAAAAAGCTTGATTATTATCTTCAATCAATGCTTCTGTATAAATATTTCTAGGTTCATACCAAGTTTGTTTTTGCGGTACTTGTAAATCTCTGTAGGCATCGAAGCCTACTACGTAGCCTAAATATGCTACTAAAGTAGATTCATCACTGTACTGTCCAGTCTCTTGCTGTTTTGACTCCGCTTGTTCTTGTTGCTCTTGAATATTCTGGGCTACAATTTGTTCAGCAATTTGGTCGGCTTCACTTACTGTCATAACTCCCGAAATGGCAGTATTTATTTCTCCTTGCATATCTTGGACCTGTACATCTGCCATAGCAACTTGTGGCGTACCATTTATATCAGGCATAATATTAATCGTTACACTACTAGAAGAAGTAGTCATATCAGAACTCATAGACAAAACCTGTTGATTTTGTGCTGATGCCGACACAACTTGGTCCGAAATACTCGGAGAGTTTGTTGTGCTTATTCCCCCGCTAGATGAAATAGACGAGCCTGATGAAGCACTTACGCTTGATGTAGCTGATGATACTCCTGAGTTTCTATTCGTTAAACCAGAGCCACTTATGGAGCCAGAAACACTATCTCTAGCTGTACGTATTGTACTGGCTACGACTTCCAGTGCCGATACTCTTACTGAGCTTTTTTCTTGATTAATTTCTTCTTCTTCTTCGGTTTGATTTCCTCTGGTTTCTTCCATAACCACTCGTTCTTCGGGTCTATCCAAATCTGCAAGTTCATCTGTAGGTTCTTCAAACCACTCTTCAACCTCTTCCAAAACTTCGACAAGTTCTTCTTCATTTCTTTCATCATTTCTAAGTTCATTCTCTAGTTCCTCTCGTATTATATCAAACTCAAATACTTCCACCAAGTTAGTTGTTGGGAGAAACACAACAGGTTCATCAAGTCTATCTAGACTTACAATGTATTCTTCTTCTATATTCGGCAAAACTTCGTAAGACTCTTCAACAAATAATTCTTCAAAATATATTTCTTCTTGGGGTTGCTCAAACAACACTACAAAAATTTCTTCTTCATAATCTGGCTCAACAAACACATAATCATCTATGGGTTCTTCGTACCATTCTTCCTCAAACAAAAAGTCTTCAAAGTATTCTTCTTCATACCCATAATCAAACTCGTCTTCGACAAAGTATGCTATGGATTGCTCCTGTTGATAACCGGCACAAAATGGAGCATACTGCGGGTCTTCGTCACATTGTTGGTCGTCATAGGCTTCCCAATAATTAGGACAGCTTGTATCATATAAAGAGTCTATATCACACTGTTGAGATAAATAGGCTGCTGCATAGCCGGGACAAGCAGTGCTATTTAAAGCATTACTACAGTCAATAGAGTTACCAGAACCATCTCCATATAAACTCCCACCATTTTCTAATAAAGTATTACTGGCAGTATTATTCCAATTACTGTTGACACATGTACCTGCTACATTAGTTGTACCTGTGTTGCATTCATCATGAAAAAGGTACTGATAATATTGAGAAGAACTTCCTTGTTCTCCTATTAATACGTCATGCTGTATTATATCTAATGCACCATATCTAAACTCAAATGTATTATTATTCCACAGCACAACTTCAAAGCTATTGTCTGAGTTTCTATTGTACTCTTTCATATCATACCAACCAAATACTGCTTTATCGCTAAAGTTTTTGGCAAGCATTTTAGATTGATTGTCTCTAATTAAATCTGTCCAGAATGGAAATAATGTATTTGTGTATTGAGGTAAAGGGTCAGGCGTATAGTCGCCACAATAGTTATTGTAATTTACATTTCCTGTACCCAAACCAAAGTGTAGACAACCATTAGTTGCCATACGTGCTGAGTCATAAGTATTCCCATAAAAGGTAAAAGAATTGTCTAAATTAAATGCTGCAGATAATTGGTCGTCCCCTGAGTTTAGATTTGTAGTGCCTGTTTGATTTGTTAGGTCAAAAAGGTTTTGATTAGCTTCGTAGATGTAATCTGCTTGAAGGTTGTGAACACCTAATGAAAAGATTGCTGATAAAATTAAACTAGCAATAAAACACCAAACATTTGAATCAACTGTTTCTAAATTCTTTTGCACAGGTTCTTCCTGATTTCTTTTTACCATTAGAGTTTCTTTGTGTCTTGCAATGTTTAATATAGTTTTCTTCTAATTGGTCGTAATCTGGTCTATCTTTTTTATTTTCTGCCCACGCTTGAGCAGCTTCTTTACCTATCTTACCTTGATATGGACAAGGCGTTCCTGCCATTTCCATTGCTCTAAATACTCTGGGGTCTTGACATAAAATAGACACAGAAGCTACTTTCATACCGGTATCGTACAGATACTTTGAAAGTTTTAAACGCTCACAGTTTTCGTCACGTACTGCCTTCCCGCCTGAGATACCAAATATCTGCCCTTGAAAAGCCCCTGAAACTCCTGTTGTACATAGGTCCTGTGAATAAGACATGATACTAGGAGCAATAGCAGAAGCGGGAGGAGCTTTAGTTTTAACATTTTGATTTATAGTCTGGGTAGAATTTGACTCGTTAATATTTCTATTAGTATTATCAGATATGGTATTGTTATTATTGGTATTATTATTCGTGTTATCAGTCGTGACGTTTGATTCCGAAGTAGATTTATTAACATTAGTATTGTTTGTAGTGCTTGTTGAGTTTGATGTATTTATATTTGTATTTGTATTATTCGAGGTGCTTGTTGTTGTGTTTGTTACATTCTGGTCTACACTAGAGTTTACTGTACTGGTGGATGTATTTGTATTTACATTTGTATTTTGATTAGTAGCAGTAGAGGTATTTGTATTTACATTAGTGTTACTATTGGTGTTTGTACTTGTATTGGTATTCGTATTAGTATTTGTATTAGTATTAGTATTAGTATTAGTTGAGGTAGATGTATTAGTATTAGTATTAGTATTTGTATTTGTATTCGTGTTAGTATTAGTATTTGTATTAGTTGTAGTTGTAGTATTAGTGGTCTCTAAACTATTCTGCTCACAATATTGCGAACCTGCTGTGCAATCTCCTGTTTGGTCCGAATAGGATAAAACTGAAAACATTCCTAATGCTAATGTTAAAACTACCCCCTTTTTCACTATTTACCTCCTTTAGTAAAATCTCCTTTAGATGATGATTTTGAATTAGTATAAAGACCAAACCAAGCTGCTCCGGCACCTACAACTACTGATATAAGTCCTGACTGTTGCATAGTAGGGTCCTCTAATCCCATGAACCAAAATGTAGTATAATATAATAAATACATATATACTGCTAAAAAAGCTCTAGGGATAATTCTCCAACTATCAATTGCCTCTGCAACAAATATAATTTTTTGATAAGGGTTTCTATTATACTCGTCTTCTAGTTCTCTGATTCTATCTTTAAGTTCAGACTTTTCTTGTAACAAAGCCATGAATTTATTGAGGTCAATTTCAACCTCATTTCTATCCATGTCCCCTCCAAATCTGCCCGGCGGATATTGCTCATTACTCATTTTCTTTTTATAATTTTTAAGTGCAAC
>CERH01004226.1_pt1 | contig 27916 bp, 26 predicted proteins | sample 530991 | NCBI WGS metagenome assembly CERH01 (sample SAMEA2621191, study PRJEB7988) | marine metagenome | biome: marine biome (ENVO:00000447); feature: mesopelagic zone (ENVO:00000213); material: "saline water (ENVO:00002010), including plankton (ENVO:xxxxxxxx)" | depth 800 m | reverse complement strand
AATCCGCTGGCCTCGGGCTTCTTCGCAGTGGCGGGTTTCGAGCGGGTCGTGGTCTTGGCCATTGGTTTGGGTCCTTGTCACGCCGGACCCGGATGAGCCTCTCTCTATCCTTTCAAGCCCGGCACCCGGGCTTCCCTTTCTCTGGCTCTTTGCAATTGCGGACCACGTCACCACCTTGTTGCAGCGGTCGTGTTTCGGATGTATTGCCCCCTTTCACCACGCGTTTATGCGGCTCGCTTGAAGACCGCGCGATCGAGGCAGTTTATGCCGTTGAGGGATTTGGTCGCGATTTTGGTTTCATTGACTTGGCGTCGAATCCGTCGCGATTTGGGCCCGGACTCGATGACGGCCTTGTAGCGTCCGATCTGGGCCTCCACCCGGGCGCGACCACTGTACCCCAGTCTTCGACTGCCAAGCCATTCAGCACTGAACGGCGACGTGCTGGCTGTGAGCATTGCGCTGGTGACCAAAACCGAGGACTGCGTTCTTCGGCGGTGGGCTAATGACTTCGAAATCGGACCCGAAAGCCTCGGTCAAACAGGTAGAAACTCCCGTGCTGTCGTAGGCCGCGTCGGCAAGAAACCGGGCTACACGGCTCTCGATCCCGGCGATGAGACCCGGCACCGCGGTTTCGTCACCGACATGGTCGGTGGTCAACAGGCAGACGACGATCTCGCCACTAACCGGATCATAGCCATTGTGCAGTTTGCGCCAGGATTTACGGGTCTTTCCGGTGCCATGCTTCTCTTCCTTCTAGGGTCAGGACCCATTGATTTCCGTCGGTTGGCGTGATTCACGGTTCGAAAAACGAGCGGTGAACATGTCTGATCTCTTCTGGCTGACCGACGCGCAGATGGCGCGTCTGGAGCCCTATTTTCCGAAGTCCCACGGTAAGCCGCGCGTCGATGACCGGCGTGTGCTGAGCGGTATTATCTTCATCAATCGCAATGGGTTGCGGTGGCGCGATGCACCTGCGGAATACGGTCCGCACAAGACCCTGTATAACCGTTGGAAGCGATGGAGCGACAAGGGCGTCTTTGCACACATAATGGTTGGCTTGGCCGCCGGGCACGGCGAGAAGAAGACGGCCATGATCGACGCAACCTATCTGAAGGCACACCGGACCGCGACCAGCCTGGCCGCGAAAAAGGGGGGCGTGGCCGCCTGATCGGGCGCACCAAGGGCGGCATGAACACCAAGCTGCACGCCATCTGCGACAGCCGGGGACGTCCGCTTGACCTCTTCGTCACCGCTGGACAGGTCAGCGACTACATTGGCGCACGGGCCTTGCTGGGCGGCTTGCCAAAGGTCGAATGGCTGCTCGGCGACCGTGGCTATGATGCCGACTGGTTCCGGGAAGCGTTGAAAGACAAGGGGATACGCGCCTGCATCCCGGAGCGGAAACAGCGCACGACACCCGTGAAATACGACAAGCGCCGCTACAAACGCCGCAACCGCATCGAGATCATGTTCGGCAGGCTCAAGGATTGGCGGCGCGTCGCAACCCGATATGACCGATGTCCCAAGGCTTTCCTGTCCGCCATCGCTCTCGCAGCCACCGTCATCTATTGGCTATGAGTCCTGACCCTAGCTTAGCCCGGCGGCAAACTGGTCGAAAATTCAGGACCACCTCAGTCCGCCATAAATATCCGCTTCATCGAGAGCTTTGTGATAACCGCCGATATGGGCAGTTTCAGCAAGGCAAGTAGTATCCTTAACGTGGGTCAGGCAACCGTGGCAGCGCGGGTCGCGAAACTGGAAGCCGATCTTGGCCGACAACTGTTTGTCCGGGAAGGATCCAACCTGGTTTTGAACGACGATGGCCAAGCAAGCTTGGAGGCGGCGCGCACTGCGCTACGTGCGGTAAAGGACTTTGTCGAGGCGACCGGGTCCGGCGTCATGTTCGAGGACAGCATCCGCATCGCCTGGACCGATTACGTGTCCTTCCTGTTCCAACCGCTGCTGCTGAAGCATCTGGACAAGCGCTATACCATGATCGAGTTCGTCACCGGAACCAGCCAAATGGTACAACGTCACCTGGAAGAGGCGAAGGTGGATATCGCCATCCTGGTGGGCGAGGTGGTCGGGGCGCAGATACGGTCGCGGCGACTGTTCGACTTGCCGCTGCGGTGGATGGGCCGCCAGTCCCTACTGGCGGGACATGAGGGCGGGTTGTCAGCGCTGAATGGCCAGACGATCCTGCAATATCCCCGGGGCACCATCCCGGAAAACGAGATCGTGCAGCAGTTGGAGGACGGGCTGGTCCGCCCGCGCCGGGTGGTTCGCCTGGATTCCGCCCATGCCTTCCACCGCGCGGTGCGCAACGGCGAGGGTATCGCATTGCTGTCCCCGGCCGCCTTCCGCGAGGAGCTGGCGGACGGCCGGGTGGCGGTCCTGCCGATCCCCCCGGCGACCGAGGGGATCACATTCTTTGCGGCCTTTCGCAGCGATATCGGACGCGCAATGAGCGACGAGGTTCTTCGCCTTATGCGCGGGTTCGTCGAGGAAGCTGGGCTGACCTGAACCCTGCCTCCGACGCCGATCCGATCACTCTAAATGGCCAGCGCGCCAGCTGCGTCAAAATCATCCAGCGCAGAGCCGAGAATTTCAAGCAACGTTGCAGTCTCGTCTGCGGTGATAGTTAGGGGTGGCGAGAGCAGAATGGCATTGTTCAGCGGCGGAACTCCCGAGGGATAAACGATCAGGCCCTTGTCAAAGCAGAGCTCTCCGAAACGAGCTGCCACGGCTTTTGCGGCTACCGGCGGCTCTCGGGTTGCAGGATCGCTGACGAATTCAAACCCCCAGAGCAGGCCGCGACCACGCACATCAGCCATGAAGCTGTATTTGCGCGCCAAGGCCCGCAGACCGTCCTCGAGTTCCTTGCCGCGGGCCTGAACGTTGTCGAGGACATTGTTCTGGATCATGTAGTCTTGTACCGCGAGGCAGGCTGCCGCGCTGAGCGGGTTGTTCGAGAATGTGTGGCCAAAGGGGGCGCTACCGCTATTCTGGCGCATCGATTCAACCAAGGGCGCACGCAACAGCAGTCCCGCCATAGGCGAGTAGCCTGCGCTCAGACCTTTCCCGAACGTCAGGACATCTGGGACTACTTCGGCCCAATCAGCTGCGAACCAGCTGCCGGTCCGCCCCATGCCGGTGATCACCTCATCTAGGATCATCAGTACGTTGTTCTCATCACAGATTTCCCGCAGCCTGCACAAATAGCCCGTGGTCGGCATGATAACGCCCCCTGCGGCGCCCACGATGGGTTCGACGATGATCGCCGCGACGTTTTCGGGGCCTGCGGACTGAATGGCTTCATGCCACGCTTCGGCACAATCCATGCCGCAGCTTTCCGGGCGCTTGCCCCATGGACAACGGTAGCAATAGGACGGGGGGACCGCCGGGAAAGCGTGCAAAAGTGATCCATAGTCCTTTCGCCGCAGGTCATGGCCAGACATGGACAGTGCGCCCATCGTCATTCCGTGGTAGCTACGCTCGCGGCCCAGGATCTTTTGCTTGCCCGGCTGGCCGCGTTCCCGCCAGACATGCAGGACCACGCGGATCGCGTGCTCCGAAGCTTCCGAGCCGCTGTTGACGAAAAAGGCATAGTCCAGATCGCCGGGAGCTATGGCGGCAAGCCGATCGGCCAGTTCCTCGGCCGGAGCGTTGGTGAATTGGGTGCGATAGCTGAACGAAATCTTTTCCATCTGCCGCGCCACGGCCTGTGCAATTTCGGGTACACCATGGCCGATATTGGCGGTCATCGCACCCGAGCTGCCGTCCAGATAAGCGCGCCCTTCGGTATCGTATAACCAAACGCCCTTGCCGTATTCGACCATCGGGTAATTGGCGTCAATCATCTGCTTGAGCAATGCCTTGGACATCAGGATTCCTTGCGGTTGAAAACCCGAGACGGAGGGCTCAGGCATATGATTGGGATAAAGGGAGAAGGGTTGTATCAGAACCGGTCGATTATGGCGGCGCCTACTTCTTGGAAGCTGTCCATTTTCGGTAGCGCTACGCAGCCTTCCTCCAGAGAGATGCGTCGACCGATAAGCTGGTCGGGATGCAGCCGGCCAGCGGCGATCAGTGACAGCATGTCGGCGTATTTGAACGGTTGCAGACCATAGCTGCCCAACAGCTGAAGCTCACGCAGCACGACGCGGCCCATCGGGATTCCAGGCAAGGCCTGATCGCCAGCCAGCAGACCGATCTGGACGTGTTTGCCGCGTTTTGCGAGGGACTCGATTGAATTGCGGCAGGTGATTACGCTGCCGAGGGCATCCACAGAGACATGCGCGCCCCCACCGGTCAGATCCGCAATCGCACCGGGGACATCCTGCACCGACCGGCCATTGATCACGGCCTCGGCCCCCAGTTTGCGGGCAAGCTCAAGAGTGGCGGCAGAGATATCAACGGCAATGACACGGCCGCCCATAGCTGTAGCAATCATAATCGCCGACAAGCCCACGCCGCCGCAGCCATGCACAACAACCCATTGGCCGGGCTCGACGGCGGCCTGCACCGAAATCGCCCTGAAAGCGGTTGCAAAGCGACACCCCAGACCGGCGGCCGTTGCGAAGTCAATGCTTTCCGGCAGCGCGACAAGATTAGCATCCGCGTTGTCGATCGCCACATATTCCGCGAACGAACCCCAGTGCCGGAAGCCAGGCTGAAACTGGTCGTCACAAAGCTGCTGATTGCCCGAGGCACATTGCGGACAGGTGCCGCAGACACCCATGAAGGGCATGGTCACGCGATCGCCGACCTTCCAGTTCTTGACCCCGCTGCCAAGGGCTGCAACTACACCGGCAAACTCATGACCGGGGACATGGGGAAGGTGGATGTCGTCGTCATGGCCGTGCCAGCCATGCCAGTCACTGCGGCAAAGGCCGGTGGCCTCGACTTTGATGACAACGCCAAAGGGGGTCGGCGTTGGATCGGGAACAGTGGTGACGTTGATCTGTCCCTTAAAGTTTTCGTAGACGGCAGCGCGCATGAAACCTCTCCTGTGTCCTGTCGTGGCAGGTTATGTTGATTGGCCGGTCGTTAGACCGGGCCTGCTCCGTAGTTGGTATAGTCCGGGCTGGTCGGGGCTGCGGTGACCCGCGCCCCAAGCTGAAGTTCGAGCCAGTTTGATAGCTCGCGGGTGCGCTGGCGGTCATCCAGGAGATCAGCATCCAAGGCAAACCGCCAGGCGATGTCGCGCCGCGTTCGGTCGTCCTGCAGAACCCGCAGGTCCCGCACATAGGTGTCCAACTCGTCATCGTCGCTGAACAGCCGCTCAGCGTCGATCACCGTGTCGGCATAACGCAGCATGACATCCGCCAAGTCGCCGATGGTGAATTCCGGGTGATACTGAACCCCCCAGAAAGTGCCGTTCCCGTGGCGGATCTCAGCCCCTTGCACTTCGCTGACGGCATTGGTCGCTGTCACAATCATGCCCTCAGCAGGCCGGGTGACGTGCACGCTGTGCACGGCTGGCGCATCGAAGGCGCCGCTTCGACCACGGTGCATCGGGTGATCCCGCCCGGCCTCGGTCAGGGTGATGCGACGGGCAAAGCCGATCTCGCGGCCGCGGTGGTTCAGGGCGGCCTCGCCGCCAGCCGCGACGGTGGCCACTTGCAAGCCCCAGCAGGAGCCGAAGAAGGGCATCCCGGCGTCGAAGACATCCCGGGCGAAGGCGATCTGGCGATGCACCTCCGCCCGATCCTCGTAGATTTGCAGGGCCGAGCCGGTCAGCACCACGCCATCGAAGCCATCCAGAACATGACGGGGTAGGGGGCCCAGTTCCGGCAGGTTGTAGACGTCGACCGTGAGGGCGGGCGCGAGATCGCGCAGCACCTGGGCGTACCGTTCGCCTTGCGTGAACCCGCACAGGGCGCGCGAGCGTTCTCGCGCCTCGGCGATATTCCCCTCGGCAAGCAAGATCTTCTTCATGTGCGCCCCCAAAGCAGGTGGTTGGTCATCAGAGGCGCACCCACGTAGTCTTCAGTTCGCTGTACTCGTTCAAAGCATGCAGAGATTTGTCGCGGCCATTACCCGACTGCTTGTAGCCGCCAAAGGGCGTGGTCATATCGCAGGCGTCATAGCAATTCACATAAACGATCCCCGCGCGCAGGGACTTGGCCACCAGATGCGCCTCGGTCAGGTTATCCGACCAGACAGAAGCCGCAAGACCATAGGGGCTGTCATTGGCGACTGCGACGGCCTCTGCGGCATTGTCCACCGCGATCACCGACAGGACCGGACCAAAGATTTCCTCGCGGGCGATGGTCATGTCGTTGGTGACATCCGCGAAGACGGTCGGTGCCACATAGGCCCCACCGGTTTCCTCGCGGGCACGTTGCCCGCCGGTGACCAAGGTCGCTCCTTCGTCCGCGCCACGCTGGACATAGTCCATCACGCGGTTGGCGTGCTTCATGTTGACCAAAGCCCCCATCCGGGTTTCAGGATCGAAGGGATCCGCAGGTTGCCAGTCGGCTGCACGGGCCGCAATAACCTCTTTCACCTGGTCCAGCACGGCGCGCTCGACGATCAGCCGCGAGGGCGCGATGCAGACCTCGCCTTGGTTGGCGAACATAGTGTTCGCCGCCGTGCTGGCAGCCGTCTCGATATCCTCATAGGAAGAAAGGATGATGTTCGGGCTCTTGCCACCAAGTTCCAAACCGACTTTCTTGAGGTTCGACTTCGCGGAATATTCCATCAGCAGGCGGCCAGTGGCGGTCGACCCCGTAAAGAAGATGCCGTCCACGTCCATGTGACAGGCCAGCGCCTTGCCTGCGGTGTGGCCGTAGCCAGGCACGACGTTCAGAACGCCTTCTGGGATACCTGCTTCAAGCGCAATCTGGCCGAGACGGATTGCTGAAAGCGGTGACTGTTCGGCAGGCTTGAGGACCACAGAATTGCCCATTGCCAAAGCTGGGGCACATTTCCAAGCCGCTGTCACCAGAGGAAAGTTCCAAGGGACGATCGCCGTCACCACGCCAAGCGGTTCGCGGGTGATCATGGCCAGATCTCGCTCGCCAGTCGGGGCGATCTCGTCGTAAATCTTGTCGATGGATTCGGCGTACCAACCAAAGCAGCGCGCGGCGCCATTCACGTCGCCAGCGACCGAAACGGAAATAGGCTTACCCATTTCCAGCGTCACAAGGCTTGCCAACTCGTCGGAATGGCTGCGCAGTAATTCTGCGAAACGCTGGAGGATCGCTTTGCGCTCTGCGGGCGGCTTGGATTTCCAGCGGCCCTCGTCGAAGGCGCGGCGCGCCGATGCGACGGCGGCGTTTACGTCCGCCTCGTCGCAGGCAGCGACGCTTGCGATAACCCGGCCGTCAATGGGTGAAATAGCGTCGAACTGCGCTCCGGATATCGCCTCGACCAGCTTGCCGTCGATCAGGGCGCGCCCCTCGATGGATAGGGCTGATGCAGTTTCATGCCAGAAAGAGACGGATTTCGACTGTGAGGTGGAACCGGTCATTGGACTTCCCCTTGGCCGACAGGGCGGCATTGGCCGACCCTGTCGTTGGTTTGTTTAGGTGAGAGGAACGGCTCAGTACTTGAGCATCAGACCACCATCGACGATCAGGTCGATACCGGTGACGTAAGACGAGGCATCCGACAGCAGGTAAAGCGCCGCATCGGCCAGATCTTCGGGCTTGCCGACCCGTTTCATCGGGACGTAATCGGCCATGGCCTTTTTGTCTTCGTCGCTCCAGCGCTCTTGCATTGGGGTCAGAGTGACGCCGGGATGGATCACGTTCGAGCGGATGTTCTGATCGGCGAACTGCATGGCGATGGATTTCGACATCGCGATGACGGCCGATTTGCTTGCCACATAGGCATCCTGCGGCTTGGCGTCGCCGCGCAGACACTGGATCGTGCCGAAATGCACCATCGCACCGCCACCGGCCTGTTTCATATAGGGCACCGCTGCGCGCGTGGTGTGGACCATCGACTTGAGGTTAATGTCCATCACGCGATCCCAAACGTCCATGTCGATATCCATCAAGGTGACATCCTTACCGAACATCAGAACGCCAGCGATGTTCGCCAGATAGTCGATCCGGCCAAACTTGGCGTGAGCATCGGTGACGGCCTTGGCAACGAATGCCTCGTCGCACAAATCACCCTGCGCGTATGTCAGATTCGCGCCTTCTTCCAGCGAGGCCGGCTTGTCCTTTAGATCGATGCCCAAAACAGAAGCGCCTGCGGCAAGCAGTTTCTCGGTAAGGGCCAGGCCCATCCCTCCGCCAGCACCGGTAACAATGGCAACGCGGCCGGTGAAGTCATATTTGATCATGGTAGCTCCCTGGACAATCTTTTTCATTCGCTGGCGGACCAGCTTTCGCAGCATGCGAGAATGTGTTGCTTAGCGACACGTGTTGCCTTATAGGAAACACTAGAACAAAACGCAACACAAATCAGTGGAGTATTCATGACCAATATCGAAGTTGCATCCCCTATCGACGGCACGAAATTCATCGTGGGCACTACAGCTTCCGCTGAGGAAATTGAGTCGGCCCTGACGAAAGCTGAAACCGCGCAAAAGACGTGGCGTCGGTCGTCCAATGAAGACCGCGCAAAGCTGGTTCTGGCGCTGGCCGACGAGCTTATCAAACGCAAAGATGATCTAGCCAAGGCAATGACCCGCGGAATCGGGCGTCCCGCATCGCAAGCGGACGAGACCCCCCGTTTTCGTGCAGTCACCCAATCGCAGATCGAGGCATTAGAAGGCATCGGTGACGAGATCTATCCCTCGGCGGGTGATACACGCCGCTTTACTCGTCGTGGCGCGCAGGGCGTCCATCTGTCGATCGCCCCATGGAACTATCCCGTGGGCATGTTGCCATGGTTGATTGTAACTCCAATACTAGCCGGCAATACCGTGATCCTCAAACACGCTGCCCAAACCGCCGAGGTGGGCCAGATCGTGCGCGAGGCATATCAGGCCATCAAGGGACCAGAAGGTGTCCTTCAGGTTCTGGAGCTCAGCCACGACCAGGTTGACCAGATCATCAAGTCCGAGCGCCTGAAGGGCGTGAACTTCATCGGTTCGGTTTCCGGCGGCCTGGCAATTCACCGCTCAGCTGCCGGCACGCTGACGCATGTTCACCTGGAACTGGGCGGCAAAGACCCGGCCTATGTGCGCGCCGATGCGGACTTGGATACCGCCATTCCTGAAATCGCAGATGGCTGTTTCTCGAATGCCGGTCAGTCGTGCTGCTCCGTCGAGCGGATCTATTTGCATGCCGATATCGCTGACGATTTCATCACCCGCTTTAAGGAAGAGATGAAGAAGTACCGGGTCGGAAACCCAAACGAAGTGGGCACGACCGTTGGTCCGGTTGTCAAACGTTCGGCTGCTGACTACATCCGCCAGCAAATTGAAGATGCCGTTGCCAAGGGTGCCGATGCCTATGCACAGCCAGGGCTGGACCTGTCGTCTGTCGGAGACAAGAGCTGCTATGTCGAGCCGACCCTACTAACAGGTGTCGACAATTCGATGTTGGTCATGAAGGAAGAGACCTTCGGTCCGCTGGCCTGTGTGCAGGTCGTGGCCAGCGACGCCGAAGCGATCGAGTTGATGAATGACAACCAGTATGGCCTGACCGCGGGTATCTGGACTCAAGATATCGATGCGGGCTTGGAACTGGTCGATCAGCTGGAAGCTGGCACGGTCTTTATCAACCGCTGCGACCACGCAGACCTATACCTGCCTTGGGGCGGCCAGAAGATGTCTGGCCTTGGTCGCGGTAACGGCCGCGAAGGTCTGCTGGGCGTGATGGACGTCAAGTCATTCCACATCCGGACGATCGACTAATGGGTCGGATAGAAAACCTGCCCGCAGAAGACCTCGCGCGCTATGCGCGCGAGGCTGTATCGATACGGACAGGGCGACGCAACTCTGGTATCGTCTTATTGTGCGAACATGGCGGTTTCCGGATTCCAGCGCCATGGGGCACCTTGGGCTTGCCCGAAAGCTTCACCGGGACCCACTATGGTTACGATCTGGGGTCCCGAAATCTGACATTGAAAATCGCAGAAATGCTAGATGCTACCGCGATCGTGTCGAACTATTCGCGGCTATTTCTGGATTATAACCGCAAGAGCCATGATCCAAGTTGCATCCGTCCTGATATGGGCGGGATTCCCGTACCCTTTAACGAGCAGATCAGTGAAAGCGAACGAGAACTTCGCGAGCGAATCGCGCGACACCCTGTTGAGACAGCCGTTGCAGACTGTCTTGAAGGGAAGGCCCCAGTAGGTAAGGGGATCATATCGATCCATTCCTTCTCGCATGTTTGGGAGACTCTGTATCGGGATTGCGAAATCGGTGTTATGTGGAAACATGATACTCGGCTCAAGACACCTTTGATGGCGGCCTTGGCTCAGCAAGACAGCTTTGCTTCGGCAGAAAACGAGCCGTACAGCTTTGCAGAAAGTGATTGGTTCACGTTGGACCGGCACGGGCTGTCGGTTGGTGTTCCGAATGCCTATATCGAAATCCGCAACGACTTGCTGTCCAATGAACAGAGAATCGACAAGATGGCCGAGATTCTGGCACCGGCGATAGAAGCGGCGTTTCGCGCCCTAGATTAACGTGTTGCGTGACCCGGCCGAGAAGGGCCGGGTCACGCAAGGACGTTAATCATCATCAATTCAGCAGGTCCGTCTACCGCAACGTAAGCATGGGGTTGTTCTGAATCGAACAGGATGCTGTCGCCTTTATTGAGTTCGGCCGTTTCGTAAAGCTGAGACAAGAGCTTTAACTTCCCGGACAAAACGTAAAAGAACTCCTGCCCTGGATGTTGATGCCAGCCCCCATTCTCTTCGAAGTTGGTCGCAGTGATGGTAGTGATCCAGTAGAGAATTTCGTGGTCTTTTAGATCGGTACACAGCGGTCGAAATCGCATTCCCGGTGTGGTCTGCATGTCCTCCTGGGAAGCTCGGGTAATTGTACGGCGTCCGCCAGCCGATGGCGGGCCTTTCGACAGAAAGACCGATGCCGGCACTTCCAACAGGCCTGCGATTTTTAGTGCAAGGTCGACTGAAAGTTTCGATTTGCCAGTTTCAATTTTAGACAGTTGGGACGCTGAAATCCCCAGTTCTGTTGCCATCGAACGCAGACTGATACCTTTTCGGGTGCGTTGGGTTCGTATCGCATTTTCAAAAGACATCTGTTACTCTGCCCCATTTTTCAAGGTCTATCCCAACGAACCTTCGACCTCTATTCGACCATACACAGCCCACTTATTCGCCTGTTCCGAACACTCGGGGTTCGGTTCTGCTAAGGAGACGGCAGACAACGCACAAAGGAGGCGCAAAAGATTCATGAAGTGCCACTGTATATGTAGTCAAATCGCACATGTCGAAATCCGTTTCGCTTTCCGCTACGCGTTTACACATATGGAAACGTTCCTTCAAGAGTGGAACTGCCTCGCTGTCCTCGCGCCAACAGAGCGAGGCAGATGAGCCGAGAAGGTACAAGTAAGCAGCCTCTCGACATGAAAAATTCGGGCCAGCTGTATTTGGCAGGCCCGAACTCATATCTTACTCATAGAGGAGGTTTGAGCCCAACCGTTAGGTACGTGCACGATCCTCATATTCAGCGACGTAAGCGGTGTCGACGAGGGCATCTTCAAGCTCATCATCGTGCAATTTGCCGATCATCGCGTAGCGCTCGGGGTGACTGCCACGCAGGTACAGAGCGTATACAAAGCCGACTGCGGCGATGGCGATGACGTAGAAGGGGATCATCTTGACCACCAGCGTCTCGCTGTCCGCGAGAAAGGTGATGTTCTTCAGAAGAAGAATCACAACGACGGATTGAGCTGCGGCGCCAAGGGCCGGGGCCAGGAGCGTCTTCCACCATGCCAGCGGCTCATCACGACCGATACGGTTGAAGTAGCCGATCACTGCCAGTGACACGATCAGTTGAACGACGATCACTGCAAGCGTGCAGAAAATCGGCAGCCAGGTACCCAAGTGCAAAAGCGGATCACCGCCACCAAAAGCAAACAGTGCCACAGTGAACAGTGCAATCACAGCCTGTACGCCTGCAGCGATATGCGGAGCCTTGTGCTCGGCGTGCGTGCGACCCAATGCTTTAGGCAGAATGCCATCACGTCCAAGCGAGTAGAAGTAGCGGGTCGCATTGTTGTGAAAGGCAAACGAGCAAGCAAAAAAGCTGGTTATTACCAGAAAGTCCATGATCACACGCACGCTGTGGAAGGTGTAGATATCGGCCAGTTCAAAGAAATACTGGTCAACGAGGTTTTCCGCTTGCGTCGTCGATTCGCTGCCAAAACCGACAAGTCCGGCATAAGCTGCGAAGGTGTAGAACAAACCCAGAGTAAGAACTGCAATATAGGTCGCGCGGGGCACGGCCTTCTTGGGGTCCATGGTTTCTTCGCCATAGATCGCAGTGGTTTCGAAGCCGATCCAGGACCAGAAGGCCAGGAAAAAGCCAACACCGATAGCCGGGGCGGCGCTCCAGCCCGAGGGGTCAAAGACGTGCGGCATCTGGCCCTCTGCACCGCCGGCAACCGTAATGGTCAGGCAGAGGGCGGCGATGATCAGAACTTCGACGATCAGCAGGACGCTGAGGATCTTCGCGCCATAGGTGATCCGAAAGGTGGAGATGATCCACATCAACACAAGCGACGCGGCACTGCACCAATACCATGCGACTTTGATGCCGAGGTAAGTCTCGAGCAGAAGCGCAGTGTAGAAACCGAAGCCGCCCGCAATCGCTGGAGAAATCATGCTGTAGGCAGACATCACGGTCAGCCCGACGGCCAGACCGGTGGGTTTGCCCAGACCCTGCGTTGTGAACGTATAAAATGCCCCGGCGGAGGTGATCCGCTTTGCCATCTGTGCGAAGCCCACGGTGAAGACGAGCAGGATAAGGGTGGTTGCAGCGTAGGTAAGTGCCGTGGACACACCCGCACCCCACGCGATGGAGATCGGGATATAGGCGGAAACGACAACAAGCGGTGCTGCCGCCGCGGTGACCATGAAAACGATATGAAAGAAGGTGATTGAACTCTTTAGTAGCTGTGTTGAAGTATCAGCTGTAGCTGTACTTGGGTTTGACATCTGTTCTCTCCCTGATTGGACGATGTTTCTAGTATTCGACGCCGGTCCGTTGACGTCTCCAAAGCTCCGTCACAGCATCTGCTCCTCCTGTGATCCGAAGAAGCATTCTTCTGACCTTTGCTGTGGGAAGTGATCTCTTACCGGTTGCTCGGCTGAGATTCTTTTTCGTTGGGCCGGAAGCACCATGAGGTCCAGCCAATTCATTAATTCGATGGGCCTGAAGTCGAAGCTCGACAGGTCGAGTGGCCCGAACAGGGCCATATCCGCCTCGGTCGGCGAGCTGTTCGGTGCGAAACGGTCGAGCGCTTCGGCAACGGCTTGAATTGCGTCGAGCGAGCTGTAAACCTCGCCGTCGACCAGCTCCTGAATGCTGCCACGCATGAAGCCTGCTGTGTCGGGGCCATCTAGCTCGGGATGGTACTGGACGCCCCAGAAGACGGATTTCGTACCGGTGATCTCGACCCCCTGGATGAAGTGCCGGTTGCGTGCGGTCACGCGGCTGCCTGGGGCAAGCCGAGTCACCTGGTCGGAATGAAAGCCGAAGGTGTCGAAGACCTCAGGCCGACCCGAGTGCATCGGGTGCCCGCGCCCCTCATCCGAGAGACCTACACCGAAAGAGAAGGGCGCCTCGCACTTGCAGTCCTCGGCCTGGCTGGGTCCGACCTCACCGCCAGCGGCGACCGTGGCCAGCTGCAGACCCCAACAAATCCCGAACATAGGTGTGCCGGAGTCGAAGGCCGCCCGGGCAAAGTCGATCTGCCGGCGAGTGCCCTCGGTCATCTTGTGAATGTTGGAATTAGAGCCCGTGAACAGGATCCCGTCGTAGTCCGAAAGGGGTCGCTGAGGCTCGTGGCCAGCATCCGTGGTCAAGAGGACCTCGCATTCAATATCCGGCCGCAGGCGGTGCAGCAATTTTTCGAACATGCCACTGGGCGCGCAGCCGTTATGAGCCGTGAAAATCGCGCGGTCAGCCTGTTCGTTGCCTTCCGAGATAAGGATGCGCAGCCGCGTCATGGATGAGGGTTCCTCTCCCCGGAACTGGTGTAATCTGAGTTCGGCGACTCGCCCGTCCGTGACATGTGCAGCCGTCGATGGCGAGCAGGGCAGACATGATGGTGCAGCCAATTGACTAGTTCGACCGGTGCGAAATCGAACCTGTCGAGGGCGAGATCGCCCAGCCACTCTCGATCTTCCGGAGCGGGGCGGTAATCGGGACCCAAGCGACTCAGGACCTTGGCAGAGGCAGCGAGGGTGTCGACATCCGGATAGTAGCCGGCCTCAACCAGCGCCGTAGAGAAACCGCCGGTGAAGCCAGCGGCTTGGGAACCATCAGCTTCCGGGTGGTATTGAACGCCCCAAAAGACTGACTTCTGGCCGCGGATTTCCAACGCCTGTATGCAGCTATCGTTGCGTGCGGTCACAGTTGCTCCAACCGGCAGCTCATAGATCATGTCCGAATGGAATGCGTAACTGTCGAAAACATCGGGACGGGTCAGGTGCATCGGGTGGTCGCGACCGGCAGATGTCAGCGCGACGTTTCGCGCAAAGGGCCATTCGCCATGGCTGTCCGCAGCGTGGCTGGGGCCGACCTGGCCGCCTGCGGCTACCGTGGCAAGCTGGAGCCCCCAGCAGATGCCGAAGAGCGGTGTACCCGAGGCGAAAGCCTCTTGCATGAAGGCAATCTGGCGGCGGGTGCCGTCCGTCATATCCTGGATATTGGACATCGACCCGGTAAACAGGATGCCGTCATAGTCAGCGAGAGGTCTTTGTGGTCTCTGTGTCCCGTCAGGGGCAAAGTAAATTTCAGTATGGAGGTCGGACCGGATGCCATGAAGCACCCGGTCGCAAAGTCCACCAGATGAATCACCCGCATTGCGGATGAGGCGCGCCCGGTTGGCGCTTTCGTTACCTTCCGAGATAAGAATCCGCAGCGTCGTCATCCACCAAGACTTTCATTAATCAGTGACAATGATCGTGCGCTCGGGGCAGTTCGCCGCAGCTTTACGAACGTTATCCTGCTGGTCCGCGGGAACGTTTTCCATACCCTCACGCACGTTTGCATAGCCCTCGTCATCGATTTCAAAAACATCGGGGGCAAAGTACACGCAGCGGGCATGGCCCTGGCACAGGTTTTCGTCTATACAGACTTTCATGGTTTCCTCCTTCAGTCAGAACTTGATGTTGAGCGGGCCAACGCCGTGCCATTTCTGGTCGGGATCAGCTGGCGTGAAGCGCGGGACGACATTGAGGAACTCCTCGATGCCAACCACCAGTTCGCGTCGCCCCAGGTTGGAACCCAGGCAGCGATGGATTCCACCGCCGAAGCCGAGGTGACGGTTTTCCTGGCGCAGGATGTCCACCTTGTCGGGGTTCGGGAAAATCTCTTCGTCGCGGTTGCCCGATCCGAAGGCCAGAACAACACGGTCCCCGGCCTTTATCTCCTGTCCGCGCACCACGGTGTCCTTGAGACAGGTGCGAGCCATCGCCTGAACTGGCGAAAGGCATCGCAGGAATTCCTCGCAGGCCATGGGGATGAGGGAAGGATCATCGCGCAGTTTTTGCTGGTCTTCGGGGTTGTGCGCCAAGTGCCAGATCCCTGCGCGGATAGCCCAAGCCGTCGTGTCGAGACCGGCAAGGAACAGTAGGTAGCAGTAGCGCAGAAGTTCATCTCGAGTCAGCGGTTTGTCATGGATCTTAGCGCGGCAAAGGTAGTCGATCAGCGTGGCGGACTCCGGATCGTCCTCCCAATTGTCGAGAAGGTTGTCAAAGTAGTCATAGACGGCTTTTTCAGCCGCTCGCATCACGTCCGGACGCTCAACACGCTCATAGATGATGTCATCAACCCACTGGTCGAACTTCGGCCAATCTTCCTCAGGAAAACCGGCAAGGTTGCTGAAAATGATAGTTGGAACCGGGCGTGCATAACCGTAGGACGCATCTGCACCCGAACCCTTTGAAAGGAATTCCATAGCCTGAGCGCGCGCTGTTTCTCGGATCGGCTCTTCAAGCTTCTTCAGTTCTTTCGGTGTGAATAACGGCAGAAGGATCCGCCGGTAGTCCGTGTGCTCGGGCTGGTCGCTGTCGATCGGAGGCAGTTCGGCATCCGTCACCGGGGGGAACATCATGCTGGGACGCACGGACCAAGTTTCCGGGTCCTGCTCTGCAGCGAAGATGTCATCGCTTTTCGTGATGAACCAGAAGCCGCCGTATTTTTCGCTGCGGCCCACAGGGCATTCCGAGCGAAGCGTTGCATAGGTGTCAAAGATCGTATCCAGCGCTTCTCCGTGGAAGTCGAAGTTCGCTGAAACGTCCTTGATGTCCTTTTCCTTGGCACTTGTCATTTTTTAGTCTCCTAAACATTTGCTTTTCAGCTGCCCTGATCGCGCCGCGGCCAGGGCCGATATGTGCTTGGCTGTGATGACGGGATCAGATCACTTCCAGATAGCGATTGAGTTCCCAGTCAGTGACTTTCGAGTTCATACGCAGCAGCTCCCACCGCTTCATCCGCACGTAATGGTCAACGAATTCCTCACCAAACAGCTCGCGCACCAGCGGGCTATCGGCAAACAGATGCGCGGCTTCCTCAAGCGAGCTAGCAAGCGGCGTAGCTTGTTCCGGGGTCGCGCGATAGGCATTGCCCTTGAAGGGTTCGCCGGCGTCCATGCCGGTCTCGACGCCCTTCAGCCCGCACAGTAGGCTGGCGGCGATCACCAGATAGGGGTTGGTGTCGGCACCGGGTATACGGTTCTCGATCCGTGCGGCTGGACCCTTTGACGGAATGGCGCGGAAGGAAACGGTCCGGTTGTCGATGCCCCAGGACGAGTTCGCGGCCGCCCAGGCACCGACGTTCATCGTGCGTTTGTAGGAGTTCACGTTCGGCTGGTAGATCGCCGACATGATGCGGGAGTTTTCTTTCATACCCGCCAAGAACGACAGACCCAGATCCGACAGCATCAGCGGATCTTCCGCGTTGTTGAACAGCGGATTGCCGTCCATGTCCGATAGGCTCATATGCATATGGCCCGAAGAACCGGACCAAGCCGCATTTGGTTTGGCCATGAAGCAAGCGGTCATACCGTTTCGGGCGGCCAGTTCCTTAACCGCATATTTGGCAAACAGCGCACCATCCGCCGCGGCAAGTGCGTCGTCGTACTGAAGGTTGAACTCGAACTGGCCAGGCCCGTGTTCGCTAATCGTTGCCTCGATGGTGAGGCCGGCTTCTTGGATGTGGCGACGCAGCTGTCCGAAAAGATCGTCTGAGGTCGCATAATGCAACATGGAATAGGTATGGCCGGCGCGGCGAGCAGGGTGCAGGTTGCGGTAGTCGCCTTCAGCCATGTCCGCGATCGAGCCTTCGAAAAGATAAAATTCGAATTCATAGGCGGCCTTGGGTTGATAGCCCATTTCATTGGCCTTTTCGACGGCTTTGCGCAGGATGTCGCGCGGCGAATAGACCACAGGGGTCATATCCATTTCCACCATCTCGCAGATGACGGAGGCGACCCGCGGCTCCCAAGGGATCAGGCGCAGCGTGGAGAGGTCGGGGATGAGCTTGATGTCGGGATATCCGGTTTCCCAGTTGGTATAGGCAAGGCCTTCGACAACTTCGTCTTCGACATCCCAGCCGAAGAGCACGTTGGCGATATGCGTGCCATTCTCGGCAACAGAATTCAGGAAGTACTCCGCACCGAACTGCTTGCCCCGCCACAGACCATCCAGATCCACGGCGCCGACCCGAATGGTATCGATATTATGTTTTTCCAGAAACGCTCGAGCTTCTTCGATGGATGAAATGTTTGCGTCAGTGGGCATTGATGTCTCCCTGTTGAGGTGCTTGTGGGTGGCGTTTTTTTGCTCAGTTATTCGCCATTTAGCAATTTGAGTACCCTGGGATGATCGCTGTTGATCTTCCCGATTTTCCTCGCACCGCGCGGAGAACCGATTGGGGCATCTCGTCCGGGCAGCACGGTCTCGAAGAACTCATGTGCTTCCTTCAAATCGTCGTCATCTCCGTTCGGCGCGGCATAGTATATCGCCTCGACCGGGCATTCGAATTCGCACGCGCCACAATCGGTGCATTCGTTCGGCTGGATCCAGACGCGACCGTCAGCCTCGTAGATGCAGTCAACGGGGCAGACGTCTACGCAGGCTTGGTCTTTGTTGCCGATGCAACTGTCAGAAATCACGTAGGGCATGGTTCAGGCCTCATTTGTGCTGTGCCCCGGAAGGACAGACATTCCGGGATTGATTGCCGCGGCGGCGTGGTTAACGGCGATGGCGGCTTCCCCGAAGCCAACAGACATCAGACGTACCTTGCCGGGATACTCACTGACGTCACCGATCGCGAAGACGCGCGGTAGCTGGGTTTCCATGTCTGGTTTGACTGGGATGCGGAAACCGTCGATGCCCAGACCCCAAGTGCCCATCGCACCAAGGTCCGACACGAAGCCGAGGGCCATGATGAATTTGCCGAAAGGCAGATCGACGTTGCCGACCGCGTCATCACGCACGGTTAGGATCTCTGCATCACCTTCTTTACGATAGCCTAGAACCTCGCCCGGGGCGATGATCTTGACCGAACTGTTCTTCATTTCCTCGACGCTGCGCTCGTGAGCGCGGAAGCGGGGGCGGCGGTGGATGATGGTCACTGATTTGGCGCGCGTCTCTGCGGCCAGAGCCCAGTCAACCGCACTGTCACCACCACCGGCGATGACCACGTCCTTATCGTTCAACACCGAAAGGTCCGGCACAAAATGCATGATGTTGGATGACGAGACACCATCCAGCGCCGGCAATGAGCGCGGCTCGCAACGGCCAAGACCGGCCGCAATCACGGCTGATTTTGCTTGAAACGTCAGGCCGCTTTCGGTGGTCAGGCGGTAGGCGTCGCCTTCTTTTACCATCTCGGAAACGGTCTCTTCCAGTTTCAGGTCATAGTCCTGACGACGGGACTGTTCGAGAAGACCGGCAACAAAGTCCGCGCCCTTGATTGCCGCAAAACCTGCGACATCGTGGATCAATTTCTCGGGATACATCGTCGAGATTTGTCCACCCACTTGCGGCAGCCCATCCAGCAATACCGTGCGCAGCCCACGGAAACCGGCATAATAGGCGGCATACAATCCGGCGGGGCCGGCGCCGATGATGGCGATGTCATAAGAGGCTTCGGCGCTCATACCAGCTTCTTTCCCTGTGTCTTCTTGCTATTGAGTGTTTCCTAACAGGACACATGTTTCCAATCAAGCATCATTTTGTCTTTTGCATTCGCTGTAGCTGGCAGCGGCAAGGATGGCCAAACGGACGGATTTGATGTCTCGGCGTTGCCGCACAAATGAAGCGAATGAGCATTTTCCAATGAAAACAACTGTTTAGGTTGACCTCTCCGAAACTCTGGCACGATGAATCATTGAAGTAGGGTTTATTTTCTGTATAGTTCACATGTTGCTAAAATTGACACGCGCACCTTTCCAAGGGCCAGTTTTGGCACAAAGAGTGTGCAGACTCGGCAGGGCCACTGGCTGTTCGTGCGACGCGGGCGTCGTCTGGAGGTCAAGTCGGGAACAGATTCGCCGGATACGGAGATCGCTCATGGCACGAGCAGGCGAGATAAAAGGCGCCGAAATCGCAACCACCTCGGTAAAGCCCATGGTCGCCGTTCTGGTCTGCGATGGGTTTGCGCCGTTTCAGTTCTCGGTGCCGTGCGCGATCTTCGGGAACTTCCTGCCAGGGCGGGATCTATTCGATATGCGCATCTGTGCCGTGGAGCCTCAGCCTCTGCACAATGAATTTGGCATGTCGATTGTCCCGACGGGTGGAGCAGAGACGATCGCAACGGCGGACGTGATCGTGATTCCCTTTTGGAACGGCCCGGACAAGCTCCCTTCGGAAGATCTTGTCAACGCTTTGCGGCGGGCCAATGACAATGGCGCAAAGATCGTCGGACTTTGCCTTGGCGGCTATGTCCTCGCCTATGCCGGGCTCCTTGATCACCGGAAGGCGTCGACCCATTGGGAGATGATCGGAGACTTCCGGACTCGATTTCCCAAAGTGAAGCTGAACGATGCAGCACTCTTTGTTGAAGACGGCAACCTTGTGACTTCTGCCGGCACCGGCGCAGGCATTGACTGCTGCCTCGAGATCGTTCGAAGCTATCACGGCAGCGATATATCAAATCGCGTGGCGCAGAGATTGGTCATACCTTATTGCCGCGATGGCAGTCAGGCGCAGTTCGTCCAGACCCCTGTCGCGCGGAATTCCGACAGCTCGCGCTTGGAAAGGACGATCGCCTATTTGACGGAGCACCTGTCCGAAGCGCATAGTGTCGATTCTCTGGCCGCTCGGTCTGGAATGAGCCGACGCAGTTTTACCCGGAACTTTCAAAAGATGACGGGCATGTCACTGGGCACGTGGCTAGCAGGCCAGCGTCTACAAAAGGCGCTTTTGCTGCTCGAGACCACGGATACAGATATCGAAACGATTGCAACAATAATCGGTTTCCAGTCCTCGGCGGCCTTTCGGCGTCAATTCCTGTCCCGCTACGGGTCAACACCCAGTGGCTGGCGCAAGCAGCACGGCCAGTCTGTCAAGACCTTCGGCTGACGCATCGGGGCCTATAGCATCCTGCGACACGCCCCGATGCGTCACTGAACGTCCTGGATTTCATCGGCTACATGGTCTTGGCCCGAATTGACCGTTTGTTGGCCCGGCCCTGGCTGTCGCAGATCATTTGAGCATCCCAAACTTCCTGAAATCAACAACAACGACAGGGAGTCGACAATGAAAATTCGCCAAATCCGCAACGCCACCCTTCGCCTAGACTATGCCGGCACAAGGTTCCTTGTGGATCCGTGGCTTGCTTCGAAAGACACCTATGCCGGTTACGCCGGGACCGCGAATGACCACCTGCGCAACCCGACTGCTGCATTGGTGGTACCGATGGACGAGATTGTCAACGTCGATGCGGTCTTGATGACCCATGTCCACCCTGACCATTGGGACCGCACTGCCGCAGAGAATATCCCGGCCGAAACGCCGTTTTTCGTTCAGCACTTCGGCGACAAGGCTCTGGTCGCGGATGCTGCGGCGCTTATCTTGGACGAAAATGGCGTACATGTTGACAAGGTCGAGGGCAAAACGTTCAGCGATGTCCGAGTTCTGACCGGCAACCCCGAATTCAATGGCGTTAAGCTGAAGAAGGTACCGGGACAGCACGGCTCGGACGAAGCGCTTCAGGCAGCCTATGATTTGCTACAGGAAGTTACTGGCATCGTCTTCTCGCATCCGGATGAAAAGACCATTTACCTCGCAGGCGATACGATCTGGAACGAATATGTCGAAGCGAACATCGCCGAATACAAACCAGACGTGATCATCGTAAACGCCGGTAACGCCCAGATTCCGGGCTTGGGGAGCATCATCATGAGCCCCGAAGATGTCGCCAAGGTCTGCGTCGCTGCACCGGACGCCGTCATTATCGCAAGCCACATGGAATCGGTGAACCACGCCATGACCACCCGCGCCGATCTCAAGGCATACCTGGCCGAACAAGGTCTGTCGGATCGAGTTCTGATTCCCGAGGACGGCGAAACCCTGGACCTTTGAGACGCAACAAAAAAGGAATAACTCCATGTCCATCCAAGACAACAAAAAGCTCTGCCAGAAATTCTATGACGCGATCAATCGCGAGGATTTCGATGCATTGGATGATCTCTGCCACAAGGATTTCGTCTTTTACAGCCAGGTGGATACACCCAAGCCGGGTGTCGAAGGGTTCGTGAACTCCGAGAAATCGGCATTCGACGCATTCCACTCGTTCGAGTTCCCGGTCGAGCTAATGATCGCCGAGGGTGACAAGGTCGGCGTCTATCTGATTTTCCACGCCAAAGGTCAGAAAAAGCCAACCATGGGCGCCGAGCCACATGGCAAGGATGTCCGTATCTCGGTTTTTTGCCTGCTGACCATCAAGGACGGCAAGATCATCGAGAAACGCGCACATTTCGACGTGGCTGATATCCGTGCGCAGCTGGCTGCCTAAAACTTCTGGGTGCCCACATTTGTGGGCACCCGATCGCTGATTATTGGAGAGAAAAGATGAGCGAGATCTTCGATCAGGTCCTCAGTGCGAACTCGGACTATGCCGAACGCTTCGATAAGGGAGAACTTGCGATGCCACCGGCGCGCAGCTTTGCGATCCTGACCTGTATGGATGCGCGACTGGATCCGGCAAAATACGCGGGTCTCGCCGAAGGCGATGCCCACGTAATCCGCAACGCCGGGGGTCGTGCCAGCGACGATGCGATCCGGTCGCTTGTAATCTCGTACAAGCTGCTCGGAACGCGCGAGTGGTTTGTCATTCACCACACCGACTGTGGAATGGAAACTTTCACCGACGAAGTGATGCGCGATCTTCTTGTGTCCAGCCTAGAGACGGCATCCATCGACGAGCATGGCTGGCATGACCATGGATCTGGACCCGGGTCGACCGAAGGCGCGTTCATCGATTGGCTGACGATATCTGACCGTGTAGGAAGCGTCGTGATGGATGTGCAACGTATCCGCTCCCATCCGCTCGTACCAGCGCGGATCCCAATCTATGGGTTTGTCTACGATTGTCACACCGGCCGCCTGATCGAGGTGCCCGAAGCGACCGAAATCGGCAAAGCCCGCTGAACGGCTGGCTGAGGAGGATTTTTGAATTTTGGGGAACGTTGTTTGCGTGCAGGTCGCGACAGGCGCTTCCGTATCCGCTACATGCCACCTGAGGCGAGATGTCCTTCAAGAATTGCGGTGGATGACTCCGGATTCCTTACGCGTGGCACTGATCAGATAATTCCTTCGAAGATCTAGGATCGCATAACATGCCCGTTTGGGCATGGTAGTACCGTCAAGGTTAGGTCTGACCATCCCTGAACCAAGACAACCTTGACTCGCAAATAAACAATACTGGCTCTCGGCACTAAAAAACTATTGTGCATTAAAAGGATACATGTTTCTTTAATTGAAACACTCAGGAAGGAGAGCGCATCATGCGGATCGGCGTACCAAAAGAGATCAAAAATCGAGAATATCGCGTCGGCCTGACGCCTGAAAGCGTGAGCGAGTTGCAACGTGATGGGCATGATATACTGATCGAACGAGGCGCTGGCCACAGCATCGGAGCCTCCGATGAGGCGTACGTTCAGGCTGGGGCACAGATCACCGATGTCGACGCAATATTTGACGCAGCAGACATCATTGTGAAGGTAAAAGAACCCCAAGCCGAAGAGCGGCAGAAATTGAAGCAAGGACAAATACTTTACACTTATCTACATCTGGCGCCGGACCTGCCACAAACAACAGACCTAATCGACTCTGGTGCAACATGTATTGCCTATGAAACTGTCACATCGCCTAGAGGCGGCCTTCCGCTGTTGAAACCCATGAGCCAGGTTGCTGGGCGGATGTCGATTCAGGCAGGAGCACATGCCTTGGAAAAGGCACAAGGTGGCCTAGGTGTTTTGCTTGGCGGGGTACCTGGAGTACGCCCCGCAAGTGTGATTGTCGTGGGTGGCGGCATTGTCGGGTTTAACGCAGCCCAAATGGCTGTTGGATTGGGCGCGGATGTAACCATTCTTGATCGCGATCCTGACGTTCTAGACGGTCTGGCGCGTCATTTCGGCGCGAGTGCACGAACTGAGTACTCAACACGCACGGCTCTGCAGAATCTCCTCCCGACGGCCGATCTGGTTGTCGGTGCCGTTCTAATTCCCGGAGCGGCCGCTCCGAAGCTTGTCACCCGAGAGGACTTGCAGTCGATGCAGCCGGGAAGCGTGTTGGTGGACGTAGCTATCGACCAGGGCGGTTGCTTCGAAACTTCGCATGCAACCACACACGATGATCCGACATATGTCGTTGATGAAGTTGTCCATTATTGCGTGGCCAACATGCCCGGCGGCGTTGCTAAGACCTCCACTTATGCGCTCAATAACACTACGCTACCACATCTCAAACGCATTGCAGGACTTGGGGCAAGAAAAGCACTGGAGACAGACCAACATCTGCGTGCCGGTCTCAACGTAGCGATGGGCCAGATTACATGTAAACCTGTTGCAGAGGCACATGGCCTCGAATTTGTCCCTCCGGAAAACATTATCGAAAACATCTAGATCAAATCTTCGTCGTGGAATTGATCTTTTTCCCTGCACAAAGAAGCCGGAACGTCGCCCCGATGTCACGACCGGCTTCAACAGGGAGTTTATGCAATAGTGTCAATAGGAACTGATGGCCATGCAAGCAGACATCAAAGCTTTGCAAAACTCTCCATCAAGAGGTTACAACTTTCAGAAGATTCTGATTGCCAACCGGGGTGAGATTGCCATCCGCGTGATGCGGGCTGCCAATGAGATGGGGAAGAAGACCGTCGCGATCTATGCCGAGGAAGACAAACTCTCGCTGCATCGCTTCAAGGCCGACGAGGCGTATAAGGTCGGCGAGGGCCTTGGCCCCGTTGCCGCCTATCTGTCGATCTCTGAGATTATCCGCGTGGCCAAGGAATGCGGCGCCGATGCGATCCACCCGGGCTATGGCCTGTTGTCGGAGAACCCCGGTTTCGTGGATGCCTGCGTCGCCAGTGGCATCACTTTTATCGGCCCCAAAGCGGAAACCATGCGCGCGCTTGGCGATAAGGCCTCGGCGCGCCGAGTGGCGATCGAGGCGGGCGTACCGGTCATCCCAGCCACCGAGGTTCTGGGCGATGATTTCGACGCCATCACCAAAGAAGCCGCCGAGATCGGCTATCCCCTGATGCTGAAAGCCAGCTGGGGAGGCGGCGGTCGCGGCATGCGTCCGATCAACGGCCCCGACGAGCTGAAGGAAAACGTGCTGGAAGGCCGGCGTGAGGCCGAGGCCGCCTTTGGCAACGGCGAGGGCTATCTGGAAAAGATGATCACCCGCGCCCGCCACGTCGAGGTGCAGATCCTTGGCGACAGCCACGGCCAGATCTATCACCTGTTCGAGCGTGACTGCTCGGTCCAGCGCCGCAACCAGAAGGTCGTCGAACGCGCCCCCGCGCCGTACCTCTCTGAAGAACAGCGGGCTGAGATTTGCGAGCTGGGCAAAAAGATCTGCCAGTACGTGAATTATGAATGCGCCGGTACTGTCGAATTCCTGATGGATATGGAAACCGGCAAGTTTTACTTCATTGAGGTGAACCCCCGGGTTCAGGTGGAACACACCGTCACCGAGGAAGTCACCGGCATCGACATCGTTCAGGCCCAGATCCTGATCGCCGAGGGCAAGACCCTGGCCGAGGCCACCGGCGCTGCTAGCCAAGCCGACATCAGCCTGCATGGCCACGCCCTGCAAACCCGCGTGACGACCGAGGATCCGACCAACAACTTCATCCCCGACTATGGCCGCATCACCGCCTATCGCTCGGCCACCGGCATGGGCATCCGTCTGGATGGCGGCACCGCCTATGCAGGCGGGGTGATCACCCGCTATTACGACAGCCTGCTGACCAAGGTCACCGCTTGGGCGCCGACGCCGGAAAAGGCGATCTCGCGCATGGACCGCGCGTTGCGCGAGTTCCGTATTCGCGGCGTTTCCACGAACATCGACTTCGTGATCAACCTGCTGAAACACCCGACGTTCCTGTCGAATGAATATACCACCAAGTTCATCGACACGACGCCGGACCTTTTCAACTTCAAGGCCCGCCGCGACCGGGCCACGAAGATCCTGACGTATATCGCGGACATCACCGTGAACGGTCACCCGGAAACCGCTGGCCGCCCGAAACCCTCAGCCGAGGCGCGCCTGCCCCGTGTCCCCGACCTGCGCACCGATGCGCCGCTGCCTGGCACCCGCCAGCTTCTGGACGAAAAAGGACCGCAGGCCGTGGCCGATTGGCTAGCTGGCCAGAAACAGTTGTTGCTGACCGACACCACCATGCGCGACGGCCACCAGTCGCTGCTGGCCACGCGGATGCGCTCGATTGACATGATCAAGGTGGCCCCGGCCTATGCCGCCAATCTACCGCAGCTGTTCAGCGTGGAATGCTGGGGGGGTGCGACCTTCGATGTGGCCTACCGCTTCTTGCAGGAATGCCCCTGGCAACGCCTGCGCGACCTGCGCGCCGCCATGCCCAACGTGCTGACGCAAATGCTGCTGCGCGCGTCCAACGGCGTGGGGTATACCAACTATCCCGACAACGTGGTGCAGGAATTTGTGCGTCAGGCTGCTGACACCGGCGTGGATGTCTTCCGCGTGTTCGACAGCCTGAACTGGGTGGAAAACATGCGCGTCGCGATGGACGCCGTGATCGGCGCCAACAAGGTCTGCGAAGGCACGATCTGCTACACCGGCGATCTGTTCGACCCCGAACGGTCCAAGTACGACCTGAATTACTATGTCGCCATGGGCAAAGAGCTGCGCGAGGCTGGCGCGCATCTGCTGGGCCTGAAAGACATGGCGGGACTGTTGAAACCCGCGCAGGCCCGCGTTCTGATCAAGGCCCTGAAAGAAGAGGTCGGCCTGCCGATCCACTTCCACACCCATGACACCAGCGGCGTGTCGGCGGCCACCGTTCTGGCGGCAGCAGACGCAGGCGTTGACGTTGTGGACGCGGCAATGGACGCCTTCTCGGGCGGCACCTCGCAGCCCTGCCTTGGCTCGATCGTCGAGGCCACCAAGCATACCGACCGCGACACCGGCATCGACGTGGGCGCGGTGCGCGAAATCTCGAACTATTGGGAGGCCGTGCGCCACCAATACGCCGCGTTCGAGACCGGTCTGGAAGCCCCTGCTTCCGAAGTTTATCTGCACGAAATGCCCGGCGGCCAGTTCACCAACCTCAAGGCGCAGGCCCGCTCCATGGGTCTGGAAGAACGCTGGCACGAGGTCGCACAGGCCTATGCCGACGTGAACATGATGTTCGGTGACATCGTCAAAGTGACCCCCTCGTCCAAGGTAGTTGGCGACATGGCCCTGATGATGGTCAGCCAGAACCTGACCCGGTCCGAGGTCGAAGACCCGCAGCGCGAAGTGTCCTTCCCGGATTCAGTCATCGACATGATGAAGGGCAATCTGGGCCAGCCTCCGGGCGGGTTCCCAGACGGGATCGTTGCCAAGGTGCTAAAAGGTCAGGCCCCCGACACCAGCCGCCCTGGCGCGCATCTGGCGCCCGTGGATCTGGAAGCCACCCGCGCTGAGCTGTCGGCAAAACTGGACGGTCTGGATGTCGACGATGAGGACCTGAACGGCTATCTGATGTATCCCAAGGTCTTCCTTGATTACATGGGCCGCCACCGCGACTATGGTCCCGTTCGCACCCTGCCGACGCCCGTGTTCTTCTATGGCATGGAACCGGGCGACGAGATCAGCGCCGAGATCGACCCCGGCAAAAAGCTCGAGATCCGCCTGCAAGCCGTGGGTGAAACCGACGAGGCCGGCGATGTGAAGGTCTTCTTTGAACTCAATGGCCAGCCGCGCACCGTGCGCGTGCCGAACCGCATGGTCAAATCCGCCACCGCCCCCCGCCCCAAGGCGCAGACCGGCAATGCCGACCACATCGGTGCGCCAATGCCCGGTGTTGTGGCTTCGGTCGCGGTGCAGGTAGGCCAGCAGGTGCACAAGGGCGATCTTCTGCTCGCCATCGAAGCGATGAAGATGGAAACCGGCCTCTCGGCGGACCGTGATGCGACCGTCAAAGTCGTTCACGTCACTCCCGGCTCGCAAATCGACGCCAAGGATCTTTTGATTGAATTGGAATGATCGCGAACAGGATTTTTTTTACATAAGTTCTATTATGCGGTTTTTGGCCAATCCCAAATTTCGCTGT
>CERH01132795.1_pt1 | contig 28056 bp, 42 predicted proteins | sample 530991 | NCBI WGS metagenome assembly CERH01 (sample SAMEA2621191, study PRJEB7988) | marine metagenome | biome: marine biome (ENVO:00000447); feature: mesopelagic zone (ENVO:00000213); material: "saline water (ENVO:00002010), including plankton (ENVO:xxxxxxxx)" | depth 800 m | reverse complement strand
ATGGGAGTTTATAAGCATAGACCAGCCACAAAAAATAAGAGGTGCAAAACGTAATATATGTTTTATCAACGAGGCTAACGAATTACACTTAGAAGACTTTAGGCAACTGATACTACGTACTACAGACAGAATGATTTTAGACTATAACCCATCAGACGAATATCATTGGATTTACGATGAAGTTATACCTAGAGACGATGCTAACTTTTTTAGGAGTACGTACCTAGACAATCCGTATTTAGGTCAAGACACTATAGACGAAATAGAACGCCTAAAAGAAACTGACGAAAACTATTGGAGAGTTTACGGATTAGGATTAAGAGGTAAGAGTAGGGAAACTATATTTGAAACTAGCATCTACACAGACCTACCTGACAACGCAAAGCTAGTAGCGTTTGGTTTAGATTTTGGGTTTTCTAACGATCCGTCAGCACTAGCTAAAGTGTACCTATGTGACAACGGACTATATATAGAAGAAGTCATATACCAGGGAGGTTTAACAAATAGCGACATAGCAGAAAAGCTAACTGAGTACGGAGTAGGTAGGCACGACGAAATAATAGCAGATAGTGCAGAACCTAAAAGTATAGAGACTATACACCGAATGGGTTTTAATATAAAGCCGTCAAAAAAAGGTGCAGATAGTATTAGGGTAGGTATTGACACTATGCGTAGACATAAGCTACATATCAAAAGCGACAGCTTGAATGCGCAAAAGGAATTTAGAAACTATAAATGGAAAACAGATAAAAACGGCAAAATGCTTAGTACACCTGTTGACGAATACAATCATATTATTGATGCGGTTAGATATGTATGTTTAAATAAGATACTAAGACGCACAGGAAAATATTTTATACAATGAGCAAAATACAAATTACTATACCTGAAAGTTACGCTGACGTATCAGTCAAACAATACAAGCGCATGATGCTTGCGTTAAAGGACGTAGAAGAAAGTACAGAAATAGCCATGCGTGCAGTAGCTGCATTATGTGATTTAGACAGAAAGGTTTTGAACCACGCACCTGTAGAACAAATAGCTAAATGTATAAAAGCTATAACGTGGTTAATCAAAGAACCAGATATAGCAAAGTCTAATATACCACTACAAAAAACATTTTACTTAAATGGTGTAGAGTATGGATTTATACCTAATTGGACTAAACTAACAGTAGGTGAGTTTGCTGACTTAGAATCGTATACAAACGACACTTACGCAAACTTAGAAAAAATTATGGCTGTATTGTACAGACCTATAACTCAAAAGAAAGCAGACGAAAGTTATAGTATAGAGCCATACGAACCACACCACACTAAACAAGAGTCTATGCTAAATTGTAAAATGGACGTTGTAATAGGTGCTATGGTTTTTTTTTATCATATAGGGCAGGAGTTTGTGAAAGATATGCACCATTATTCGAAAAACGAGAAGACCAAGAAAGCAACAGCCTCCACAACAAGTGGGGTTGGTATGGTATCATATATTCGCTCGCTGATGGGGATATAACTAAAATGAATGACGTAACCCTTATATATATAGATGAAGCACTAACTTTTATGTGCTATGAAAAAGACTTAAACCTACAAAGCAAAGTACAAGCAAATGCAAACAGTAGTAGACGTAAATAAGATTTTTGAAGAAATAGTTGCTAATCATAAGCAGCTACAAAAATTCTATACCTATAGCTTAGATGATTTAGATATAGACAAAATAGACGTTAACCTATTCCCTTTACTCTATGCACAATGCACTAGCGCAGATATAGATGGCGGTGCGACTACATTTACATACGAAGTAATAGTAGCTGATTTAGTCATAGAAAAACAGACTGACGAAAACCAGGATAACGTAACGCAGGTGTATGGCGAAACTCTATTAATTATGCAAGACGTTATAGCGCAGTTTGTCTTTAACATGAACAGTCAATCTATTCTAAACTCAGAAATACCTAATACAGTATGGGGTTTTGATACACCTATTTCATGTGATCCGTTTACAGCACGATTTGACAATATGCTCACAGGCTGGTCAACGTCTTTTAATATTACAGTTCCAAACGCTTTAAACCTCTGTATTGCCCCTTACTCTTAAAATAGAACTAAACGACGAGACTAAAGACTTGAAATTAATAGCTACTGAACCAGCTTTAAAAAAATTCTCTAAAGAAGTAATAAGGCGTGCTAGAATTTCTTTGGCTAATAGCAAGACAAATAGTAGTGGTAATTTAAGTAATAGTTTAGCAAGTATGATTAGCGTAGACAAAGACAATAAAATAAGTTTAGTTTTTGATGCGCCTGATGCACCATACTATGAGTATGTAGACAAGGGAGTACAAGGTAAAATAAGTGGCTCAAAAGCACCTGATTCGCCTTTTAAGTTTGGTTCAGGAAAAGGTGAGAGAGGTGGTTTAACAAAAGGCATAAGAGATTGGATTAAAACAAAACCAATACCTCAATGGAAAAATAAAAAAACAGGTAGGTTTATGTCATACGATGCTATGGGTTATTTAATAACTAAGTCAGTTTATTTATATGGACTAGAACCTAAGTACTACTACACTAATGCGCTAGAACGTACATTTAATAAATACGTAGGCAAAATAGAAGATGCTATAATAGAAGACTACCAAGAATTTTTTGAGGACAATTTTTCAAGTAAGTATAAAATTACAATAGAAATATAATGGCGTACACAATAGAACAAAGTTCAGCACAAACCCCTAACGTACAGGGCGCAACTGACGATATATTTTACGTAGTAAGAGATACGGTTAACAATAGCGCACCTAAATTTAGATACTTACTTAGAGTAACTATAGATAGCGTAGTAATAGGAACATTTAAACAATTACCTAATAACGCTAACTCTGCTGCCTTTTTAATACAAAACATATTAAACGACTATGTAAAGCAAGACGCAAACATATTCGAACAAACCACAAACGGCAAACCGTTTGCTACAAATAGTAACGCTTTAAAAACTGTATCGTTAGAGTTTGGGTTTGAAAAAGCCTTAACAGCAGACGATGCACCTACACAAACATTTTTACCAGCTTTAGATACTACTCTTAAAATTATCAATGGTTCTTTAAGATCGCAATTACAAAATAGCAATGTAAATAACGAGATAACGAACTATAATTTTGACGGCACAACAAAACAATTTATATCTGTAGTGCCACCAGGTAAAGACGGTGTATATCATCAGGACGTTATTGTAAATCAATCAGGCGCATTAGCTTTTTTAAATGGTGACGATGTAGGTAGTCCAAATTCTAATTACTTTCATGTAACGTACTATAACGATGCAGGCGTAATGACTACAGGGTTTTTACAAAACGTAGCAGCAAATGGAGGAGCTAATCCTATTGCAGGTTTATCTGACGATGAAAGCCTAATTTACTTCCGTTGTTTCCCTAAAAACTTAGAGTTACAAAATATAAATACGTCATTAAGACCTAGCAATAATTTAAATTTTACATATTACGATGTACAGGTTTCTAATTCCTCTACATTAACAGGTAATGAAAAAAGTGCTATATATAGATTTCATAATTTATGTAATACTAGATATAATATACAAGACGTAGATATGTCTACAAGTGAATATTTCTTGTATTGGTGGAATGAATTAGGCGGAGTAGACAATTTACTACTAGACGCAGCTAGTCAAGTATCACAAAACGTAAAACGCAATACCTATAGGACTATAGGAAATAACGCATTTTATGCAGGTGCAGGCACAGCTTTTAGTGCGCCTCCACAGCAAGGTGGTTTAAAGTCAGCAAAAAATTTAACTACTACTACACTAACATTAAATACACGAGAGCAAAACCCTGAACGCCTTAATTATTTGATACAATCGTTAGTTAATAGTCCGTCAGTATATATTAGAATGCCTGATGTAAGTAATGACGTAGTGAACATACAACAGCCTTTATACGGAGTAAATTCAAATACAGCTCCTATTGTTAAATGTGTAATAGTAGATACGCAATTAAAATATAACTCGTCTATATCTGACAAGCTATCAGGCTATACGATAACACTAGAAATAAGTAAGAGAAAACCAACTGTATTATAATGGTAGAAGTAGTAGTTACAGCACAAAATAGTTCTGATCAAATTAGGCTGGACGTTCAACAACAGCCAGTAGAATTTAATTACGCAATACAGGAAATGCGTGATATAAGTAACGTGCGTGCGCCTTTTTCGTTTACGTTTACTTGCCCTATGAGTGACAAAAACAATAAGTTTTTTGGCTCTTACTATGACGTAAATTTTGATAGCGCAACTTTCAATCCACAAATAAAGACTGACGTACAAGTTTTTGATAGTGGAGTTTTAATTCTTATAGGTTCGTTAGAGTTAATTAGTGTAGACATAACTGCACAAAAATATAGTGTAACTATACTTTCAGAAGTAGCTACGTTATTTAGCGTAGTAAAAGATATGTATTTCGAAGACCTATTTGTAAATGAAGCAGGTTTAATTGATACAGACCTAGACCATTTATTAACACCACAAAATATCACTAATTCATGGAATACTGCAAACGATATTACTATAGGTCAAGTTGGTGCAGGCGTAATAGTATATCCTCTTAGTGATAACGGTTTAGGTTTTGGTGATGAAGACGGACTAGGCTTTGCATTAAATAACAACGGAGAGGGTAACAACGTAGGTGATAATGGAGAGGTAGGAATGGGATATGGCAATAGTCAGTTACCTGCAAATAATTTTAAGCCTAGTATAAAAGTTTCATGGTTAATAAATAGAATAGCGCAACGTGCAGGGTTCACTATAACGTCAGAATTTTTTACAAACACAGTACCAAACTTATATTATTTTCTAGGGTATGATTCTGAGCGTGTAGTAACTAGACCTGCTTATGCCTCTAAAGTTGGTCTAGGTGTAGCTACGCAGCCTATAGCATTTGATGAAAATGGTACTTTTGGCGATTTATATTATGGTGAGCCATTATATTTCACAAATGAGAGCAATCCATTTAATGACGTTGACGGATTAGTAGACGGTGGTGTTTTTGTTGCACCTGGAAACGGAACGTATACCTTTAACTTGCAATTAGTTATACAATCTAGTTTGCCTTCAAGTTCAGGAACGTATCAATTTGTTGTAGCAGGTTTACAGCCTGAAGGTTTTGCAGCATTAACAGACCTTTTTGCTATACCAGCATCTAGTCATGTACTAAATCATGGAGAAACGTCTATTGTAACTATAGAAAACATATCTGTAGGTATGAGTGAAGGTTCGTATATAGTTATATCATGTCAATCTTCTGATAATACGTCTATACAAGTTGTACCTAATCAGGGTGACTATTATTCTTTTTTTGAGCTAGTAGAATATAATGACGATAGTTTAGTAGTTGACGTTTCTAATAATTTTGGCAAAATAAAAGTAGGCGAATGGCTTACAGAAATATTTAACAGATTTAATCTAGTTATGTATTCTACGCCTGATACACCTACACAACTATACGTAGAGCCTTATAACAGCATACTAGACGAAGACACAGTTACAAAAGATTGGAGCGAAAAGGTAGATATAGATACTATAGTAATAGAGCCTACTACAAAGTTTCAAAAGAAAAGCATAGTATTTAGCGATAGCGAAGGTGAAGATTGGAGTAATGACTGGTATCAAAAACATTACGGATATGTATATAATCAATACATATATAACAATGACAATGACTTTGCGCAAGGCGAACAATCTATAGGTGGTCTATGTCAGCCTTTGCAGTTATCTCCTATACCTTCAAGTTACTATAATGGTTCGCCTAGTATAGTGCCTAATGTTTTAGTGCCTCGTTTGTATGAATGGACTACGCAAGACGACAACGTAAAAACGCAAGCTAAAACTCTACCTATTTTAGCTTTTTATCATGGTTTAAAAGATATAGATAGTCCTTATAAATTTAAAATAGGACTAGCACTAAGTAATGTAGAAGTAAATCAATACCCTTTTTTCTCGCCTTTTAGCACCTCGCCTGTAACGACAGATACAATAGCTTTAGGCTTTGGCTATAACTATCCAAATCAGGCACAGCACCCTTTAATTAATGCAGGTGATACTTCAGGTATTACAGCTTTATATGCTTTTAGAAAATGGTGGGCAAGGCGAATGCACGAAGAATATAGTGAAGAATCTAGGTTAATGACTTGTAGAGCATATTTGACACCTTATGACGTAAATAATTTAGTATGGTCAGACGCTATATTTATAAACGACTCTTATTTTAGAGTAATTAAAATAGATAATTTTGCTACAGGTGGTGAATCACCTTGCAATCTTACTTTACTTAAAATTATAAATGCTAGTATTTGGAATAAAACTGAGCTGTGTAGCGCATACCCTGCAAGTTTTAATACTGACGGAACGGTAAATTTTGAAGACTTAGAAACAGGTGCAGCCGTTGATGCTACTTACGACTGCTGTACGGAAAACGGATATACTTTTGACAGCGTAACGAATACTTGTTTTTGGGGTACAGGAGTAGGAGGTAACGGATCAGGTGCTAATACACCTGGTGGTAGTCCTGATTTAGCGCAAGCACGTAGTTTAGGTGGTGCAAATAACCCATTCTTTTTTAATGGTTTTATGGACGCTAGGTCAACAGAATCAATTACAAGTAGTTTTACAACAGGTACTACGCAGCGTTTAACTATGACTGCTAGAACTACAAGCGCAGCAGCATCTATAGCGCAAGCTAGTTCAGGACAGACATTTATACCTATAACAAACAATAGTATATACATGATAACGGTTGACGTTATTTCTGTTGACGTAGCAGGTACAGGCGCAGTAGTTGGTGACGTAGTTACTTTTAGAGACCAGTCAGTATTAACTATGTATAATGGCACATACAGACAAGTTGGTCATAGTACAATTAATTCTGAATCTGATGCTGCGTTTACTAGAAACGTAATTATTGATGGTAAACAAACAGCAGTAAATGATGCAGCTAGTATAGATATACGTTGTCAAGGTGAAAGTAATACTACAATAGATTGGATATTAAACGTGGAAATATTACAAATGTCTTATGTAGACAATTCACTTTTACCTAGTCCGTCAGCTATTTGGAATTTAGTACCAGAGCCTCCTATAGTTTTAAACCTTGCGCAATTTGACACTTTAGCTTGGAATCTATGATACATTTTATAAATAACGTAGGTAAGAGTATACCATCTTTAATTAACCATGGTAGTTCTTATATGTATAAGAAGAACGTCCTATATAAAATATGGTACGGAAGATATGACGCAAAATCAAATGTTTGGTTAAAACTCAAATTGATTAAAGACAATGGCTAAAAAAGCAAGTTTAGATTTAGAAGTAGATGTAGTTAACAACACCGCATCAGGACTAAAAGAAGTTGAAGACACAGTAGCAGAAGTTGCCGATAATATGGGTAAGTCTGCTAAAAAGCCAAAGAAAGATTGGGGAGGTGTATTAGAGCTTTTTACAGGTGCTTTGCCTAGAGGCTTTCAAAAGTCTATACGTCAATTTAAATCTGTACGTAGGTCTGTTGGTAGATTATCTAAGAGTTTTAAACTTCTAAAAATATCTATAGCTGCATTGGGTTTACCTGCACTTATTCTTGCTATTGAGGCGTTAGCATCTAATTGGCAAAGCGTTACTGACTTTTTAGGATTTACTAATAAAGCACAACGTGAGGCTAGAGAAGAATTTGCAGAAACTGCTGGAGAACTAGCACGTGTTAATGAAATGGGTAAGGAGTATGAAAAAATACTTATAAACGCAAATTCTAAAACAGACGTATTTAATGCAACAATAGAAAAATTAAACCAACAATTTGGTAATGCTATTGATACAGAAGGCACGCTAAACGAACAAAGAAACGCAGGTTTAATTCTTATTGAAAAAGCGCAAAATGTAGAAAGGGCGCAAATTGATGTCAATAAGACTAAACAAAAAATATTAGAGCAAACTGAAAAAATAGAAAATTTAGACTTTGAACGTAAACAGAAAGGTGCAAAGAAAACGCAAGAGCAAATAGACTTAGAAAAAAATAGAAATAATCAAAGAGCGTTACTTGTAGGATATACAGAGTCTTTAACTAAAGCTGAACTTGCTTTAGCAGAAAGAGTAGAAAAAAACCAAGAAGTTTTAAAGTCTAGGGCAAAGACAGAAAAGGAGATTATTGATCAGCAAAAGAAAGAAGAAGCAGAAGCTGCTAAGAGAGCAGCAGAGCGTGACCGTATAAGAGTTGCTAACGAAGAATTTGTAAGGTCTTCTATAACACAAATAATGGAAGATGCGCATATAGAAGGGTTAAGAGCGCAAGCTGAAACTGACGATGAGTTTGAGCGTTTGTTATTAGAACATGAGCAAAAGAAACAAAGAGACGAGTTAAGAAGTAGAGGTGCAACGTATGACGAAATAGAACTTATGCGTGAGCATCATGACGCAGTACTACAAAAATTTGACCAAGAAGTAAAAGATAGGGAAGATGAAGCAGCAGAAGACAGAGCAATGGAACAGGTTCTGCTTATGGAGGAATTAGAGAAAGCTGCTATGTCTGAAAAAGACCAGCGTTTACTTGAGTTAGCTGACGAATATACTAGGCAACAAGAACTAGCAGGAGATAATGCTGACCTTTTATTATTGATTGAACAAGACTATCAAAGAAAAAGAGAACAGTTAGAAAAAGATACAAACGACGAAATTGTTATTTCAAGGGAAGAAGGCATAAATCAATTAGTCAAAGGTTCTAGGACAATGTTTGCATCTTTAGAACGTGCTGCCGAAGATGGTTCTGCTGCACAAAAAGCATTAGCTATTACAGACATTTTACTTCAACAAGGTGTAGCAATGGCTAACGCTGTAGCTGGCGCAACAAAAGCAGCAAGTGCAGCAGGTCCTGGTGCGCCATTTGCCCTTGCAGGTTATATAGCTACAATGGTAGGCGCAGTAGTTTCTTCTTTTGTAGGCATAAAAGGTATATTAGCTGAAGCTGATGCAGATACAGGAGGTGTAGGCGGTGACACCGTAACAGCTACTAGACCACTAATTCCTACAATGGTAGCTCGTACAGAAAGTATAGATTCACCACCTAGTCAAGCATTCATAGTACAATCAGAATTACAAGGTGCTAGTTTAATTAATGATAATTTATATGGTCAAACATCACTTAATCCTGGATAAACGACTATATATAGAATAGTATAAAGCAATATAAAATGTATAAATTAATAGTATATCAAGTTTTCTTAGAAGAAGTTGAAGACTTTATAGAAGATTACTTCAGAAACCCTGGCGAGATTTTTCGTAATATAGAAATAATGCAAGGCGACGAATATGACGAAGTAATAATAAAGACTAATGATTATGACCTTGCAGAAGACTTAGAATTTGCAATGGATAGTGTAAATATGTTATATGATTATTTAGGATAAAACATTTTAAATGGCTAACAGAAAACTTATAGAATTACTTATAGAAGAGGACGGAGACGCTTTTGGCGTTGAGGCAATTAGCCTTGTCAAGTTTCCTGCTATAGAAGAAAATTTTGTTTTCTTTTCTAAGAACAACGTACAGAAAGCTATAAGCCTAGCAGTTATGGATAGCGACAAGCGTACGTTAATAGGTGCTGCATTAATTCCTGAAAAGAATATACCTCGTTATGATGAAATGACTGAAGAAGAATATGACGTATATTTTTCTAAAGAAACTGTTAAACTAGCATCAGAGTTATTTTTAAAGTCTAATCGTACAAACGAACATACTTACGAGCATAAAGAAAAAATTGATGGTGTATCTGTCGTTGAATCTTGGATCGTAGATAATCCTGAAATGGATAAAACAAAGCTATACGGACTAGACGTACCTGAAGGAACTTGGGCAGTAAGAGTACACGTAGCAAACGATGAAATGTGGGAGGCTGTAAAAGAAGGCGAAATACGTGGCTTTTCTATAGAGGGTTATTTTGTCGATAGCGTAGTCAATATGCAAAAGCAAGAACTAGAATCATTTAGCAACTACCCTGAATCAGCAACTAACAACGCAAAGCGTGTGCTAAAGTGGGTAGAAGAAAATGGTTGGGGTTCGTGTGGAACAGACGTAGGTAAGCAGCGTGCAAACCAGCTTGCTAACGGAGAAGCTATAAGTATGGAAACTGTAAAGCGTACATATAGCTATTTAAGTAGAGCAGCAGAAGATGCTGACGTACCATACGACGAAGGGTGCGGTGGTCTTATGTATGACGCATGGGGAGGCAAATCTATGCTATCGTGGGCAGAAGGTAAAGTAAACGCAAATAAAGAAGAAATGACTGACGAAGAAATTGATTTAAAAGCTCCTTGTTGGGAAGGCTATGAACAAATAGGTACTAAAATGAAAGACGGCAAAGAAGTACCTAATTGCGTACCTATTAAGGCTAGTAAAAAAGGCTTTGCTAAAAAGATATACGATGCTGTTTTAGCAGTTATAGGTAAGCGTAATTTTTATGACGAAATCAAATTAGACTCAGGCATTATGCTCGCTACTGAAGGCGAAGGTTTTGCAGCAGGTGCAGAGGTGTATACCCTCGACGAAGAAGGTATGCCTACAGCACTAGACAACGGAAAGTACAGAACAGAAGCTGGTATTGAATTAGAGGTATTTGAAGGTGTGCTTATTGAGTATGATGGTCAAGTAAAAGAAGTAGAAGAAAAAATAGAGGAAGAAGTAGAAATGCACAAGGGAGTAGACCACATCGACGAAATGAAAGTACATTACTATAGGGCATTGTTAAAAGTTAGATTTAAGCAAATGTTTGGTAATTACCATAATTTTGCTAACTTAGAAGACGAATACGTAGAACTTGCAGACTACCCTTGGGAAGAATGTGTAGCTGATCAAATGAAACGCTACGGAAATAAAGAAACAGCAGAAAAAGTTTGCGGTTCAATAAAAGCTAAATACGGAAATTAAAATGATTGATAGAATTTTAGAAGCACTATATCGTGAGGTTTCACCTGATATAATTATAAGAGAAGATTTTGCAGGTTACTACTTTATTGATATAGAGGCACACCCCGACAATGTTAGATATATTATAGACATAATTGAGGACGAAGGGGGGTATGTAGAAGAATATGAGGTAGACGACAGCGCATATCCTGCAATCCTATCTTTTTACGTAAGCACCTAAATAAAAGCTAAATACGGAATATGAGACTAGAAGGTCAAATAATAGTTTATACAGCAAGGGTAGATAAAATAGACGACCTTATTGCTGATACAAGTTTAGACTACGACATTTACCAAGACGGTAGTGACGTGGTAGTAGACATTTATTACACGTTTGGTTTTATGGAATCAGAGCTACGTGAGATTTACGATGCGCTATATGCGTTTAATTACGATTTTGAATTTATAGAAGTATAATGCATTTTAATTGGTTTTAGTGGAAGAAGTATTAAATCTAATAGACGGATATGGTTTACCTCTAGTGTTATTGCTAGGGGCGTTATATGCGTTATATAGATTTTTCTTTTTTAGTATACACGAAGTAAAAAATACGTTCTCTAAGCATCACGAAAAGAATGCTGATAATATGGAAGAAATTAAAAAAAAGATTGACATAATCTTAGAATACATTAGAAAATGAGCAGAAAAGACGACATAGCAAAAGCAATAATTTTATTAGAAGACGCTATTGATGAAAGCGGTTACAATAACGCAGTTGCAGATAAATTGTTTGAAGCAATAGGTATATTAGAAGAGTACACGTACTAATGAGCGCAAGTAGAATCATAGAAGACTACCTACGTTATAACGACTTGTCAGAAGTTGTTATGCTTGTTTACCTTGACGAGTTTAGCTCTATGCCGTCAGCAAAACTAATGAGCGTAATGTCGTTAGCAAGCGACTTATTGTACGAGAATCAATTTGACAGAGCTATAGATCAGCTTGACATTGCGTACACACTAGCCGAGCGTGAATACGGACGAGGGCTAGAAACCGATTTAATTGACGAAATAATAACATATATCTAATGGACAGAAACGATATAATTATATTCTACAGATTTTACCTATACGATGGTAAAAGCGTAGACTTAGACTTTGAGCCTTTGACTTTTAGGTCACACCAGGATTTTGTAGATGCTTTTGACGAGGCATGGACAGAGTATAGCAATAAAGATTATGATTACGATATTGTAGATTGGGAATACATAGACAAAAATGCAGCCTATGGAATGTACGACAATGAAGACGTATGGGAGGCTTACAATAACTTATTTAACTTATCTAAAGAATATAGAATTGATAGCGAAGTAATGTTATACTTAGCTGCTGTATATGGAGTTGAAAGATTAGAAGAAGTAATGGAAGATGCGTATCAAGGCGAGTATCGAGATATGGTAGAATATGCTTATTCATTAGCTGAAGAAGGTATATTAGGCGTTGATACTTACGCTTTGTATTTTGACTATGAAAGTTTTGGTCATGACTTGAAATACGATTTTGATTTAGAAATGTTAGTAGAAGAATATGATTATGACATTTCTGAAGCTGAAGATTTACTAGACGGACGTGACGAAGAATTTGCTGAATGGTATATAGATATGTTAGGTGATGTGACTGACCTTGGTAGAAACACTTTAGAAAACTATACTGATTTTAAAAGATTAGCTAGAGATTTAGAATACGAAGGCTACGAAGATTATGGTGGACACATTTTTAGACCTTATTAATGAGTATAATTAGACGCATTTGGGACGTATACACTAATTCAGCACAGGAAGAATTATTGTTAATGTTAGAAGAATTTGCATTTGACTATAGTTTTGACGATAGGTTTTTGTCAGCAGTAGGTCAGATGGAAGATGCCATATTCGATATGGACTATGAGAGGTTAAGACTTTTGTTTGAAAAGTTTGCGCCTAAATTAATTAGTAACGTAGATATGCAACTGTTCTACGAAATAATTGATGAAGCCGATTACGGTTATTAAACACCTTTATATATATAAGTATGAGAAAGAAATATAATTTCGAAGAAGTTGTTGAAGAAGAAAAAGTCGAAGAAACAACTGAAGTAGTCGAGTCAGCTCCAGACTCGCATGAAGCATTTGTTAACATTTTAGTAGATATGGGGCTATCTGCTGAACAAGCTGAAGCGGTACACCAAATGGCTATGGATTTAATTGAAGCTGGTGACGCTGAAGTGACTGAAGAAGTAACTGAAGAAGTGAAAGAAGAAGAAAAAATTGAAATGTCTAGACGCTCTCGTAGAGGTATGCGTAAAGGCAAGAAAAAGCGTTATGGAAAGTCACGTAGAGAAATGAGCGCAGAGGAATTAAGCGACAGAAAGATTGCTCGTCTACGCAGACAGAACATAGAGTTGCGCAAGCAACTAAGAGAGTTTGGTGCTTCGCCTGCTACCAAACCACTTCGTAATGCACCACATGGTGAAATTGCAGAAGACAACAATACTCAGTTGGGTAAAGTTACAGCGCAGGCTTTTAACATGATTAATAAATCTTTAAACAAGTAAAATGAGCTATTCTCGTTCACTACGTAGACGTAGAGATTTTGCTGTAGGTGAAGGCCCAACAGTAAACCCTACAACTACTTACGCAGGAGTACACGCAGCACCATTTGTTGCGCCTGCACTAAAGTTAGCTGAAACGCTAACAAAAAACTTTGTACGTCAAATTGATGGTATTCAAAACAAAGCTGTAATTTCTAGCTTTAGCTCTACAGGAGTAATTCAAGCTGCTAACTGTGATTACAACGACAACGATTCATTAACTTTAGGTGAAAGAGTATTAACTCTTACTGACCTTGCAGTTATGGAGTCACTATGTCGTGGTACGCTATTACCTACATGGGCAGGTATGACAGGAGCAAGAGAGACTATGACAGCAGGCTCACCTGAGTTTGTAAACTTCTCTATGGCAACTGTAGCAGGTTACGCTGCACAAGGTGTAGAAGAAGCTATTTGGAAAGGTGGTACTTCGGGTAACGTAGTAGGTTTCCTTTCTACTAGCGGTACGTTTGACAACGCAGGTTACAACAACTCTATTATTTCGTTGGCAGGTGTACACCAAAAGACTGTTACAGCAGGTGGTTTTAATGTAGGAAACATTATTCAAACTGACGGAGCATTCCATGAAGTTTACAATGATGCACTAGCGTCTTGTCCTGCTATTCTTAACCGTCCTGATATTGCATTTTATTGCTCGCCAAAGACAGCAGGTAATTACATGACTGCTTTAGCTATTTCAGGTTCATTCCAAGGTGTGAATATGCAGTCTACAAATCAAGCGTTTGATACTCTGCAATACTTAGGTATTCCAATTAACGTATGTCCTGGTTTCCCTGATGACGGACTACTATTGACTTACCAAGAAAATCTAGTAGTAGGTTCTAACCTAAATACTGACTACACTACAGCGCAATACATTGACGCATGGCAGTATGATGGATCAGACCAAGTTAAAATTGTAATGCGCTTTGGACTAGGTATGCAAGTTGGAATACCAACTGATATTGTATTTGGTGCATACACAGCAATTTTTGCTTAATCGTTAACCCTTAAAATTATAGTAAGATGCCTTGTGATTTAAGTTCAGGTAGAATAGTAGGTTGTAAAGATGCCATCGGTGGTATTGTGCGTGTATATATCGGCAATTTCCAAGACATGGTAAATAACACAACTTTTGCTGCTTCTGCTACCAATGTAGTTTCTGCGATTCCTGCACAGACTTTTTATCAGTTTGACGTGCGTCCTGAAACTTCAAGCCTTACTGTTAATTTTCAGGCTAACGCTGCAAACGGTACTACGTTTTTTGAGCAAAACCTATCTTTGGTTTTTCAAAAATTAGATGCTACTGATTTAGCTGATATTAGAGTTTTATGTCAAGGACGACCTAATATTTGGGTTGAAACACAAGAAAAAGATTCTAACGGAATACCTGTAGTCTACTTAGTAGGTGCAGAATTTGGTATGAATGTTACAGGAGGTAACGCAGCAACAGGTACAGCAATGGGTGATATGAATGGCTTCACAATCGAGCTGCAAGGTAAAGAACGTGAAGTTATGTATGAAGCTACACCAGGTACGCTAGGAAGTAGTGATTCTCCATTAGACAATGTTACAGGAGTAACTATTTCAGCATAACTCTGTTGATAATATAAAATGAAAGGAGTGGCTTTGCGGTCACTCCTTTTTTAATTTACACTAAATGACTAGACCTAGATTATCAGGCAATCGTTTAAAAGCGTTTAATCATATAACAAGTGACGAAGAACGCATTTTAGTAATAGGTGATTTACATTGCCCATTTGACCACCCTAGATACCTAGCACACGCTAAAGACACTTATGGCAAGTATAATTGTAATCGAGTGGTCTTTATTGGGGATATTATTGACTCGCACGCTAGTTCATACCACGAGAGTGATCCTGACGGAATGAGTGCAGGTAATGAGTTATTACTAGCTAAAAAGCACGTTGCAAAATGGTATAAAGCATTTCCTGATGCTGATGTAATAATAGGCAATCACGATAGGATTGTAGCACGTAAGGCATTTAGTGCAGGCATACCTAAAGAATGGATAAAAAACTATAACGATGTTTTGTGTACACCTACATGGAAATGGACAGAAAGACTTGTTATAGGCAGCATACAATTCGTACATGGTGAAGGTGGTACTGCACGCACTAAAGCAAAAAATGACTTAATGAGTACTGTGCAAGGTCATATACATACACAAATGTATACAGAGTATTTTGTAGGTGCTAACTATAAAATTTTTGGTTGTCAGGTTGGGTGTGGAATTGATAGGGAGTCTTTTGCTATGGCATACGCTAGACACTACAAAAAACAAGCGTTAGGCGTGGCTGTTATACTAGGCAATCATACTTGTATAAACGTACCTATGGAATTAGGCAAAACAAAACAAAAACAGCCTAGGGCATTGGTTTTGTAAACGTAACGCATATTTCTTATATATATTAGTATGATACAAATAAACAGTAATTCAGTTAGTCCTATAGTTTTAAAACTAGACGGATATTCTAGTGGAGCGGTAGATATTACATTTACTAACCAGTTAACTGAACAAACGTATCAAATAACATTAACGCCAATAGAATCAAACGCACGCTATGTTGAGTTTGTTTATCCTATACAAACAGGTGCAGATAAATTGATTGAGGGTTATTATTTAGTTAATTTTGCACAAAGTGGTATTAGTAGAGCTACAAGACTTTGCTATGCTAGTAGCGGTATAACGCCATTGAGTGAAAGCAGCTACACAGAATACACTACAGGTGACTCAGACCAAGATTACGTATATATACCATAATGAAAACAAACTTATCGGTACTTAATTACCAAAGCACGAATACACCACATTTCGTAGAATCGAACAATAAAAAGTTCATTGAAATGGGTGGTGACAATCATTACCCACACTATTTAGAACAGCTATATGCGTCAAGTTCTATACATGGTGCTATAGTTAAAGGGTGTGCAGAAATGATTTACGGAGAAGGTTTAGATTCTAATTTTAAAGATTCTCATGTAGAGCAATGGCTCAAAGTAAAACAAATTTTTGGTAGTGGTGATTGTTTACGTAGAGCAACATTTGACTTAAAACTATACGGTCAATGTTATCTAAATGTAATTTGGTCGCAAGACAGAACAACAATATCTGAGGTACACCATATACCAGCTTGTACTATACGATGTGGTATAGCTGATGACGAGGACAACGTAAAGTTATTTTATCATTCTACAGATTGGTATTCTAACAAAGAACCAAACGTCATACCTGCATTTAGCACTAGCGACAGAACAGCAGCTAGTCAACTACTACACATAAAACTATATAGTCCATTAAGTTTTTATTATGGCTTACCTGATTATTTGTCGTCTACAAATTACATACAGGTAGATTCAGACCTTTCAGCGTATCATAAGTCTAATATAACTAACGGTCTTTTTCCTAGTTGTATGATCAATTTTCGTGACGGAGTGCCTACACAGGAAGAGCGTGCAGAACTAGAAAGACTTATATATAACAAATTTGGCGGTGCGTCTAACGCAGGTAAAATACTTATGACGTTTTCTAGTGAGCCTGATACAGCACCACAAATAGAACCTTTAAATTTATCTGAGGCGCATAAAACATACGATTTTCTCTCGCGAGAGGTGCAGACTAAAATACTATCAGGACATAGAGTAACTACACCTCTATTATTTGGTGTACGTAACGAAGGTGGTGGTTTTGGTTCAAACGCTGACGAAATGCGTGATGGCTACGATTTGTTCTATAGGACGGTTATAAAGCCTATGCAAGAATTATTCATTGACGGACTAAGACCTATACTAGCTGCTAGTTCTATTACTATACCATTAGACTTTAAAAAGTTAGTGCCTGCATCTTTCTTAGAAGAACAGGAAGAAATAGTAGAAGAAGTAAAACGTGAAGTAAGATTTAACAAACAGCCTGATAAAATTTCTAAAGAAGACTCAACAGCATGGTTAGAGCATTTGGCGGATAAAAGCTCTACGCTAGGTGAAGGTTGGCAACTATGGAAAACCGAAGCAGTAGAAGACGTTGCAAAAGACAGGCATTTTCATTCTTTCAAAAAATTACATAGAGCATTTGACGACCAATCTTATGTCAACTACGAAAGTGATTCAGATTACGATGTAATTAGTCCTAACGGATATTTGTTTGCTGTACGTTACAGCTATATGGAGAATGCCCAAACACCACCTGAAAACCCTAACTACAAAAGTAGAGAGTTTTGCGAAACTATGATGGACTTGTCTAATGGCGGTGCTATGTATCGTTACGAAGACATTGTAGAAATGGGTGACGATGGTGTAAACGGACAATTTGCACCAGCAGGAAAATCTACATACGATATACTAGAATTTAAGGGAGGTTGTTTTTGTCGTCACGCATGGCAAAGAAATATATTTATCTACGCACCTGACGGAGAGATTGCAGAATTTAGCGTAGACCAACGTGCTGAAATAGAAGGCGACTTTGATTCTGTTATGCGTAGAGTAGGTGACAATCCTTACGTAGTAAACGAAGGCTACGAAACTTTAGCACCTATAGATATGCCCGACAGAGGTTCACTTAAATACCCTAATCCTGTAAACTAATGGCTACAACTTTATACATATCAGCTAGTAAACTAAAACGTGATACAGCACTAGGTTCGACTGTAGACGATAACCTATTAACGCCTTACATAAACATTGCGCAAGACAGATGGATTTTGCCTGCTTTGGGTACGGAGCTTGACAACTATTTAAAAACTCAAATACAAACAAGCGCAGCATTTACAGGAGCTTATAAGACCTTAGTAGAAGATTACATACAGCCTGCTTTAGTTCAGTTTGCATTTTGTGAGGTAGCTTACGTAGTGCGATTGCGTTTTGCTAATAACTCAGTAAGCGTACCTTCGTCAGAACAAGGTGCAGCAGCAAGTCTTACAGACATAAAAGAAGTAGTTACTAGGTCTAACGAAATAGCTATGTTTTATCGTGAACGTATGATTGACTACATACAAAACAATACTTCAGACCTACCTCAATACACTCAAAATACAGGTTCAGACCTTGCACCTTCGCAACGAAACTATTTTGGTGGTTTAAACGTATATCCAAAAGTTACAGATGACAATCAACTCAAAGCACTCGCAGGTGCGCTCGGCATCAAATATTTTAACGCTTAAAAACCACGCTAAATTAAAAGCGTATATAGAAAAAAATGGCAACAAAGATAACAGACCTAGCAGCACTAGGAGCAGTAGCAGCGACAAATGACGTTCTAACTATCGTTGACGTTAGTGACACTACAGGAGGTACAGCAGGTACAAGTAAAAAAATTACTGTAGGTAATTTAATAGGTGCAGTAGACAAAGATTTTTCTGTAACTAAAACTAGAGCAGAAATAAACGCTTTGGCAGGATCAGATTTGCTATTAATAGCAGGTACGGCAGGTCAAATAAACGTAATTACAGAAATACGTTTTACTATAACTTGTGGTGCTTCAGGCACTACAACAACGCCTGCATCAGATTTAAGTATAAAACAATCCACTAATCTTAATCCAGGTTTACAATCAGGTATTTTGCCAAAAAATATAATTGGTCAAATAGCAACAAATACTACAAGTGCTAGTAGTTTGTACTATAGAGATACACCTGCTACAGGTGGTCGTGTGTTTGACGTAAATAAAGCTACAAATTTAGGCGTACCTACAGGCTTTGTTTTACCTACTAAAATAACTAGCTTAACAATACAATTAAGTTATAAAGAGATTATACCATAATGGATATAACACAATACGAAATGCTTTTACTAGCAGCAGGTTTGCTAGGTGCTGTTTTCAAGTTTCAACGTGACTACACTATTCTAACAGCAAGAGTAGTTGCATTAGAAAAGCACGAAAGCGAAGTAAAAGATTTGCTTAGAAACTTATGCGAGGGTATGCAAGAAATTAAATTGTTACTAGCAGAAAAAGGTATAAAGTGAAATTAAGATACTTTAATACAAACGAGTTTGATTGCCCTATAGCAGGTCAAGGCGACAAAATGAATAAAAACTTTTTAGAGTTACTTGACGAGGCTAGACATATTGCTAACGTACCTTTCAGAATAACGAGTGGTTACAGATGCCCTGAGCATAACAAAGCAGTAGGGGGCGTACCAGGAAGCAGTCATACAAAATTCGTTGCGTGTGATATACATTGTGACAATAGTGCTAGGCGTTACTTAATAGTATCATCACTAATAAAAGTAGGCTTACGCAGAATAGGTATATCTGACAACTTCATACACGTAGATATGGATTATGATAAACCACAAAAATTAATTTGGACTTATAAATAATAAAATATGGAATTTTTTAGTGAACATTGGGTAGAGCTTATTTTAGCTCTTATCACCTTAGGTAGCACGTACACAGCGTTAACTGCTACAAAAAAAGATGACGAAATACTAGACGTTATAAAGCGTGTATTTAATGCTATAGTATTAGGTAAAAATACTTGTGACAAAGATTGCAAAGAAGAATGCAAAAACAAATAATTTCTATGCTTAGTAAGTTTGACCTTACTGAAGTATTTAAAGGTAAAGGTGATCTAAAAAGGTGGTCATCTAAACGTACTATAGGTGGTGCTATTGTTACATACGCTTTAGCTGCTATGGGAGGTACAATAACATGGCAAGGCGTTGTATTATGTTTTATAGGAATACTACCTTTATGTTTATCTTTTTTAGAAAAAGATTAGTATATTTAAATATCCTTTCTAACCTCTAGGTGTAAGTGTGACGCTTAAAGAATGGTATTTTGATTTTCATTTTCCACACCTAGCAATTAAGGGAGTACTGACATGGTTACTCCTTTTTTTGTGCCTATTTGTTTATATAGATTAAATACATTATATTTGTATCAAATAAATCAATAAACACAATGGAAAGTTTAACATTTGAGTTTCAGGGTACACTTATTCAAAACCCTAACCTTGACGAGACAGGACGTTTTAAAGTCAATCCTGTCGAATATTACGGACAAGCCTATTTAGACGCTTATTCAAATTCTAAATATAAAGAATTAGAAGAGGTGCTTAAAGAAAATAAAATAGAAGTAGAGGATACTTCTTGGCATAACGATACTTGTAGAAGTATGGCTATTAACTTAGCTGACGGTTATATTGCAATTTATACTCCTAATAGTATAAACAATAATATAGACAACGAAGAAGTAAATACTTATTTTATACAAAAGGAAATTTACGACTTAGAAGAAAGGCAAGTTATAGGTGAGTTTAACACACCAACTGAAGTACTTCACATAATTTTAAAATCATTATCGTAATAAATTAGAGGACATACGTCCTCTTTTTTTATTTATAGGGAGCGAAGCAAACACAATCATATTAACTTTTTCGTTTACAAAAGTCTTTGCTCCCTTTAATTTTTATATCATGTCATTATCAAAAGATTTAAGAGATTACTTCGGTAATCCTGTAACAGTAAAAGGAGAATCCATAGACGTAAATGGTTGCGTACTAAAAACTACAGGTTTAACTGACTACGATTTAGCAAAAAACTACGACAAAGTAGTGACAGCTAGGGTAGATGGCGAATGGGTAGGCTGGGGTAGCACGTATGGTTTTATACATTACTACGCTAACTCAGGCAAGCACAATAAAACTATAGAAGACGTAACGTATTGGGGCAATCAAGGTTGTCGTAATCATTTATCGTTACAATATTGTCTACAAAATAAAGAAGTAGACGAATTAGTAAATGACGACTTGCTTACTAAAGAAGAATATAAACATTGGATAGGTTATAGGTATGGTAAAAAACTACCTAGAGTAAGTACGCCTTTATTTATAACTTGCAAAAATTTATCAGAAGAAACTAAATATATAAACTTTAATTAATGAAAAGTGAAACTCTAAGAAAGGTTGCATCTATACAAGGTGCAGGAACGTATGAAAGTAAAAATGGCTTATTGTACAAATTTGACTACACGTTTACAGACGGAAGTAGTATTAACGCTAACCACAAAACTCAGGAAGCACCATTTAAAGCTGGCGACGAAGTAGTTGTCGAAGAACGTGGACGTAAAGATGACTTTGTTTGGGGTGCTGTAAGAAAACGTCAAGAAGGATTTTGGACAGGTACACCTGAAAAAGTGCCACTAAACAAAGACGAAACTACAAAACGTATTGAGGCATCATGGGCAGTTAATACAGCAGTAATTGGTCTTGGTTCACTAAAAGATCTAACGGAAGTTGAGCGTTATGCTAGACAGCTTTTGCTAATGCGTGACAGAATAGTAGAAACGCCATACGATGGTTATAAAGGTCAACAGCCTCAAAAGTGGACTAAAGAAGATATGCAAGCAGCAGAGGCTACTAGAGACATGGAAGTACCTATGCCAACTGATAACGATTTACCTTTTTAATTATGAGTAAAATGGGGCAAAAGTTCGTAGAAGAACAAGACGTAAAGTCATTACAAAATATGTATAACGATAGGTATAACGATAGTATATATATGTCTATTGATGGTAAAGATATAGAGTGGTCTATAGAGTGTGCTTTAAAAGCAACTGGTGCTTTAGACTACGAACCTATGGACGCATACTTTACTAGAGTAAAGCGTTACGCAAAAGAAATTTTAAAAACTAAAAAAGAGTTAGCTGATGAAGTCAATGGGGGCATTTATTAAGGTGCATTTTGGCACTCACGCCAAATTAAATGACGCTTTAGGACTAGGAAAAAATACTGTCAATAGGTGGTATAACTCTAACCCTAGACAATTTTTTATGTATCTACCTGAACTTCAGAAGTGGAGTGGTGAGCCTATAGATCAAATTATTGAAATGATTAAGGTGCGTATAGAAGACGTAAAAAGTATAAGGGAGTTATGATACAAAACCCTGATAGTACGCAGTATAAAATGATTACGATTTTAATTGTAGTTTTAGCTACTTTATTATCATTACATTTATGCAATGGCTAGACAATTTAAAGGCGTATGGATTCCAGCTACGTTATACTTAGATAAAACAATAACGTGGACGCAAAAAATTATACTTATAGAAGTAGATTCATTTTCTAAAAACAAGCTAGAATGTTTTGTAAGTAACGAGCATTTAGCAAATCTTATAGGTATAACAGAAAGCGGTATAGAAAAAGCTATACGTGGTTTAGTTCAAATGAATAAGCTAGAGAGAAAGCGTAAAGTTATAAATGGAGTAAACCGTAGATTAATGAGGTTGCCTACCTCAATAGAGTGCGACACCATACCTCAGTCTAGTGAGGGAGCTAACCACACTCAAGTGAGGACTACTATAAACAATAACTATAACCAACTACCTAAATCAAATAAAAGTAAACCTAGAAGTTTTGATGAGCTATGGGAATACTTTAAAGAATTAGAATTAAGTTTGGACGAGGCGCAGAAATTTTTAGACTGGTACGACAGCGTAGGTTGGAAAGTTAAAGGTGGTAATCCAATAAAAGATTGGAAGGCTTGCGCTAGACAATGGAAACGTAGAAATAAACAAAATAAACATGACAAGAAAGGATTTAATGCAGGTAACTTCTCACCTGATGCCGTCAACGATTTCGTTACTAACGGATAGTGCATTGATGGTCAAGCCACGTGAAGCGTGGGTAGAAGGCACAAACATACGTACAGCCGTAAAACATAACCCTGAAATTGTTAGGGGTTGGATTATGACTGAAGTAGGTAGGCTAATAAAAGACGTAGACGCAAACAAAACTATTTCGTCTGACGAAGAATTGCAATTTTGTTGTAGGTCTATACTAGAAGAACACCCTACGCTAAAACTTGAAGAACTTAGAGCTTGCTTTAATATGGTGCGTCAAGGAAAATTTGGTAAATTATTTGAGCGTTTAAAGTCAGCAGAAATCCTGGAATTTTTACGTAAGTACGAAGGTGAGGTTAGGACAGAGGTAATGAAACGCTTGCGTGAAGAAGAACAAAATCAAAGGTTCGAAAAAGTAGAAAACCTAGAGCCTTTAAATCTATACAAAAAACTACACGACGTATTAAATGAAGATACTACACCTTTACACCAACGTAAAGGACAAGGCTTAGGTTCACGATTGAAAAAAAAACTAGGCAATAATGATTAAAAAAGAATGGTTGTGGATTGACAACTATACCAATAAAAATAAAATGACACAAACACAAAAAATACTAGAGTACTTAAACGAGTACAAGCAAATTACACCACTAGAGGCTATGCGAGATTTAGGCATCTATAGGTTAGCATCACGCATATTTGACTTAAAAGAGCAAGGGTATAACATACATACGGAAATGGTAGACGTAAAAAATAGATACGGCACTACTACTAAGGTTGCGTCATACTCAATAAAATGACACATGGATCACTATTTAGTGGTATCGGTGGTTTTGATTTAGCTGCTGAATGGGCAGGTTGGAAAAATGTATTTCATTGTGAATGTGAACCATTTGCACAGAAAGTTTTAAAACACCATTTTCCAAAGTCTAAATTGTATAACGATATAAAAACATTTGATGCGACAGATTACTTTGGACGAATTGATATTATTACAGGAGGATTCCCATGCCAGCCTTTCTCAACAGCAGGAGAAAGAAAAGGAACAGAAGATGAACGCTACCTGTGGAAAGAAATGCTTAGAATTATTCGAGAGGTTGCCCCGAAGTACGTCGTGGGCGAGAATGTTAGGGGATTACTTAATTGGTCAGGGGGAATGGTTTTCGAACAAGTGTGCGCTGACTTGGAAGCTGAAGGGTACGAAGTCGCACCGTACTTACTTCCAGCTTGCGGTAAAAACGCTCCACACAGACGAGACAGAATTTGGTTTATTGCTTACTCCAACAACAGTAATGACGGACGAAACCCCCGAAAAAATGAGAAAGAGGGTAGCAAAAAATGGTTACAAGAACGGAACGAAGTACGGAAGTCTACTAAGCCAAGTAAAGTATTCAGGACTAATTCCAACACCTTGCGCAAGAGACATAAAAGGCACAAATTCAATGGAGCATTTGACGAGGGAAACAGGACACAAGAATCATTTGAACCAACTTCCGAACTATATAAAATTCCAAACTGGGAAATCTTCCCAACTCAATCCTCTATTTGTGGAAGAGATGATGGGATTTCCAAAGAATTGGACGGCATCACCTTTTCTAAGTGGCGAAAAGAAAGCATAAAAGCATATGGGAACGCTATAGTACCACAGGTAGCTTACGAAATTTTTAAGTCTATTAATAAATTAGAAGAAAAAAATTGTATATTAGCAACTTCATAATATGTGGTAAACATTGATTTGTTTATAATTGTGTTTGTATGATTTAAAGGGAGGGCATTTAGTCCTCCTTTTTTTTGTACCTTATTATATGCCTAAACGCTCAACAGAGATTAAAAAGCTAGACCAAGCATTAAGTCAATATGTAAGGCTTAGTAATGCTGACGTAAACGGCAACGTATCATGTTTTACTTGTCAAAAAAAAGTAGATTGGAAATACGAATGTGACTGTGGACATTTTCAAAGTAGAGCAAAGTACAGCACCAGGTGGTTATACGATCCTGATAATGGACTAACTAACGTGCAGCCACAATGCAAACATTGTAATTTAACAAATGGCGGTCAGCAATGGTTGTTTGGTAAAAGATTAGATGCTGTATACGGAGAGGGTACAGCTATGAAGATTTTGCAAATAAGCAATACTACACGCAAATTCTCCACGCAAGAAATTATAGAACTTAGAAAGGAATACGTGCAAAAATTTAATGACTTGCGTACATAAATTCTTTGAAGATAACTACGACGAGTTAGTACGAGTTGCACGTAGGTACGTAAGAGATTACGCACACGACCTAGTACACGATTTAGCTATATTTTATTTAGAAGAAGACAGACCTAATTTGCAAGCAATGTGCGAAAAAGGTGAGCTAATGTCTTATATATGTCGCACAATGGCAATATGTGGATTTAGTAAAACTACTAGATTCTACTACAAGTATAAAAAACACAGAGAGCCTATAGTTAACTTGCCTTTGGCTATGCTCGCTAATAAGGAAAACGATGTGGATAATGAATACGATACTACTGAGTTAATAGCCTACATAAATAGTATATTGCTTACTATAGATTGGTTTGACGCAGAGGTATTTAGAATATATTATACACAAAGTCATTCACTAAAAACATTATCTAATGCAACAGGAATCAGCAAAAGCACCCTCTACAACGCCCTCAAAAAAGCACAAGAACAAATCAAAGAAAAAGTCAAAGGGTTTAGGCGACACAATAGAAAAGATAACTGAGGCTACAGGAATCAAAGCTGTAGTAAAAGCCGTAGCTGGTGATGACTGTGGCTGCGAAGAACGTAAGGCTTGGTTAAACAAAAGATTTCCATACGCTAAAACCATGACAGATGGAGACAAAGACCAATGGGAAAAAATACTAAAGCCTGCAATGGACAGAGGACGACTCTACGCAGGTGAAATGCAATACGTAGTAGACTTATACCATAGAGTATTTGGCGTTAAAAAGAAAAAAAGCCGATGTGGTTCGTGTATGCTAGGCTACATGAAAGAATTAGAAAAAGCATACGAAGCGTCTTGCGATGAGTAAGATTTTATGCCCTGCTATACTTGACGGATATACTCGTAGAAAAGACAGAAGTGTAAGTCTACGATTTATAACTCAGGAAAAAACGTCATCTGAGATTATGGATATAGATGCTACGCTAGACCAATTCGGTATATTGTATTTCAGAGGCGAAGAAAAAATGAATCCTGACGAAATAGAGGAACTAGATAATATTGACCTAGACGTATATGACGAACCAAAATCACAATCACAACGGTTAAGGAATGTTTTATATATACTATGGAAGCAAGACGGAGAGAGAGGTGACTTTAAAAAATACTATAAGCAAAAGACTGAAGAAATTATACAACACTTCAAGAACAAGCTGGACATTGAAAACAACAATAGATAACAATGGAAGAATTTATATATCATGCTTTAGGTATATGTGGTGAACATACACACCCACACCTATTAAATATATTGTTAATACTTCTAGTAAGCTATGTAGTATATAAAAACTATCAAAAAAAATTACAATGCCATTTACTAAAGGAGAATCAGGAAACCCTGAAGGAAGACCAAAGGGTACGCCAAACAAAATAACACAGGAAGGACGTGAGTTATTTATTAAGATAATGGACGGACAGGTAGAGCATATAGAAGAAGAGCTTGCACTACTCAGGGAGACGAGTGGTGAAAAATACCTAAAGGCTTTAGCGTCACTATTTCCATACTTTATGCCTAAGATGGTAGAAACTAAAATTGAGATAAACGAACCTAGAACAGAGCCAAGCTGGTTTGCTGATGTCCTAGAACGAACCGATCAAAAAGACGATATAAATGAGTGATATTAAAGAAGTAGAATTTGTAGAACAACAAGAGTATAACGTACTACAACTAAACGATTTTGGCGAATGTCTATTAGGCATAACACACGAGGCTAGACCTAGAGCTATTTACAGCTTAGATAAAATACTAAAGCAAATAATGAAGGAAAAGAAATGCAAGCGTGATACAGCGTTTAAGCATTTTGAGTTAGAAATGCGTATGCCTTTGTTTGAGCAACGCAATGCACCTGTTTACCTAAACGATATTACAGCATGATACAAGGCTTCTGCTTCGGAGTTATTTTTGTGCTTACGTTAGCTGACCTTGTGTATAAAATAAACCACTACGACCAAGTAGACACTAACAACGCTATATGCGTAATCTTTTCTTTACTAGGTGTAATAGCATCAATATGGTAAATAAAAAAAGAGGCTTTCGCCTCCTTTCATTAGTCGTACCAAACCTTGTCAAGTTTGGGATAGCTACGACGGTTGCATTTTGTGATAACGTGGTTAGGGTAGAACAGCCATTGAGCTGCTTTGACAAACCACAGATGCTTGAAGTAAACCTCTTTCCCAAAAAGCGACACATTAGTCATTTTAGTTTTAGACCTCTCATCTCGTTTAGTAAAGCAGTTGAGAGTGTAGTAAAAGCCTTTGTGTTCGTAAAGGGGGTTCGTTGTAAGTAGTAAATGTAACATTGTTTATTTGTTTGATTTATACAAATATAGGGTAAATACCTAATATATGCAACAGCCAAAAACATACTACGACCTTAAAGCGTGTAAGAAAAGGGTTGCTGTCTTTCAGGGTGGTACTCGTAGTGGTAAGACCTACTCTATAATACAGGTACTTATAGAATGGTGCTTTAATAACAGAAATTCAGGTTGGCTTATTACTATAGTGCGTAAATCTTATCCTAGCCTAAGAGCAAGTGTGCTACGAGATTTTTTACATATTCTTAAAGACAACGATTGGTATGACGAGCGTTACCATAACAAGACAGAAAGCACATACAATTTATGGGGTACTAAATGGGAGTTTATAAGCATAGACCAGCCACAAAAAATAAGAGGTGC
>CERH01063915.1_pt1 | contig 28242 bp, 38 predicted proteins | sample 530991 | NCBI WGS metagenome assembly CERH01 (sample SAMEA2621191, study PRJEB7988) | marine metagenome | biome: marine biome (ENVO:00000447); feature: mesopelagic zone (ENVO:00000213); material: "saline water (ENVO:00002010), including plankton (ENVO:xxxxxxxx)" | depth 800 m | reverse complement strand
TCTGGATCGGTAGAGCAAAAAGACTTGCGAAACTTGGTTGGTGGTTCAGGTTCACTTATATCCAGATCGATTAAACATTTATGTGATGAGCATAAAATTGATCGCACAAGAAAAGATCGATCCTACATTCTTACCTTACCTAAAAATCGCCTTGAAAGGGATCTGTTTTGAACGGATTTGAATTTCTTAAAGCATTAGAAAAAGAACAGGGTAAGATTCGTATTGAAAACAAACGAATCAAACTTACCTGTTCTAACCCACATTACAAACAAATGCTGTTAGGTGATCCACCTTTACGAAAACAAATTCAGTTACTTTTAGGTTTAACAATGGTTCGACCAGCTTGGACAGATACCCCTCTGTTTTTTGTAAATCATATTAATGAAGTGGAAACTTTACAAAACATGGGAATCAAGCAAGGAGAGATTTACACACAAAAAGAAAGAAAAGAACTTTTAAAACTCTCCAAAGAAGATGCCGCAAAAATAGGAGAAATTAAATTATCTCTGAACGGAACAGTGAAACAAGCTATTGCAAAGGATATTGAAGATGAAACCTTTTAAACAAAAAAGCCATGACTTTAAAGTAATATCTGTAGATCGTGTCGTAGATGGAGATACGATAGATGCAACTTTAGACTTGGGTTTTCGTATTCATATACAGCGCAGATTTCGATTAGCTGGATATGATGCTCCTGAAACTTGGCGACCAAAAAGTGAAGCTGAACGAAAAGCTGGAAAAAGAGTTAAACAATTCCTAGAAGAACAAATAGAAGTCCACAAAGAAAATCTTCGGATAACCACGACAAAAGATGCAGGTATTTACGGTAGATATACTGGAGTCTTATATGACCCCACTAAATCCGAGTCTATCAACACATCAGTTTTTGATTACATCATTGAAAATAAATTAGAGAAGGACAAGTTAGATGGGAAGGAATGATTGGCAAACACCAAAAACATTTTTTGACAAGTGCGAGAAAGCATACGGAACTTTTGATTTAGATGTGGCAGCAGATGCTAAAAATACAAAATGCAAAGACTACTTTACTGAAGAACAAAATGCACTTTCTTTAAATTGGCATACGCATAAAAACATTTGGTGTAATCCACCATATACAAATCTTATTTCATGGGTAAAAAAAGCATTAACTGAATCCACACAAGGATGCCAGGTGGTCATGCTTTTGCCCTATGGTAGATGGGCAAAATGGCATGAACTTATCTTACATAAAGCAGAAGTAGTTCGTGTTATTGGTCGTATTCAATTTGAACTTGACGGAGTGTCTTCAGGAAATGCACCTGCTTGTAACATTCTTGCAGTTATTAGACCGCCTATTGATGGATTTACTTACCCATATGGATTTACAGGAGCAGAAATTGAAGCGTAGCAGAAGTGCCATTGGAAAAGCGAATAGAGCGAAAGGACATCGAACTATGGGATATGTACGAGATTTGTTTATTCACCTATTAGGGTTAAGAGCGTATTTAGTTCACAGAGCAGATGGCGATCCTGAAAATGCAGATCTTATATCTGCCGATGGAAAAACATTATTAGCTGGAGTACAGATCAAATCCACACAAGAATTTCCTAAATGGATCGAAAACAATTTATCAGATGATGGATTCTGTGTACTCGTAAATAAAAGACAGGAGTCAGTCTTTATCGGAAGACTGCCAGAACAAAAATGAATGAATATCAAATTATAGATTCCAGAGATTTGCCAAAGTTTTTGTCAGAAGGTTGGGAATATTTTTGCCCTTGCCGACAGTACGGAATAGATAAATTAGGTATTTGGGTAAAAAGAATAGAAAACTGCTGTGAACCGCAAAATGACCCCATTTCTCAGGAAAACGACCTCATAGGACACCCCTAGATTAAGAGATCTCCACCTAACCTATACCATAGGGTTAGGCTGGAATGATAGGTTCAGGGTTTAGCTGTATTACCTTCCCTTGCGACTTTACAATTTGTCTATCTCGTTTTGTAGTATTCTCTCTCTCAAGCCATATATCAAACTCTACAAAGCCAAGTGTAGTCGGTGGCATGAACGCTTTTTCGACATATCCTGCCTTTCCTGCTCGGTAACTATTTACGAAACTCCCAGTAGCACAACTCCAGGAATGTAGTTCGTTAATATTTCCTGTTGGAGAGATAAAAAGTCGTGGTCTTTCTGGAGTGACACTCAAGGTGTGATCATGTCCTGTGGCAATTATGTTGGCATTAGCAAAGAACGCATTTTTTTTAGATCGGTTATTAATAGAACCACCTGGAGTCGATGCACTCGATCTGCCATACCCATGATGGATTACTATATTGAATTGATTTACAGTTTCTCTTTTTTCGACCGACAACAGCAGAATCAGAATCATCACTCCATCTGCATAATCAGTTTTAAGAATATCTGAGATACGTTCGTCGATCGTAGATCCGTCTGGAAATTCCCAAGAATGGTTGCCTTGCACAAAACCCCACAGCTTATCTTCAACTGGTCGTATACTTTTTACAAAATCGCCACTCACCATTTTTACATAGTTGCCTAGAATATCTCTTGCTTCTTCTCCTTGCGTTGAATCATCAAACGCTGCCAATAACTTTTTTCTGGTATTGGTATTAGAAAAAGATAAAACGTCCCCGACACAAATCAGTCCTGACTTGTCGGGGTACTTTTTCCACCGTTTTAAACCTTCATTCCATGCTCTTTTAGAAAAGGCGATATCATCCCAATGAATATCGCCAAAGAGTCCAATGTTAATTTTATGTTTTTCACCGTAATTTTTTAGCGTGACTTTCTTTTTAACAATCTGCAATTACTTCCTTTCACAAAAGGTTTCATACAAAGCGTTAAACTTGTCTTGCCATTTCTTTGTTTTCTCTGCGTCTTTCTCCTGGTACTTGGAAGCACCTATATCGCAAAATGGACTAACTGCTATCGTCTTTGTATTTCTTGCGCAGCCGACGAACAAAATTAGCATGAGCAAGACGATTAACAGCACGATTCCCTTTTTGAATAACATCAAGTTCATTTTGTAATCTTTCGATTTTGTGTTTTGCTCTCTCAACTCTCATAACATCTCTTCGCATTTGCCACTTGTCCATGACAGTTACAAGAGTTGAGAGGATGGATTTAAAAAAAGAACCAAGAATTGCAGACCACATATTATTCGTTTCGTGCCTTCCCTACGTTAAATCCTAAAAGGTTTACAAGGTCTGCTAACATTTGAGCAGCCCTATTGTCCGTATCATTGGGTGTCATAGATGCAACAACTGCAAATGCTCCAACTACTTTCAATACTACATCTGTAATTAAACTCCAGTTTTGCATTACATAACTTACGATATCCATTTTTACTTCTCCTCTATTTATAACTTCTCTTTAACCAACCATTGATATACTTTTTATTTTTTCCTTTTGTCGCAATTCTTCGGTAATACCCTGCTGCTTCACTTCGTATTGTCGGAAGTAGTTTGTGCTGGAGGGATAGTACATATCCCAATGTCATTTCCCCTATGATTCCGTCTTCATCTAAGTCACTAGCACCATGCGCTCTACACGCTCTTTGCAAAAATATGTTTGCCATTCCTGATCCGCAGTTGACCCCTAAGTTAAATAATTTTTTAGCAATCGAAGGAACGTGCTTTGCAAGTTTGTCGTATTTTGTTGCCTTCCAGTAATCTCGGTAATAGATGCCTTTCGCATCTTCTAAAGTTAAATGTTTTAAATCTAAGTGTGGGTACTGCGATTTACTGATCCCGTAACAAGTCTCCCCTCCACTATCATCTGGGTCATTTACCCAACCGCCTTCATCTTCCATCAGAGTTTCAAACGCTTCTTCAAATACTTTGTCTTCAGACATACGCTCTCTTATTTTTTTGATCCGTTATAAATTTTCTCTGATAACTTTTGGACTTGCATTTCTAACTGACCTATTTTCAAATCCTGCCTTACATCCGATGGCAAAGATCCGCTTCCCCACTTTCCTACAGGCCAAAGTTCTACGAAAGAAGAGTTCTTACTAACGTCTTTTGCAATCATCTGTATTTGAAAATCGTTGTGCTGGACTTTTGCCGACATCGTAGCTAACCACCACACTCCTGCTGCTGCCTGAAGTGCGAGTCCGATAGCTAAAGGAAGTATAAACTTCGTGTCCATTACTTTTTCCTTTTTCAAAACTTTTTAACCATATTCTTTTTTTTTAGTTCCTCGATATATTTACAAGGTTTTATGATCGTTAAACGAATTTCATCCCCAATGCGGTCGTTATCGTAATCGATCAAGCTGTACCGTACTTTACAAGGAACAGGCGGTATTAATAGACTTTCTCCTGCTGGAATAACTTTCGTAAAAAGAACCGCACTCAAAACTAATAATAAAATGTTCATTGTTCTTTTTTCATATTTTTTATATTGGTACTGATCTGAATAAGCATTTTGTAAATATCCATTTGCCTGGAGTTCATGTTTTTTTGTGTACTGGAAATCTCTCCGACCTTTTCTTTCAAGGAACTCACTTTACTTTCCAGTTTCTTTCCTTCCGCTAAAGGAAAGGTAAACTGTGTGATTAAAAACCAAACGGTGCTAAAAACAACAACTACGCTAGACAGTACAAAGGTAAGCCAATTACTCATTTGACAAACAGCATAAGAACTGCACCTACTACTGCTCCTATCACTAAGTTCATCCAGCAACACATTTTGCATTTTGGAAAATCACAATCGTGTTTCATTATTCATCCCTCATATTTTCATAGTTAAATTCTGGAATAGGTTTAGGTTGATTTTTTTGGTTCTCGATATGCGTGGCTAACTTGCCTTGTATATCCTGCACTTCGTTGACTTGTTCTGCGATACAATCGACTTCTTTTTTAGTCCATTCTTCTATGGGTTTTAAGTTTCCGTTCTTCATGTTGACTCCGATAGAAGTGGTGGCATATACCCCGTCATTTTCTGCATTAAAATAAAAATTCCAAAGACAAACATTATTATCGGTATCCACCAACGGTTCTGCTTTCGATAAAGAAAAAACGATCATATCTATCTCCCATTATGTTTTCGGATAGTCGCTTCTAACCTTGTTGTAATCAGAAACGTAGGCATCCCATTTTGAAGAGTCTCCTAAAATTTCTTTTTCGGTGTACGCTTCCAAAAATTCGTTCATAGGCGGATAGGCTTTTGCACGATCTCGTTGATACTGTAAATTTTCGTGGAGTGTTTCTAACTCTGATTGCTTTTCTAAAATCTGTTCTTTGGTGATGTTGGTAGGGTTTCCATCATGCCATTGAATTTGGTCAATATCATTACCCTGCACAGTTACTTCTGCATCCCCTTTTAAAGCTACGATAGAATCTAGTATATCCATGATATCTCCTTACCCTTCAATTTCCATAAGTGTTAATGAACCTGTGCCTGTCTGTATTAGCTTACCTGTACCTGCACTGACCCTTAGTCTGATCGTATAGGTTTGTTCAGAAGTTGATGAAGGTGAATCTAAATACGTTCCTGTTGTCAAATTATGAATATCAAAGTTAGCCCCATCTTGTTCTATGTACGTTCCACCAAAAGTGATGATGTCCGAAGTACCACGCTCTAAACCTACATATACCCAATTTCCCCTAGTTCCCCCGATGTTTAAATTGGCTGTATACATCACAAGAACTTTATTTGAACTTGATGCAGGTGTGATATCGGCAGTAAGGGAAGTGTCTACAAACGAACTACTAGTTGTTGACGTTTCAGAGGTGCTATTCATGTTTACGACCTGAAGAACCTTTCCACCACTGCTCGGAGCAGACCAAGATATATCTGTACCATCGGAAGTTAATACATGAGTATTAGATCCAACTGCTAATGCGGCTGGATCTCCACTTGCATCTCCGTAGATAATTTTTCCTCTTGCCAATCCTGCCATCTTCGCAAGAGTAACTGCGTTGTCTTGAATATCTGCGGTTTCAATCGTGTCGTTAGGGAATGTTGGAACTTGGCTAAAGGCAACTACACCGCCAGAGGATATTGCCATTGCATCGGTATCAGATGCACTACCAATATTTCCAGCGTTTGGAATAACAATATTCCCCCCTGTGGTCATCAATCCACCACCAGAATACGTTCCTGAGACATCGAGATTAGCGTTCACATCACACAATGTGGCGTTAATCTCTACTTCATCTGTTGCGTTAATATCAAGTACTGTTGCACTCGGTGCATTAATATATTGTGATGCGTCATTAAATTGCAGTTGCATGGTGCTATTCAGAAGCAAACCAGTATCAGCAACATGAGTTAATGTGACATCCGCATCTTCTCCAAAGTGAATAATTGCCCCATCACTATCTAAATACAAATCATCTTCGATAGTAAGGTCAGAAGATAAAATAGGACTTTGACTGAATGTAACTACCCCACCAGAACTGATTGCGATAGCATCTGTATCGCCAACAGAACCAATATTCCCTGCATTGGGGATGACAATATTGCCACCAGTAGTCATTAAACCACCGCCAGTGTATGTACCCGATACATCTAAATTTGCATTTACATCACAGAGAGTTGCATTGATTTCAATTTCGTCAGTGGCGTTGATATCAAGAACCGTAGCACTTGGAGCATTGATGTATTGACTTGCATCATTGAACTGAATTGCCATAGTGCTATTCAGTAATAACCCTGTGTCTGCGACATGGGTTAATGTGACATCTTGGTCATCTCCAAATTTCAAAACACAAGCATCTGAGTCTAAACTTAAATCATCGCCAACCGTCAAATCTGTTGACACAGTTGCCGCACCTGTTACAGCTAAAGTAGATCCATCAAAAGTAAGGTTTGCTTCTCCGTTGATTCCTGCTGTGCCTGTACTTGAAATGACCCTGTTGTCTGTTCCATTAGTATAAGTAGTAACTACTTGCTCAGAATCGGCATTTCCAACCATCTGAAAATTTGTACCGTCATAGATGACTGAGATAACCTCGTTCTGACTTATGTCCCCTGATGCTAAAGCGGTATTGACATCTTTTACAATGGTCTTAGCACCTACCGAGTTTACGTTCAGTGTAGAAGCACCTGTATTAGCGTTAGCCGCCTTAAAATGAAATACCTGACCCGACGCATACGCCGTGACTGCGGGACTTAGAGAAATAGCATACGTGTTTGCTGACCCACTATCAGCTGCATACAAAAAGCTAGAGTCTTGTACCTGTCCTGTCGCTGAATAATCTGTTCTAGCGGCAGCATTGCCTACTCCTGTATGTCTTTTGGTGTTCATAGGAAGGTTTGCGGTAACGGTCGTTTGCCCATCTTTTGTAATACAAGTACTTAACCCTGTAGCAAATCCATCGTCTTCTGTATCATGTCTTGATGCCAGAATCTTCACTCCAGCATTTTTATCATTCGTCCAATTATATACTCGACTGAATACTCCAGAACCATTAAATGCCATATCATATCCTCTGCGATATATTTCTAGTTAAATTTTTTTATCTTGTACCAATTCCCATTGGTGTATTTAATAATCTTCTTTTCATTTGATTCATTCTTTGCACATACCTTTTTGATTCACGATTTGTTTCTAATCCTCTTGGCACTACCGTAAACGCTTCAATGTATTTTTTTACACTTAGCGCATCTTCTAAATCATCTCTATTAACAGTTTTTACTAAACGACCTAAATGTGCAGCCAATTTATTTGGCTCTATTTCTAATGCTTTTGTTAGCCACTTTACCCTTTCGGGATTAGTCATCCAACGTGCAGCTCCTTTTGCCCCAAGTATCGTTACCAATGTTCCGCTTAATATACTTGTAGCATCCATTAAAACACCTTGTAATCCCTCTTGTCGTGGATTAGAAAAATCGTATCCAGACGCATATAATAAACCAGTCACGCCACCACCAATTTTCATAGCACCACCTAAATACAAACCTTTACCGACTAAATCACCTGCTGTTCCAGAAGGGTTTTGATAAACTTTTCCAACTTCCCTAACTCTACTTGCTGCCCTACCCAAAGCGTCTAAAGATTTTCTTAAATTTCCCATTTCCTTTCCAGAGAAAAGAACATCTTTTGCCCCTTTGGTTATTTTATTATAGTCAGTTAAAAATCTACCTATAGAAAAAGTGAAATCTAATGCTTCTTCTCCTGTTTCGGATTTTACTCCAGGTAAAGCCATACCCATTCTATCCAAAACAGTGCCAACTACTACTTTCCATTCTTCAGGTTTCATGGTTGCTTTTAAATCTTTTAAATAAGTAGAACCTACCTTAGATTTACTTTCTATCATTTGAAATACTTTTTCTGGTTCAAATTTTTTAGATACAGACTCAAGGATATTGTCTATTCTAGTTATCATTTCTTTGTATTGCTTATTTGCTTTTTGAAATAATTTAAGTGCTTCAGGACCTTTTCTTTCTGCGGCAACTTTCATTTCTTTGCTAATTGCCCCATACAAACTTTTAAGTTCTCCCCTAGAAATTTTAGGCATCATAGTATAGTTGCCTAGCAAATTTCCTACTTCGCTTCGCATAGATTTTAAAGTTTCCCAAGAAAGTCCTTCTTTCTTTACCATTATGTTTTCTATATTTAACATACCTTCCATTCCTGGAGGTAATTTTCCAGTTTTAGCAAGAATTTCTTTTGCATATTTTAAATCTAAACCTCTTTCCGTAAACTCCCTTGCAGCATTATCGTTAACAATGTGTTTCGTAATAATTTCCATAACATCTAATTTATATGCTTTCGCTAAATTTGATATCTCAGGATTGGCAAAATATTCACTAAGATTCTTAGCAGTTTTTATAGGCATTAAAAGACCGTTTAAAGTTCTTGTTATTGTCGGAGTGTTAATCATTTCATTTTCATCAAAATAAGCAGACAATTCATCAAACATTTTTCCTGCTCTTTTTTTTCTGTACTCAACCCAACTTTCACTTGCTTTTTTAATAAGACTTCCTGTTTTTTCAGGCGTTAATCCTTTTCCACCTATTTCAACAGACTTTTTTTTCAAGAACGATTGCATTGCTTTATTTGCTTCCGATGCTTTTCTTGCAAAAACTGCCGCACCACCTGGAAACCCTTCTAAAATTCCCTGCAATCCTGTCCAAAACCTTCTTCCTGTAGCCATTCCTATCGAAGGATATAATTTATCTACCGTTTGAAAATCTGCCCATGCCCTTTTAGTTCTTTCAATTCCTTTTTTACCACCAGCGATTGCCTTTTGATAACCTCGTCTAGCAATTCTTCCTACCAACGGGGAAACTGCCTGACTGCCCATAGCCAATACAGAGTTCAGAGCCATACTTCTAGCTTTTTCTTCTTTGTTATCAATATTCATACCAGAAAAATATTCTAACGCTTTTATGTATGCTTGTTCAAAATTGCTTCCTAACCCTGCTCCAACTATTGCACCAGGAGGTCCGCCAAGCGCACCACCTGCTGCTGCTCCAGCTGTTTCTCCAGCAATTCCTGCAACAGTTCTTCCTTCGTCTACTAAAATGTCCATAAAAGGTTCAAAATTATCGGGATCAAATCTTGTCCACATTTGGGTTTCAGGATGTAAAAATTCAAAGTCAATAAGTTCTCCGCTTCTATCTTTTCTCATTCTTAGATGTGGATATACTTTTCTTAACTCATCAAATTTTTCATATATGTTGTCTGTTGATTTTGCATTTATGACAGCACGGGACATTATCGATCCGCCTGTTTCTTGATCTACAATTACCTTTCCTTCAGAATCAGTTTTTCCCATCATTTTAATTAAGTCTTCTGAAATTGGCTCTCTAATGCCTGAATCATCTTCTGCTTGTGCCATTTCAAGTTTATCGTAATCTTTCTTTGCTAATGCTTCCTGATTTCTCAACGAACGATAAAAGTTTATATCATCATCTTCTAAATCATACTCAAAAGACTTCGGGTTAGTGACTTCAATTTTCATATACTCTGCTTTGTCAGGATCAGTCAAAAGTAAATTTTCATAATCTTTACTATCAGAAATTTTTTTCCAAATTTCTGAATTTACTTCTTCCTGATCAGCTGGTAACAAACTAGAATACCCTCTCTCAGGGTCTTCTCTTTTCTTTATAAAATCGTCAAATAAACTAATTCCCGACATCTCTATTTCCTTTAATTATTTAAATGTTTTTTCATCCAATTTTGAGCATTATTTTTTTCTTTATTTTGAGTATTATTTTTTTTATTCAACCCACCTGTCATATTTTCTAAAAAAGGAGTACTAACATTTCCGTCCTTATCTATAATTACATTTCCTTTTTTGCTTGTTCTAATTTTATTTATAATAATATTTCTATATGTTCTTACTTTTTCTAAAGCTACCTTTTCACTATCTGGCAACCCTAAAAATCCCCACATTTTAGGCAGTAATTTTTTAACGGAACTTATATCTAATTCTGTTAAAACACCTGTATGCCCAAGAGTTCTAGCTAAACCAGGACCTACCGCATCTATAAGCCCTTGCAATATAACCATATCATTGTTGGACTGCGTAATTTTATTTATGCCCTGCACAGTTGCTTGTTTTATTCTTCCCATTAAATTCTTATTTCTAAAGATTCTCTGTACCATTTGTTCAATCATATCAAGATCAACTAAAGTGCTTCTAACTGCATTGACCTTTTTCATTGATTCCCCACCAGCACCTTTGATAGCACTAACCATAATATTGTTTTTTTGAACTTTTCTCATTGCTCTTCTAATTAATCTAGATCTGTTTCCGTCGTTTAAATTTTCTCCTGAAGCTAAAAGTTCTGCTGCCACGCCAGAAGGCATTTTTGATATTAACTTTTTAGTAAAATTCTCTTTTGAAACAAGATTGTAAGCATTGATTTTTTGTTTTTCTGTCGCTTTTGTAGGATCTATGTTAAGTTTTCTTAACTTGTCTTCAATTTGTTTTTCTTCTTTAGATCGATGTCGAACCATGACAGACAAATCAGTTTCTTTTAAGGTGTATTTTCCATCTTTTCCTTTTACTAACTCTTTACCGTACCTTTCCATCATGTTTTGGTTTTGTTTTTCAAAATTTTTGTAGTCTATAATTTTAATTCTATTAACTTGTTTTAATGATTCTATTTCTTTTTTGTTCAAAAACATTTTTTCCTGTTTTTGAACTTTTCCAAATTCGGTAATCAAACTTTCTATTTTTTCAGACATAAATGGCATATCTGCTTCTTGCACATTGTTTTTTATCCATTCATATAAAGCATTCACCCCTTTTGGATGAGATTCTTGTATTTTATTTCCAGATTCGTTAAAGATTACTGGTGTTCCATTATATAGAGCATTTCTAGCACCAGCCATAAGATCGATTCTGCCTTTGGTCAGACTTTTTTGTTGTAGATCTCTTTCTAATTTTCTAGTTACTTTTTCAGAATCTAATTTAGCATCAAATTCTTTTTTCGTTATATAATCTTCTAAATTAAGCGCACGTTTTCTATCTTCATCCTCAGTTTTTCTTTGTTCTTTCCGTAAGCCCATCAAATAATTTAAACCTGTAGAACTTAAATCTCTTTCACCTAAAGCACCTATTGTGCCTAACCTTCCTTTAGGTAATTCTCTGGAAATTTCTCCTGTATCGGGATCTGTCCATTTCTTTCTACCTGTTCTGGAAATTAAGTCTCCGTACTCTATATCTGCTTTTGTTTGTTGCATTTCTTTAAATAAATTTTCTTTTGCTATTCTTTCTTTTTCTCGAACATCTTCTAGCCCTTCCCTCATTGCCAAAGCACCAAATATCGCATCTGCTGCTTTGGAAATTCCTTCTCCAACATTTTTAGGAGTTCTACCAGCGGCAGATTTCATAAGACCTCTGCCATACAAAAGTCGAGGATCGGTTTTGTATAGTTTGTCCATATCTGTTGCATCTTTATATGCAAGAGCAGCACTTGAAGGAGTGGCAAACAACCCTTTCTTCTTCTTTTTTTGTCCTAACAACATTGCTAATATTTCTTTGTTACTTCTTGCCATTATTTATCTCCTTAACAATCCATAACCACCAGCAGTTCCAGCAGCCCCTAACAATCCACCCATGAGTGCTTGTTGATACGCTGTTTGACCTTGCCATCCCTGCATTGCTGCGTTGGTTGCCAATGCTTGTGCGCCAACAACATCAGTTGGTGCTACTGCGGTTGGAGTGTATCCTGTGAACTGACCTGTTTGTACTCCAGGTGCAGTACCCATAAGAACTGCAAGTTCATTCAATGGTGCGTTCCTTGCCTGTAAACGCTCTCCTATCATTTGTTGACGGATAGCGGAAGATGCCTGTAGCTGTGCCTGTCTTTCCTGAATTGCTCTTGCTCTTGCTTCGTTGGCAAGGTTTGCTAACTGCATACGTTGTCCAAACCCTTCTGTTCCAAACTGGTTAATCAAACCTGCGTTTGCCATTCTTTGTGCAAACTCTGCTTGTCCCATTTCATTTTGTAGTTGTCTTGATGCCATCTCCTGACCGAATCGTTGTTGGTTTGCTCTGTTGGCTAGTTCTGCCTGACTGACGTTCATGCCAAACATTTGATTTGCCCTAGCACGATCTGCTTCAGCAGACATCAACCGTTGAGACAAGTTTCCTTGTACCGCTTGATTGGCTAAAGATGCTCTTGCCATTGCTTCTTGTTCTTGTTGCTGTCTTCCAGCCATACCCATACCAAAAGCACGTTCTGCTTCTTGTCCCCCTTGCATTACCGATTGGAATGCAAGATTGGAATATGCTTCATCTGATCTTCGGTTAAATTCTTTTTCTGCTGCGTTGTACGCTTCTGATCCAGCAGGAATACCCTGTATCGCAAGTCTGTCTTCTAACGCTCTTCGTTCAGAAGCAAACCTGTCATCCATCATACGTTTTTGACGGTTATAAAAAGCGTTCTCTACATTAGTTCTTAATGTTCCATACCCACCTGCGGTTGGAATATCTATCGTTGGTGAACCAAGTGTGGATTGAAATTGTTCGGTTACTTGTGGAGTTGCTCCAAGAGTAGGTGCAGAAACTTGTGTTTGAATGTCTCTTGCACTAGGAGCAATACCAAATACTGTTGGAGATACTCCTGTTGCAAATTCACCCCCTGCCACACTTCCTACAGCTTGTGGTGCGCCAGTAGTAATAGCTGACTCTCCTGTAATATCAGGAAGTCCGCCATATACATCAGACACATCCCCACTTAGACCCGAACGGATTCTTCCAGCCTGTTCTAATCCAGTTTGATATGCCGATCCTGTTAGCTGTCTTTGCAGATTTAGATTTGCCTGTCCTTGCGGAGTCAGGGAAGTAGTTCGAGTAATATTGCCTTCTGGATCAATGACATTTTGTAAAGTTCCATAGGGAGTAGTCTCTAGTACGGGATTAGCAAGTCTCCCTTGCAATAAAGCAGTTTCTTGGTTTGCTGCCGCTTGTGCCTGTGCCACTACTTGTGGATTAGGTGGTTCAGGCGGTTTAGGTGCGGAAAAACTCATAACGATCTCCTATAACCATTTTTCGATATCCTTTTTAATTGCTCCAAATAAAAATCCATTTTTTGATCCATCAAATCCTTTTCGTATAATTCCTTCTAACTGAAATCCTAGTCTTCTCAATACACTTTGCGCTCTGGTATTTTCGTGAGAAGTGATAGCAGTTACCCTATCTACTTTTAATTGTTTAAACGGGTATGCAAACATAGATTGCATTACCCCTCTTGTAGCCCATTGCACATTTGGTTCGGCAGCAAAAGAGAATTTCATATCAAACCCTGAATATTCGTAATAGATACACGCTGCGACCAATTCATCATTTTTCATAACTCCTAATGTCATATATGCGCCAAACAGGGCAGGAGATACTTCTGGCAACCTGTCCTTAATCCAATTCATAATCTGTTCAGAATTAGACTGGTCACATACAATCACATAAGACCTCCTGGTTGATATACAAAGTGATTCTCTGCCCAACGTATTTCCGCTATTTTAGTAGCGACTTTAATTCGTAGGGCAGCAACGTATCCTTGTCCTGTCACGACTTTCCATGTTCTTGACATTTGTGCGCTATCTGCCCATGAAGATGTATCCCAACTTGCAGTATCCCAAGCAGCCCCTGATGTAGTAGAAGAGGATGCCGAAACTGTTGCATCTTTTGTTTCGTAATCTACTTGTATCGCAACAGCAGGACTTACATCGGAATCAGAAAGTAAAATGGGACGCACCATCTTGAATGACTTTAATTGTCCTTGCGGTGGAAAGTCTTGATAGGAAGTACGACCATCTGCTTCGATATTACTTCCATCGTCGTCTGTTCCAGTATCTGCTTTATATACTTTTGTGTCTCCGCCAAAATACAGTTCGTCTTTGAATACTGCCCAACAGTTTGCGTTCATATTCGTAAATTTACACCAAGCACCTGTAGTCAAATTCATAACGTGCTGGATAATGACATCGTTTGCAGTATGCGGAACATTGACGATAAACATAGATCCTTTGGCATAAACAATCGGTTGCCATCCATAAATACTTCCGTATGCTCTAGCTTCGGAAGTAACTGCTCCTGTAATTTTATCGGATAAAGAAAATTTCTGAACAGTTCGGTCAGTGCCGATTACTTGAGAAAGTGGCATATAACCGTCTGTAGTGATTACTACTAAATCTGCTCCTAATTTTGTAAGACACCTTCTTCCTATAGGCGGTGCAATACGATAAATACCGATCAAAGACCAGGTATCAGCGGAAGCTGGATTTGTGCCATCGTAAATTAATACTTCTCCTTGTGAAGTAATAAAGACTGCGTAATCGTCCATACCCGATCCACCATCTCTACTCCACGTTCCCATTGCCTGTAAATATCCCCCTAATTTGCATAGGGAAGATAAATTGAATTTAGAATATGTTCCTGCAACTGCATTGACTGTTCCGTTGTACCAAAAATTCAATGAATTTTTTTCTACAAAAAACAGTCGTTCTTTAAAATCGTTTACATGAGTCAGGTTTGCTGCGGTTAATCCTGTACCTGCAACGGATGGGGTTGACCATGCAGATCCATTATATTGTCTAGGAGCATCTTCCCCATTACAAATTACAAGATTGTTATTAGATGCGTCACCAAAGTTCACGTGCTGGAAGCGGTTATTTGAAAGACTCGATACAACAGCAGAACCTACTGAACCAGAAGAACTGACATCATAGATTGCACTATTGGCTGCCGCAAAGAGTTTATCTGTAGAAGGAGAAGAGTATTCCATGAGAGTTTCCACCGCACCAGTTATTCCTGTTACATGAGAGGTATGACCTCTACGAAGTCGTACATTGGTGGTTTCTGGAAACCAATTTTCTAGGATAGTTGCGTCTTGCGGAGACATTCCTGAAAGTGCATCACGTTCATTCCACCCACCCACAGGCGGTGGCATCGCAGCACTTGCAGATGTCTTTTGTTTAGACTGGTTTACTTTCAAAGGCGTTAAAATTGTCATAACGACCATGACCCTTCTGGCACATGAACTCTAGGATACATTGCACCTGTAGATGAATCTAAATATTGTAAACTTCGACCGCCATCTTGGTTTGTGGCTCTCGAAACTGCTATTTCATAATTTTGAAAATCTTCTGAATAATCCAATCCCTGTGACTGCTTAAATCTCCACACTATGCCTAAACTCATCAGGTATTCATCTAACACACCTGTATCCGCATCAGCTGCCCAAGCAGACTGTCCTGTTCCTGAAGAACTTTGACACCAGTTGGAAGAGATATATTCAAATGCTCCTGTTTTTCCTGCTGCTGGAGAAGGAATAAGCAATAATTTTTTTTCTTTAATTCTGTAATAAGGATAAGGACCGCTAGTAGTGCTGGATTTTAAAAGATTCCATTGCACAGCATTAACAGGATCTATACGGTCTTCTAAGGATCGATTCCATATCGTGTCATTCACGATATGATCTATGTCTGTCGCTATCGCACTTAACAGTCCTTGCGACTCTTGTGCTGCGGTTGTCCATGTTGCTTCCTTGCTAAGTTCCGACCAGTCGTGCCTTTTTGACAAAGACTTTCCTTCTACATTTGCTAATGCAAGTAAAGTTCGCATTTGCTGATCAGTAGATCCAACTACTTCACCTGGTCGATTCAATCCTACAATATCGGATATGTCTTGCATCATTGTTAATAAACTCATTTACTCAATCTCAAATGAAGGTTTTGTAGTTTTGGTTGCCTTTTTTTTAGGTGCTGGTTTTGCATCTTTTTCCAAAATTTCTCGCAACCGTTCGATTTCTTTTTTCATATCTTCTACATTTGCTTTTAAAGCAGAATTTTCTTCTACTATTTTTCCGCTAGATTCAGATGCCAACAAATATGCTCTTGCTTTTTCCTGTAACGACCTTGCCCCTGTTCCAATCTTGGACAATGCCCCTTCATTTGCAGCAGCTAAATCTTCTACGGTACGGATACTTGCACTCAATATATTTTTCTTTTGTGCTTCTGTAACATTTCCCCAATGTCTAATCGGAGTTCCTTCTTCTGGAATTTCTTCGTTCTTTTTCCATGCGTTGTATTGTTTCATGTATAATTCGATAAACGGATCGTTGTTCATTTTTAATGTCTCGATCCATATTTCTACAATTTTGGGAACAATTAAATTTCCGTTACCCCCTGTGGGAGTGACATCCACCATTTCAATATCTTTATAAACCACTCTTCCTTGCTTGATCGTTTCTTCTCGGTCTTCTTGTGGCTCATGGTAAAATCGTAGTAGTGAAGGTCTTTCCTGTTGTTCGTAACTTGTTCCTATGCTCATACATTCCCTTTCAAGGCGGAAATGATGGGGAAGAGATTTCTCCCTTCCCCAAAATTAGATTAGAAAGTAGTGGACTTCGGATAAGTCGCAATACACTCTATTGCACTTCCACTTCCACCATCGGCAGTTACAATGACTATTCCATCAATCTTTGTTTGCGATGAACTTGCATCATCTAAACTACCAGCAGTTGCAGAGGTGTATAACGGGACATCCGCTGCGCAGGAAGCCAAAACTTTGACACTAAAATTACTTCCTCTTGTTCTAGCCCAACCATACTCACCAGACCCTATGCCAACATCAGCGCACACCCCAAAATTAAAACCGTCATCAGCCATTGCTTTAGTGAGAGGCGCACCAGCGAAATTTTCGTCGATACCCACCGCATCATTTACAGCGATTGCTGAACTAGCAGAAATATATACTGCTTCTCCGCCATCAGGCAGAACACCTTTTGTGCCAACAGCAAAAGTTGGTGTAGAATCACTTCTATCTAGTTTTGCTCCTATTGGAGACTGTATGTTACTTGCCATAATTTAATCTCCTTTACGCTTTCACCAAGCCTTGTAGAGAACGGTTACTAACTGTCAAGTTTCCTTGCCAAATAACAGGAATAACAACCGCATCTTGGTTAATAGATGTTTTCTCAGAAACTTCAGTCATGTTGGCATCTCTGTGGACAACCAATTTTAAGAAGTCTGAATTTACGAAGTACATATGTGCTGCTGGAATACCTGACCCACCATCAAAAATGACATCAGCATTTTTGTATTTGAGAGAGATAAATCCACCAGTTGCGTCGTTGACATCAGTGTATCGTTTGATGTCTGTTAAGGACTCTTCATAAAATGTGAAGTAGTCGTTAGAAGATACAACTAAATCAGGTTGATCATTTCCTCTGGACAATTCTAAGTACAAAGGAAGCATCAAAGACTGAATAGTTGATTTACTCGGTGTGATTGCACCACCACCTTGAAGTGGGGAAGCAGCACTTTGTAATGTTGATTTCCAGAATGTGTAAGTTCCTGAGTTGATACCACCAACTGTTCCTGTACCAGCATCGGAAATTACAGCTTGGAGTCCACCCATTTGATTGGATGTTGTACCATCTGAATACATATCAGATGATAGGTTGTTTGCAAAAGTACGCATAGCGTTGGTAATTCTAGCTTTTGCAAGATTGATAATTTGGTTCTTTCCAGCATTTTGACGAAGTTCTAAACCACTCGCTGTTACATGAACAGCTGACTGTTTCCAGTCAAATTTCGCAGCCGAGATCACATCTGATGCTGATACGTTGAGTACATCGTAGCCAGAGTAGCGTTGATATGTGCTATTCTCGGCATAGTCGAGTGGCTCTACGATTTCGTATCCACCATCAAGAACTTGGATACGTCCTTTCTCGCTGATTCTTCTCCACAAAGCATTATTATTGCTTACATTGTCTGCAAGTGATTTCTTATGCTCACGCAATGTGGTGGAGACAATCTCTGTAAACGTACTATTTGGAGATGCCATTACTTATCCTTTCATTGCTCGGTCATACGCTTTGGACATCGTTTCTTCCATTGTCAGTTTTGCTTCTCCTTCAACGGAGTTTGTCGCACTTGCTTTGACATTGGATTTTGCGGCACGTTTTGCTTTAGCAACATCGCTTTGATTGGTTTTGATTCTTTTTTCCGAAGATGCTTTTTCCCAAACTTTATCGTTCATACGAATTGCTTTTTCATAAGCGTCAGGTAAATCCTTTGCAATGTTCGATCCAATGAGTTGCCCCATTGTCTCTCGCACTTCTTCAAAGTATTTATATTCCTTGTTATTCGAAAACTCTTCGATTTGGTTTTGCACTTCATTCTTCAATTCCGAATCTCTTGCTTGTTGCTGTTGAGCAATCTGTGCTTCCAACTGCGCTAACCTGGTTTGTGTTTGTTGATCGACAGGAGCAGGAGTGTTCATTGATTCACTTCCCCAATCCTCATCGTCATAGTTAGTTTCCATATCCATTAAATCTATTCCTCTCTGTTTGGCGAAAAATTTTATAAATCCCACAGGATCGTTGGCGGCATAATCAGAATATTTGAAGAGATCAGCGATTGCTTGAGCATCAGATAATCCGTTTGACTGCAACCCTTCACGACGTGGCTGTAAAATTGTTTCCAAACTTTCGTAATACTTCCTTGCTTCTGCTACTTGTTGGGATTTTTGAGTTAGGTATTTTTCAACATCTTTCTCTCGTTTCAGCACCAATTTCTGTGCTTCTGCGGAAAGAGCGTTGAACTCTTCCTTATCCTCAGAAGACCAACGATCAGGTGGTGTTAACCCCTCATCTTCAGAATCTTCTTCCTGAAGATCGTCAGGCGATTCCTCATCGTCCCCCATGTCTTCTTCTTCAGATGCTTCGTCTTCTACTTCTGGAGCGTTGTCTTCGATTTCTTCTTGCTCTACTTCCTCTTCGACAACTTCCGCAGTTTCTTCAACTTCTACATCTGTTCCTTGATCAGTTTCTTCGAGTGATGTGTCGGAGTCCTCAAGACCTTGCGCTCGGTCGTAAGCAGCCGACATAGTATCTTCGATGGTTGACTGATTATCTGTATTTTCTTCGTTCATGTATATCCTTTACGATATATGGGCGATTAAAAAAACCTACACAGGTAGTATGCGATCCACTAAGTTTCGCAATGACTGGTCACGTTCTTTTTGAAAATTATTTCTGTAATTATCACTTTCGCCTTTTTCAAAAATTCTACAATTATGTTTCTTTAAATTTTCTTTATGTCCGTACCTGGAAGTCACCATTTTTCCAGTAATGGGACAATCGTATTCGTAATGCGAGTCAGTATTGATTTGAAGTCGTGGAGTTGCATCGAGATTATCCACATCTCCTAAATATTCGAGTTTGCCATTACGCATAACATATCTATGTCTAGGCATAAGACTTTCCTTTCGGTTTTTTGGCAAAATCACGAAGCTGTTTGGTAGACATCTTCGTTTTTGTCTTTTTTCCTTTACGCTTTTTGCTTAACTCGATTGCCATAAACTTTCTTTGCTTTTCAGATAACGGTGGCATTAAAATCTCCACCAATCTGACTTATTATCAGCTGCCATAAATCCTTCTTCTGGATCTTCTGTACTTGAAAACATATTAATAACTTTATTCATCAACATATCTGCGATCATTTTTTTCTTTCTTCGTTCTTTTTGTGTCTTGGGAGTTAAATCTAAAAAAGAACTTTTGTATGAACTTTTAATAGGACTAATTTCTCTATGCACACGATAATAATCATCCCAAGCCATTAGACATCCCTCAATACGTCAAAATATGCTCTTTTTCGTCTTTCTTCTTCTTCCATTTCTTCAGGAGAAGGTGTATATACTGCATCCATATCCATCAAAGGCACTTCTCTTAATCGAGGATCGTTTAATCCATAATCTACATTCATATTAGGATTTCCGTATTCGTCATAACCACCTTCTACTAATTCTTTTTCTATGTCTTTTTTCATTAACATCAATTCCATAAATCTGTTTTTGTCCATATCTGGCATTTTACTATTCCTTTCTGAATTATCCCTAAATCCCATCATTCCTTCTTCTACGTCTTCAGGTATGTTTCTTAGACTCATTAAATATTCTGAAATATATTTTTCTTTATTTTTTGGTATGAGTTTTTTATGCTCATGCTTAATATCAGTTTCCTCTGACCTTTTTATTGCCGCATTTACAGCTTCATCAACAGTGCCGAACTTTTTGTTCCCTAGAGGTTTTAATGCTTTTTCTAAATATGCGTTTAAAACTGCTCCCTGAATTTCCGTTTCTGAAGGATTGTTTGCTAAACGAACATCACTTTCATCTGCCAAAAGCCATGAAGAAGGAAGATTAATATATTTTTTGTCTCTTGGGTCTTGTAAAGTAATGCTTAATTCATGTCCCATACTATCTGTTACCTCTATTCATAGCGGCTATTTCCGCTTTTTCTAAATCCGTTTCTGACTTTTCACGTTGTATGCGTAACCTTGTTTCCATCTCTTGTGTTTCAAGGTCTTGTTCCTGCTGTAATTTTTGTTGTTCTAACTGCATATTCATTTGCAATTTCATTTTCTCGATTTCAATACGTTGCGCTTCTAGTTGCAGTCTCATTTGTTCGTTTTGTTGTTTTGCCTGTACTTCCATTGCTTTTGCCTGTTCCGCAGGATCTTGCTGTTGCTGTTGTGGTTGCTGTTGTTGTTGCATCTCTCCCTGATCCAATGCTTCTTCAACCATGCGACCCATTTTGAATTTTCTAAGAGCCGCCATAATAATTGCCTTTGCAGAATCCATTGGCAAAATTCCTGCCTGTACCGCAGGAGTGATTGCAGTTACGCTAGAAGCAATTCCTTGCAGCAAATCGTTCAATGCTCTTTTATCTTCGGCAACTTCTGGTGCAATCGTAGAGTTGGTTTCAATATCTATTCTGAACGATCTTGCTCCTTCATCTCTCATTAGTTGCATCATTTCAGGTGTCACCTGGACACCTGTCATTGCCTGAATACTTTCTGGACTAAAATGTTCTGCAATAATTTCTGCTTTTAATCGAAGCAGATTCCTTGCAAACTTTTCGACATCTTTCATTCTGCGAGACATTCGTTGTGAACCGTATTGTGCTTTGATACTTTGTGCCTGTGCAGTTTCCGATGCTTTAGAAGAACCTCTCATAATGTCGGCAATACCCATCACTTCAAATATAATCTGTTTTACCTGATCTCGTTGGATATACAGGTTTTGCAGAATTTGAGCGTGTTGACCGATTGGCAACATCCAGATTGCTTTGTCCATACCACCGTTCTGAAGTGCAATACCTCCATTTTGCGAAGGTATCATGGCGTTGTCATCTTCTCCGAACAATCGGTCAAATTCAGGTACGCTGGAATCAAAAACTCCTCTCAATTTCATACCGCCAATGATTCGGTTAATACGGTGGGTAATTAAATCCAACTCTTCCGCCTGATCTTTATACATATTGTATTCGGGAACAGGAATTAGACTGTTGGTCGTACTGATAGACATAATTGGTTCTGGAATAGGGAAAAATCCTTCTAAACCCAACGGATCTTCATCCATGCGTAATGCTTCTTCGTTAAACGAAGGAGCAATCCAGCAAACTACACGATCTACTTTATCCCACACTTCCCAAACGACCCCACGTTTCATAGCGTCACCATCATCATCGCCATATTCGTCGGATTCGTAGTTCATGTTTACTTTTTCTGCTCTAGTAGCACCAAACTCTTCGATTAAATCGTCTTTTGTCATCAGATGGCGGAACGCAATCCATTCCACCTCATCCCATGCACGACCTGCTCCCCTTCGGAAATCTTCCCAATGGACGTGTTCACAAACGACTTCTTCATAATATTTTTCTTCTTCTTCGGTGTAATATCCTTCGTCATCTTCCAGCGCATTTTCAGGAATTTCCAATTCTTCTCCCATAGGAGAAAATAAAGATACTTCCTGTCTTCTACTTCTAAATTCTGGAACATATCGAACTCTGGTTACTCCCCTTCCTGGTAATAAATAATCTTGCGTTGCTTTGACCATACGAGAATCAAAATCGTAAGCGTCGATAACATATTTCAACGCTCTTTCCAGAACTTCCGCTGTTTGTCTGCCCACAGGGTCGGCATCACCGTATCTTCTTCTCACTTCAGGAATAGGAGTGCTTCCATAAATGGCTGGTAACATAATTTCGGTGTTTGCCCATAGGATATTAAATCTTGAAGAGAATCCGCTTGTCGATCTGTCTACCTGTGCTGCCCTTCTATCTTCATCTCTATATCTTTGGACAATTTCTTTCCCTTGCTGTCTCCAGTCCTTTTCTATTTTCCCTGCCAGATCAAGTTGTTTAATCCAAAACTGCGCTTTCTCTGATCTCGGAATTAAATCCCTCGATTCTATAGTCTCGTAATCAGCCATGTATTACCCCTATAAGTACCGCACCAGCTCTGGTCGGTTCGATTCTCTCAATTCATTAAATGTCGGCATCCTAAATTCAGGAACAGCATCTTCTTTCGGAAGATCCGCAGGAGATACATCGTTTAACATTCTTCCGCATAAACTCAGTACATCTACCTGATCGTCGTATTTGCTGACAGGAAATTTCAACATTTCCGCAATCAGCGGAGATACCCAATATAAGTTTTTTGGAAACAAAATCATTCCCTGCGCCATACGACCTGCAAAAGAGTGGCATCGCTGTACTTTATCGGTAGAGGATGCAAATTGTTTGCGGTACACAAACGCTTTTTCTTCTCTTTGCCTTTTTTCTATCAATGACCCAATCGAACGGATAATCTGTCCCTTTTCCTCCGCCCATTGAATAGGTTTCCATTTTTTTACCAGATTCACGAAATGTTCTATCCATGTTAAAGGGTCAGTGCGTAATCTCATCCAGTCTAATATATAAATTTGGTCGAGGTGATCTACGCCAAAGACTCCATGCACGGTATAATCTCCTTTTTCGGAAACTGCATAATCGGATGCCCCAAAAATCTTCAAGTTGGAAGGAACTTCGTCGTAATACCGAATCCATTCCCTCTTGAAAATCTCTCCTGATTCTGGAGTGGGTCGTTGCTGGTACAAAGCCGACCAGTTCCGTTCTCCCTGTGCCTTTCTCTCCTGCTCTAATATCTCTAGCGAATACCAATCAGCCCAAAGCGGCTCTCCCACCTCTCTTCCCATCGGGTCGTTTTCTTCGGCTAGTGCAGGAAGATTCAGGATTTCCCAAATCTCCCCATCACTTGCCTTTATCCGACCTGACTCGCCAGAGTAATTCGGTGGCAGTATACGACCTGCCAAATCATCTTCATGCCATCTCGTCTGAATCAGTATCATTGCCGAATCTGGTTTCAAACGAGTTCTAAAATCCGATAAAAACCATTCCCAGTTCTTGTTTCGGTAGGTATCGGAATCGGCTTCTTCTCTTCCTTTCACAGGATCGTCGATAATCCCTAAATCGGCTCTACGACCTGTTACCGCACCGCCTACTCCTACTGCGTAGTATTCTCCCCCTTTGGCATTTTCCCATCTTCCTGCCGCCTGAGAATCAGGACTCAATCCAAAACCGTAAATGTCCTTGTATTCAGGGGAATCCACTATGTTCCGTATCTTTCTACCAAAGCGTTCCGCCAATGCTTCGGTATGCGATGCGTGGATAATATTTTTTCTCTCGTTTCTGCCCATCCAATAAGGCGGAAACAATACCGAGCAGTATGTTGATTTTGCGTGTCCTGGTGGCATAAACACCATTAACCGCTTTATTTCTCCTGTCTCGATCTTCTGCAATTTGTCCAGTAAAAGCAGGTGATGTTTTGCAGGAGGTGGTTCGTAACTGACCATTTTCACAAAATGTTCCAATTCCCTAGAAGCAAGTTCCTGCTGTATCCACTTTTGCTTCGTCACTAAAAGTTCGGGGCTAATTGGTTTCTTTTTATGCAATCACTTCCCCCTCAACAACATCTTCTGCTGGTTTTGCCACTAACCGTTTTCCTATGTTTTGCAGTTCGGTCAGTTCTTTTGTACTCAACTGCGATAAATCAGGTCGGTGGCTAACATCAATCTGTCCCTTTACCGTTACCTGATAATTGTCCCTGTAAATCTCAGGTCTTCTGCTTTTAAGCAGAAACATGAGCAAAACATCTGATTTCTTTGCTCTCACCATCAGTTCATCTTCAAGCTGACAAGTCCCTATCTCAAATGCCACCCTATACTTCTCGTTCCAGTCAGGGTTTGCCTTCCGAAAATAATGCACTGTCCTTGTCGTTATTCCCACCTTCTTGGCAGCGTCGGTTACTGTCTCTCCGTTCGCTAATAATTTCAAGAAGGTTTCCTGATGCGCTTTCTTGAACTTAGTATGCGAAGTACCCAATGTAACTCCTTGTAATTATATATCCTTTACGATATATTACTAATGATATCCATACACCAAAAATCATACAAAGTCAATGATTTTGTGTATGTACCCTTCTTGACCCACTATATATAGGGGTTACAGCCAGAATGATTATTCACCTTCTTGGCGGCTATTTAGACGGAAGTATTACCAGTACCGAAGATCACCTGGAGCAGTATCATTACCACAATACAGAACTAAACTCGATGCACATCTATACCCTCGTTACCGCAGCAGATGAAGTTCTCTGCTTTCCAGAAACCGAATATCTCGGAACTCCCTTTTTGTGCAGGGAAATAAAACGGATAGATCCGTAGAAGGAGAAGAAAATGTCATTTGAAGAAATGCTCAAAGAAAAGAACCTGAAAAAAGATTATATGAAATACAAACAATCAGGAGTCGTTACCTATAAACTCGAATGTGCGGTTACGGAAATTTTACTCGATGATGGAGATATGAATATGTGGTTAGAACTGAACAACAATGGAGAACCATCAGAACTCATTACAAACTATCTCTCTAACCTAGAATAAAGTCTTTCAAATACCCTATTACATATATTATATTATATTAAATATAATATAATATATTAATAGGGTAAAAACAGTTTGTCCCTGTAATACCCTCTAGTATTACTTTAACTTTTTAAGGTATGCCACAAACGATATAACCTCCATGTAAACAATCTATTAACGAATTAAAGTTAAGAAAAAGGTACAGGGTATTACCCTCTTGTACCCTGTTCGTCCCTGATAGCCACTATTTTTGTAAGACAAAAAATATAATTGCCTTGAAATATGGTATGGTTTTTTTTGAAAAAAATTTTAAAAATTATTTGAAAAATCATTATCGGTTGAGAGTAGTCTGACCACGATCACGACCCCAACCCGCCGACCGCCCCCCCCATCAAGAAAATTCAAGAAATTCTTGAAAGTACGGAAAAACTAGATGTCCACGTTGCAAGATATAATGTTGCCATTCCTTTAAAAACAAAGACTTAGCAATAAAAATATGCCTAGTGTTCACAATATGAGAACAAAATGACCTGTTAGCAGCTGCGATTGCTGCGATTTGTTTACCTTGAAGCTGTAACAGGTGAGATATTGGATCTTCAAATAACCCTTTTTTATATTAAGGGAAGCGCTCCAATAACGAAACTTCCCTTATCCCTTCTTAATCTCTCATAACCTACCATTCAAAACCCACCATTAAACCACGATATAAACCATTCAAAGCAATCCAAAAAACGCTTAAAACGTCCTATAACGCTTTAAAAAACATTAAAAAAAGCAATTTAACGTTATTTTATGATTATTTAATGTATTTATTGAATGGACATTAAATAGAGATAAAAGAAGACATCAATAGAGAGCATTTAAGAGCATTTAAAAGACGTTAACTTTAAGCACTGGTGATAACTGATATCATTTATTAAAAGACAATAAAAAACCCGTCTAAACGAATTAGACGGGTTCTTATTTTGTAACTAGTAACTAGTTTATTAGTATTTAATCTTAGAAAGTATTTTAGCCACCTTTTTTAATTGTGATGTACTCAACTTATCAATAGCACTTACATTTACAGCATTTTTAAAAGGATCGTTTATTTTGTTTTTAATCGCTTTTTTAACCATTGTTTTAATCTCCTGTTTTAACATTATATCTCAGTTATTTTGTAAGAAGTGTTGTCAGTATCATATAGATCGAGATCATCTTTAAACTGATGTAGATTATCCCATGAATCACCACGAAGATCAGTAACTAAACCATTACATAACTCATAAAAAATATAACCGCCATCCACTTGAATTACCTTTTTAATCCCTAGCTTTTGCAATGTGAACTTGTCTAGTTGATCAATATAATTTTTAGCCATTATCTAAGTCTCCTTTTTTTTGTTCGTATCTCCTTGATACTTATCTTTAGTATATCGCTGGTTATCTCATCTACTACGAAATTCTATATTGTGAGAATAAAGAACCTGTTCTATCTTAGGCAAAATTTCTTCATCAAAAAATTCCTGCCCTAACTCCGTAAATTCAGTACCTCCGTCTTTTAAAGTTTTGAATAAAAGATCGTGAACTTTTTTAGAATTTTCCTGTTCTGAATATTTTTTACCTTCTTTTATATTTACGGTTAAAGCATCCATTGCAATATCTGCAAGTTCACAAGTGAGACCGATCCAAGTAGAAGGATCAAGATATATTTTTTCTGGTTCAATTTTAAAGTTCATTAGTAACCCTTTCTAATTTGACAAGTTTTAAAATAGTGTCATTCGTTTTTCTACTTAGTAAATGAAGTTCAAACCCTATTTCTTTTAAAATCGTAGTTACAGAAGAAAAACCACAAGCACCGTCAATTATAGGTATCGTATGTTTTTCTGTTGGTAGTTTAGAAGATTGCTTATAAACATCCTGTAACCTTGCAAGACCTGTTAATTTTGTTAACTCGTCTTTTTCTTCTTTTTCCAAACATTCTTGAGAAGGTTTATAGTTGGGATCGTTAAAAGTTAAACCGTAAAAAGTTTTATCAAGTTTCAATAATTCCTTTTCAAATTTCATTGCTACCCAGTCACCCAAACAAGTACCTTCCATGTCATAACCACCACCATTACATCTAGATACTTTTTTTGTATCTACATATAAAGTACAAACATTGTATCCGTAGCTATTTCTTGCTTTGCTAGTTGTCCATTTAAAATGTAAAGAATTCATTTTATATCCTTTCCATTTTAGAGATTTGGGAAGGACTAAAATTATATTTATCTCTCAAGATTTTACTGGCGTAGTCTGAAACTTCTTTATAATTTTTTAAGAAAGTCCAGCCATTCAAAAAATACGCTTCTATCGGATTTTTTACAGCATTAATTAAAATCTTCTTATGATGTTCTTCTATTGGATTTTTTGATCTACAATATGACATTCGTTTTTTCCTTTCGTTAGGGTTAGGGATACGATAGGTGTAGAAGTTGTTCGGACTTCTACACCGACTTTAAAAAAGTAACTAATAATTTATTTTCATGCTTCGGATTAAAAACCAATTTAAATCCATTCTTTAAAGTTCTTTTTTCTTTTTGCATTTTTTGATCTCCTATAATTTTTTCGGGTTAAATATTCAATACATTAATTTGATAATTCACTTCCTTCAAATCCACCTTATTCGCTTCCTTGCTTAAATTGAAATCTTCATTGGATTCAATAACAATCAGTTTTTTTTCAAATTGATTAATTGCATCCATTAAAACTTCTTTTGTTGCTACAAAGTAATGTTTTTTAGTTTGCATTGTTTGATCTCCTGTCTATGAATAAAAAAATATATATCTTATAAGAGATATTATCTATTTTATTTATTAATAAGTAAAGCACTTTTTGTCATACATTAATTATAAATATTAATAGGGTTCTATTCTGGAAGCTGGAAGCTGGAAGCTTTGCGATCACTGCGAATTTTTGCGGCTAAAAATTAGTTTTTTTCTAGTCTGTTTTCTTAGTCTGTTTTGTTCTGTTTTTTGTTCTGTTTTTCTTGTGTTTTTTCTTGTATTTTTTTGTTCTGTTTTTTCTTGTTTTTTCTTGGTTTAT
>CERH01078543.1_pt1 | contig 29045 bp, 25 predicted proteins | sample 530991 | NCBI WGS metagenome assembly CERH01 (sample SAMEA2621191, study PRJEB7988) | marine metagenome | biome: marine biome (ENVO:00000447); feature: mesopelagic zone (ENVO:00000213); material: "saline water (ENVO:00002010), including plankton (ENVO:xxxxxxxx)" | depth 800 m | reverse complement strand
AGATTTGCTCGACGGCCAATCGGCTTGCCTATTTCCCGAGGCGATCCGACCTGACTTGCCGCCTCTTCAACAAGAACTCGGATTCTGCGTTCGGCTTCTCCCGGCTCTCCAAGCGGCACGTCTTGGGTGGTGAACATGTACTTGTCCACCGCCCCTTCGACCGCAGACATGGGAATGTCAAACGGTGTGAACTTGCCGTCGATGAGGTTGTCGGTGAGTTCATCATTGACGTAACCAAACTTCAATGCCTGACGGATTTGCTTTTCACTGTAACCCAAGGCGCGGATGCCCGATGTGAGAGACAACAAGTCCGCCTGCAAGTTGGCACGGGAGTCGTTGTATCGGGTGTATGCGCTACGCAGTTCATCTTCTGACACAGTTCCCGCCCGTCTAACAGAAGCGTTGAGCCTACTTCGCAACTCCCTATCCTTGCGGTTGAACTCGTAGACGCGGAACATATAACCCTGCATGGGGTTCATGGTTTGCTTCTTGAATCCAGTCAGTTGTTGGAACAGCACATCACCCAAACGATACTTCTTGCCAAAGTCATTTACGTGACCGTTGAGAGCAGAGATGAACTCCTTGCCCTGCGACACAAAGCCCGGTTCGATACCACTGAATACGTGGTTAGTCAAAGCAGCGACCGCTTGAAGAGTTGTGGATCCCGGTTCAACAATGACTCGCCCGTTCAAATCACGGTTCTTGACCGCTTGGTAAGCGGCTCCGAAGAACACTTCTTCTCCAATGAACGGCTCAAAGATAGCGTGCATCGCGCTGCGCAGGGAGTTCTGGAATCCCTCCTCTGATCCACTGAGCAAAGCAATGAATGGCTTGCGGAAATACCCCAACGGATCAACGTAGGAATAGTCAATGAATCCGATCTCCCCGTTCTCGTCACGGGTAAACAGCAACGTAGAGTTCTTGTTCCAGAAAGGCAGCATCTTACGAACTGCTTTCTCTTCCTCATCCGTGATACCAGCCATTGACTTGAACGCTAGAGCCATGGCGGTTGGCAAGGTAAACATCAAAGCCTGACCAGCAAGACGTGACCTGCCCGCCGCACGGATCTCAGGGTTGCTGCTCTTGAGTTCTTTGGCAGTCAACTTCATCAAGCCGACACGAGTCCGGATAAGTTCAGCGGTAAATGAGGGGAACGTGCCGAGCAAGGGGATCCTTCGGAGTTTGGTAATAACCTCCGGAACCATTTCGTAGTTAGGCAAGATAGCGCCAACGATCTCAGCGGCTTCCGCCTCCAACGAATCAACATCCCTGCCGGGGTAAGCACGCTTGAGCCTGCCCATCTCCAACTCAAATGCAATGACTTTGTACAGGTCATCTTCAAACGAATACGCTTTCTGTGCCTTCTCAGTGACCTTGCCAAGCACACTCTGTGGGCCAGTTGCAATACGGCCTACACGAGTCAGCATGTTGCCGAGAGTTTCGTTGGCTCCCGACTCTTGAAGCATTGACTCGATCTCAACTTCAAAGCCGTAGTTCACAACCCCAAGTTCGACAAGCCTTCGATATCTTTCTCGCCGACGCTCACGAGTGGCAACGTCTGCCTCGCTTGCGTTTCGTGGCAGGCTACTAAACAAGTCGTTGCCTGCTGCCGCAGTCTTGAAAAACTCACGGAAGTCCATGTCAACTGCGTTGCCAGTGAAGTAACCAGCAGACACCATGAACGGGATATTGCCAACCGTGTTGCGGACATGCGTGATTGGAGACAAGATGGTCTTGCCATACTTGGTAAGCGAGTTGGCTTGGTAGATAAGTTTCATCAAACCATCGACGTTGTCAGTCTTTGGCTCAAGCAAGAACTCAAGCGCATCTTTGACATCAGGCTTGACTGCCCATCCGTTCAATTGATAAGCAGCCTCGTATGCGTTGTTGTTGTGCAGGTGTACATACTCTGCTGACTCTTCTGGTGTCAAGTCCTCTACCTTACGGATCCAAGCACCACCGGCTTGGTCAGGGTCCGTTCCGATGGTAATTAGATCGTGTACCAACTTATGGTTTGCCAAGACGGAAGACATCTTGGTGATTGTGTTTGTGTAGTTCTTGAATACATCGAGTTCTTCACCAAGCAAAGACCTCAACGCCATGCTGAACTCGTCGTTGCTCAGTCGCCTCTTCTTGAAGATGGCTGCCGACTCTGGACTCTTGTCACTGATAGTTGCAAGCATTGCAATCGGGGACTTAGTTGAACCGGCACGGTACAAAATGTCGTTGACAAGCACGTTCGCTTTTGAATACAACTGGTCTTCAGTCAACTCGCCTTTGGCAATCTGCGCCTCGAAGAAGCCCCGCATCTCAGAGACAACAACTTCAATGAACCTGTCTCTTACCTCTGGCTCAACACGATCAGACCAGTCTGGTTCTGTGAAGGCTTTGTAAGATCGGTTCACGTAAAGACCAAGGTTGTCTTTAATGGTTGCCTTGAGTCCCGGTGGCAGGTCGAGTTCTGTTTGCAAACGGCTACTGATTCCATCAATGCTTTCCCGCATGGATCGAACAGTAGCCAAGAACTCTGCGCTCATGCCAGACGTTAATGGGTGTGGTCTTGTCACATGGATAGACGTGCCATCAACAATGTCAGGCGGGATACCTAGAAGAGTGTTCGCGCGGTCAAACAATTCCTGTTGCGTAAACTTACTATTGGCTGCATCTCGCGCAGCAATATCTCGAAGGTCGATGAGTCGTTTGGCCGCGCGGTCCTGCTCGGCTTCGATGGTTCCCTTGCGCTGCATGTACCTACGGAACGCACCCTGCGGTAGTCCACGGCCTGTAGTGAAATACTTTTGGAACATCTTGCGGATGTTGTCACCCTGTTTCTTAAGTGATGGCATCACCTTGTCAACCAAGCCGTCGCCCTTGCGCGAGAAGAAAATCTCATCCCCTTGCAAGTCCGCAGCCTCATCAATGCCACGTGAGAAGAAGATGGTGGTGTAGCCCGGATAGCGCGCAGTCAACTTGTCTTCGAGTTGCTGTGCGCTGAAGTGGTAAGCACGACCACCGTGGTGCGTCAGAACATCTTCACCTTGGAATGTGCCGGACTCAGTTGTCAACATCGGGTAAATGCTGATCTCGCGAGAGCCATGATCGACCCGACCTTGTGCGTAGAACACGTTGCGAGACACGACCGGGGGGCCAAACACGTCTGCGTGTGTTTGGAATCTGTAAGCATCTTCATTCTTTACGGGGTCGAATCGGCTACCTCGTTGGAACCCTGTCTTGATAGTGTCAATGGAGAGTGGATCCGCCATCTTCAACTGTTCGTGCGGAACAACATCAAGTTCACCACCCTCGCTCAGTGGCCTGTCCGTATCTCTGGTGTAGATGTAGAGGTCTACTTCTGGGTCGGAGTCGTTGATGTAGTGTCCGATGTCGGTGTAGTGCCGGTGGTTCCGCGAGAAGAACGGGCCTTCGTAGCCTTTGGATTTGAGGAAGTCGTTCCGCTTCCGCCGGAGGCTCGACCGTAGATCATCTGCAAGCCGTGTGGCATCAGATGCCTCGGCCTCGTTGAACTTGCCCGAGGGCTTGTAGTCGGTTTCAATGACTGCTTGTCTGACGGTGTATCCATCTCCTAGTTTCTCCTGTATTGCTTGCACCAATTCTGGTGTGAGTGCTTGGCGCATTTCGGGATCGAAGACGGCAAGACCCATCTTCTTCTGCTGAATGTCCATGGGGAATGAGAACGAGGTCATGTCATTGTACCCGCCCTCTTTGAAGGAATCATTCATTGCTTCAGTAACACGCTCAAAATCACGACGTGACATTGGACCCTCGATAACCAAGCCACTGGGTGTTTCATCCTCATCCAATTCACGAATACTCTTGACTATACCTACGCCGTCTTGGTCAAGTGCGTAGCCAATAATCTCTGCTGCCTCTGCCAAAGCCTGCTCGTTTTCAGAGTCAACAAATACTTGGAAGCCGGGGCTTGCGTCACCTTCGTACCAGCCGCGCACCATGCGCGTTGATTCAATCGGTGTCTGAAGCATGCGGCCAATCTTTGACCAGCCCTCTTTGATTGCCTCGACCATCTCGATCTCGTGCTGGCGACGTGTGGAGTAGCCAAGACCAAGCATGAAATGCTTCTGCTGTTTAAGAGCATCACCCGGTGTAGTTTCTGCCATTAGGCGGCGTGAGAAATACACACGGTGAACCGGGTGGGTCGCAGCCATAAGCCCCATGATTTCCTGCATTCGCCTTGAGTTGGCACCAAGTTTTTTGGGAGCAACCAAATCTGGTGCGGCAGGATCAACAGCAGCCAGAGCATCTCTCGCCGAAGCCACGTCTGTCACACCCTCTACAGACTCTATCGGCTTGAGTCCAAGACGATCGTTCACCGCTGCAAAAGTGCTATCTACCTGCTTTGCGTACGCGGGACTTGTAAAGTATTCAGCGATGTGTTCAAAAGGTGTGTAAGCGCCGTAACTATTATGTACGCCTGTGGCACCCCGTCCGTAGGTAGGGGTGTCCAACACTCGGTAGTCGTCGTAATCCTGAGCAAAGTAATCCGCAGCAAGGTCACGTAGTGTCATTTCAGACAAATCATCAATGCCGTCTATGAAGTCCCGAACGGATTGCTTCTGCTCTGTATTGCCATCTAGGTAAGCGCCCGCAAAATGTACAGCCAAAAAGTCTCCGACAATTGCAGATGCAGCAGCGTTTCGCATTTTGAACAGTGCAAGTTTCTGCTGATCTGATGTTCCAGAGGACTTGTATCTTTTGTCAAATTCACTCACCAATGCAATTGATGGCTCTTCGTGAGTTATAGCCTTGGCTTCCTCGACAGAGTCAATGTTGGCATACTCCTGCGTTTGTCTGTACGCAGCGCTTAGACCATTTCGGCCCGCACCTTGGAAGAAAACTATGTCAGAAAGAATGCCGCTTACGCCAATCGCTTGCTCGACAGTGGACGCTAGAGTTTGAGATGTATTCGCATGCGAAAGTTCATGCAGTACAACATTAAGAAATTCTTTTCCATCGCCTTTAAATTTACTTACACCAAAACCAACACCCTGCGCAGTCAGTTGGGGAGCGTGATAACCCCCAATGCCTGAGAACCTAGTTGTGATTGACCCGATAAGGTCTGGAACAAGGTACTGCATCTCCCCGCCAAGTTGCGTAGATGAAGTCTTGAGCAGTGTGGAGGCGATTGCCCTGTTGACGGGATCTACTTGCTTTGAGTCTGCTATCCGCTTAAGTAAGAATGGGGCGTGCATTGTGACCCCAACGTAGTCTTGACCATAATTTTTAAAGGTATCTCTGATAATATTTCTTAAGTCTGACATTTCAGCCGTCACACCTGTGCCTCCCCCCCCTCTTTTAAGACCTTCCTCAATGAAGCCAATGTAGTTTTTAGCCGAAGCCAAAGCCTGCTGTTCATATCTCCTGAAGCCATCAAGAGAATCTGAAACAATTCTTTGTGCCTCTTGAGCGTCAACAATCCCCTGCATGTAAAGGCCATTTGCCAATTCGACTTGCTTGTCAATAAGTGCGTTGGTTGATCGTTTGATTACGTTTTCGGCAACATCAAGGCTGACACCCCTTCTTTGGTTTTCTTTGCGTACCTTCCCCATAATGTTTGGGAAGACATCATCTGGTGTATCTTCGATGACCTGATCTGCAAAATTTTTGAGGATATCACTTGCAAGTTTTTTCTGTCCAAGCATCGCCATACCAGATCGGTAGCCCAACTTTCGTAGTTGGGTGCGCTGCGTAGACTGCTGGTTCATACCCCTGACGTTTGAATCAACAGGCTCACCGCCAGCAAACCTAATCGCACCACGTTCGCCACCCTCAAGATATTCAAACGAAAGCGGATCACGAGAGAACATTGGGCTGCCCGAGGGGTCTTCGCCAAACGGGAACCGAACGCCTTTATACAGTGCCTCGGAGAACTCCATCTCTCTTGCTCTGTACTTGCGGATCTCTTCACCTGACAACGGTGCAACAAGGATGCCGTCTTCACGCATCTTCTGGTCAAAGCCCTGAGCCAACTCGGCCCCATTGTTGTAAAGACCCATGGGTGTCTTGACGCCAAACTGGTCAGAGATACGACGGTGCCGCATTCGATAGCCGCGCGGCTCGCCAAAGATGTCCTCGAACAACAAGTCAAAACTGTCATCAGGTTCTGCCGCAGTCAGTTCCAAGGAGCGCTGGCGGTTGTACATGGCGTCTCGCAAGGCCATGCTTCTCTTCTCGATGTCGGTCATGCCAAGGTCAGAGCGGTCAAACAACTCTCTAATTGCATCACTAAATGAGTCACCAACAGGTGTTGGCGTCGGGGTATACGGCTCAAAGAACCCACGATTGTTTGGGTCCGGTGCCATGAACTGACCCTGTGACTTAACGTAGCCCTTCATCAAACGGTGCAGAGCGTCCCACCGGTCACGGGTTTGCCAAGAATCTTCAGTTACCGAGGCATCCATATAGCCAAGCCAAGAGCCAATGGTGTTGCTGATCGACTCAACAAGCGGGATGTTGCGACTGTCTTTGTTCAGGCTGTCAATAACCCGCCGTGTCTTGGCAGGATCAGACATGGCCATGTCTTGGACGTAGTAGGCAAACGCCTCTTCTGCAATACGACGTGCCTCAATGATTTCTCCAGTCCGCAACTCTGGATCAGAAGATAGTTTGAGTACGTCTACCAGTTGGCTTGTCAGTTCGTTTTCTGTAAGCCGTACTTTCTGCCCAGTCTGCGCAGACATCTCCAAGCCGTAAGCCTTGGCGAAAGATCGAAGCAAGCCGTCTCGGTCATGCTCAAGTGCAGCCTGCATAAAGCGCATGCCCGAAGACTTGTCAGTTTGCATCACACCGTGATACACCTCGTGACTTACAATGCTGTCGTACTGTCGTGTGCCAATAGCCTCGTCTGCGTTTAGAACAATAATGCCATTATCGTCATTGATCGAACCGTCGAAAACAAGCCGCCTTCGGCTCCCATCCTCGGCACGACCTGCAACAAATGCAACTTCGATACCCTGCTCACGCAAACGATCTCTGTAGAGACGCTGCTCTTGAGTAAGCCCATCACTCTTTACAAATTCGATTGTGTCAGTCGGTAAGAAAAAGGCTTGGGCACCCTTTTGCACAGCCTTTGCACTTTGGGCCACCAAGTAATTTTTTGTGCGTGTTAGGAATCCAAGCGGCGTAGCCTCTTGCGCCGTCTCTTCGGTTGTCTCACCCTCTACGCCTTCTTCAAGTTCCGCAACTGTTTGGCGGTTCTCTTCGATTGCAGCATTTCTCGAAAAAGGTGGCGCATCCGTATCGTCGGCCACATCCGCTTCTTCTCCCTCTTGTTCAGTTTCCGGCTCCGGTTCTGGGTTGAAATGATTCTTGATAAGAGCGAGCGCACGCTCGGTGTTGGCCCGATTGCCAAGCGCCTTGTCAATCTTTGCCATATCAAGGCTGCTGATTTGTTCACCAGCAAGCAGTTGCTCAAGAATGGTGTCTGCTTCTGCTTGCGCCGCTTCAAGTTCTGCACCTTCTGCGGTGCGCACCTGAATGATTTCATCAATCATACGATCCACAAAGGCATCGGAGTAGTTGCCATCAAAGACAGCGGTCTGGGCAAACTCCGGTACAGCCTGCGGTGTAATTAAAGCCTCAACCCCTGCTTGAATTTTTGCTTCATGTCGCAAGACAGATTCTTCTGCGGCGTCACGCATCTGCTGGATATCTGTCTCGTCCATGAGTGACAACAGGTTTGCCAATTGCACTCTCTTGCCAAGTCCAGCCTCCATCGACTTAGCGACGTTGATTGCGTCATCCTTGTTGTTTGACCGCAAAGACCTGAAGAAGTCTGTAAGCAATGGAGATGTAGTTTGCATCTCAAGTTTGGATTCGCCTTCGATGAACTCCTCTTGACGTTGTGCTATGACTTCATCTGGGTTGCCAAACAGGCTTGCAACACGAGGAGAGTCTTGGTTGACCATCGTGTTGAGATAACCATCAATCTGATTTTCGGGTACGCCCAGTGCTTCGAGGCGCTTGCGCAGACCGTTGCGAGTGCGACGTGCGGTGACGTTGGCGAGGCCGTCAATAGCCAGCGCGGCCAAGTCGCCACCGATTGGCTGTGCGTAGTGTGCGGCCCGAGCCTCTCGGCGCATGTCATTGAGAATGCCCTGCCTGATTTCTTCTTGGTTATCATTGGTGACAGTTGTCTCAACCAACTCACCATTCTGATAAAAAGTTACACGCTCACCAATGTTCGGCGGCTTGACACTCACGGCCATGCCCACATCAGTAACTACGTTAGAAGCGCCACCAGCGATAGAACTAACCAAAGCAACTTGCTTCAGTTGTTCCATAAACTCTGGACTAAAGAAAGCCTCCTCGCGCAGTTCTGCATCGTCACGCTCAGTCATAAAGTAAGCGCGCTGCAAGATTTCTTCGAGACTTTCCTGACCGGCTTCACGTACGCCTGCCCCAAGGAACCGTGACGCAGCAGTAGAGTCAACGAGTTTGCCTACGTTGCCGCCAAAGCGAGTTCCTGCAAACCGGCCCATGCCACCCACAACGTATTCAGACAGAAGGGTGTACATGCCAACACGTACGCCGTCGTACTGCGCCATGCGGTCTGCATCTTCTGCTGAGAAGCCCTGCGCCAAGTATCTACGCTCTCGCTGGATGTTTGTAATGCCGCCTGCATATCCTGCGCCAAGTCCGTAAAAAGAAAGGCGAGAGGGAAGTTGCAAGGCTTGCAAGGCTCTCGCGCCCAAGACCTGCACGCCAATTTGTCCTGCGGCAGAACCGAGCATAGAAGAAAACTCAACGTCAGTTCCTTCCATAAAATCAACAAGTTCCGGGTAGGACTTGTGCCAGTCATCATCCAGACCAGCAAACAAAGAATGTTCCTCCCACCGTTCCCCAAAGCCAGCCAAGTCGCCTAAGAAGTCAAGTGGCGCAGCCCAGCCTTGGTGAAAGCCGTGTTCTGCTGCTTCAAAGAATGCCTGCACATTCTGTGCAGCCGGTCGTAAATTTTTGTTAAGGCTTACTGCGAGCAGGCCGGTCAGCCCGCCTTGCATTTCAAGGCGTCGAGCGTCTTCACCTTCTAGTTGTCCACCGATAATTCTGCGGCGCAGGTTGCCAGCGGCTACAGAATCAACAAAGTCTTGGTTTTCTTGAGCGCCAGCCTTAAGAAACTTTACCACAACATCTGGGTCAAACATCTTGAGGGGAGCGCTTACTTCTCCAGCCAAAGGCACGTCCATACGGAACACGTCTTCGCCGAGATAGTCTTCAATATTTTCACCACGGCTTTTTACTTCAGCCGCAAGTAACTCATACTCATCCTGTGTTAAAGACTCTTTACCGTCCGTAAAGTTTTGAGCAAGCACCTTTTTACGGTGGGGCATGTTGACCACACGAACAATATTGCCCTCTTCATCTTTGACTGGCACTGGTCGGTACCTGCTCGCGCCACCAAGTTGGAACAGGTGTGGGTGGGCATCGATACTTGGAGTCAACAAAGAGTCAAGGAAGTATGTACCTGTTTTGCCAAAGTACGCCCTGTCTGGATCTTTTAGCGAGTTTTCGTCATTGTCGCCACCAAACACGTCGGGCAACTTTGAGAGAAAGTAGTCAATGGTATAACTGCCAGTAGTGTTGGTAACACCAGCGCGATATTCTGAACCCTCTTGTGCGTCAAGAATTCCTCGACGCATTGAGTTCTCTCTCATCTGCGCAAGGTTGGGTGCAATGTCTCGGACATCACCCATATTCATAGCACCCGCAAACGCTTGGTTGGCAGCCTCCATTACCTGTTGGTAATTGGTGTCGGGAACGCTGTCAAGTATGGCTTGGGCAGCCTCGTCCGCTCTTTGTTTCTGTACTGTCTTTTTACCAATTTCTGGTTCAGCCATCAGAATCCTCCGCGTACGTTGCCACCACCCGTAAAGTCTCGGGTCTGACCCTCCCTAACGCGCTGCTCTAATTTCTTTTTGTTTCTAACCTTGTACGGCGTTGTGCCAAGAAGATCATCGAGATACATGCGTTTGACCATAGCCAAAGCAGCGGCAGGAGTAAGGTTTCTTGCCTGCGCAAACTGCATAACTTCTGCGTTGGTAATGTCGCCAACCACTCGCTCCTCTAAGAACGCAATTGAATTCCGTTGCTGTCGCAAGGTAGAAAGGTTCTTGTGTTCGCGGAACATAATTGACTGGTGGTACAAGGTTCTTTCAAAGTACATTGCATTGGCCACGTCCGGTGCCACTCCAGCATTCACCAATGTGTCTACATACTTACGATGCGAGTCTTCAGATAGCGGGCCTTGGGCCACAGCATCAATTCGCGCCTCTGTCAATGCAATGGCCTTACCGATCTGTGCCATAGCGTGAGCATTACGACGAGACATTCCGTTTCTTGCCCGATAGTTTTCCTCAAAACTTTGTCGGTCAAGAAACAACTCGCCTCGCGTTTTGGTCATGGCTTCTTGCCTTGTGCCCAATCCTGCTTTCACAAACGCATCGGCGTGGGCTGCTATCGGGTCATCGCTTTCTGCGTACGACTCATCAAAAGCCTTGGTGTATGCGTCCTCTTTGGACATCATTGCCCTGTAAGCGTTTTCAATGTCTTCGTCTGGGATGGTGTAGTCAACCGCATCTCCAAACAACGGGGCACCGTCTTCTTGTTTGAAGAGGCTTTCGTTTGCCTGTGTGATTGCCTCTTGCATTTTGTACTCAGCAACCTGTAGTTCTTGATCTGCTTTCTGTGCCTCCTGCACCAACCTGTCTTGTGCGGTTTGAACGCGAGCAGTATCAATCAAGTCAAAGAAGCCCCTGCTTCTTTCGTACACGGCAATCAGCGCGCGATCCCGTTCTTCCGGACGCAGGTCTGAAGCGTCGATTGCGTCGATGTCACGCTGCATCTTTTGTGCTTCGGCAAGCACGTTCTGGTCGCCGGTATCCAAAGCGTATTTATTGAGGTCTGCAACACCGCTAATTAAACGTCTGCCAATTGCAGCAAAACCCGCAGGTGTCTTGTACTCTTCGGCAACAAACCTGTCTCTATCGATATCGAAAATCGATGGGACTACCTGCCCAGTTTCAGCGCTGAAGCGTCCGAACTTACCCGCTTCTGTCCGATACACTTGGTTGTCAATAAGACTTCCCATATCACTAGGGAGATCCATTGGCATTTCTGTGTTACTGGCTGGACGTGATGTGCCAAACGTGTTGTAGTCCAATTTCTCAGGACGTATAACCCTGCTCATGTGAACTTACTCACTGAAAGTGTAGACGCAGATTGCAGCACAACGCCGCCATACTTGGTCAGTGTGGTCACGGAGGCAATGTTACCAGCAGCGCTCAGGTCTAAGTCTCCGCCGTAAACTTCGACTACCCCCAAGTCCACGAACTCTGCTCCCGTTGATGCTCTTGCCTTAGTCATGTCTACACGTCCACCATACAACACAAGGTTGGGAGATGAGCCGCCAAAGTTTGCGTCACTTTCGTGTGAGTACAGTCCACTCAGCACCCTGATCTCTCCAAGTGTGCCAGAACCGGCTCCAGACACCTGCCCAGAATCTTTGGTTGTAAACTTTGCAGACCCTGCGAGAAGCAATGGAGATTTGTCTGCCTTGGTTACAGCAGACAGTTCGATCTTGCCACTGTCTTGCACAATCGCACCAGTGTTTGTTGCAGTTGACGGAATCCTAATCAAACATGCTGGACTGACCTGCGTAACAGTGATTGCGTTGCCGTTGGTCGTAGCACTAGAAGAGTCAAGAGTAATAGTTCCTGCTACTGCTGACCCAACAAATGAGGTCTTCCCAATGGTGCCTTTGATCTTGAGCGTGCCATTGTTTTTAGTAACGTTGACAATTGGAAAAGCACCTTCAAAGTTGTAGTAGTAGCCCGAACCCGCCAAGTCAAGGGTTTCTGCGCCTGAACCGGATCCGGGGTCCGTGTCAATTCTGAGCGCTGCTGTGTTTGTCCCAATGTTACCTCTATAGCCAGAGGCAACAGTCATCTGCCTCAGTTGGATTGCAGACTGGTCAAGTCCATACAGCACATCAAATGCACCGTCTGTAAAGTTGACCAAATCTTCGTCAATCGGCACAGCACTGCCGCTCCAATTTGCGGCGGTGTTCCAGTCGTTCGGGCCAGCGTTGGCTGTTGGGTCTGCAACCGTATAGGCGGTTGACCCATCATCTGTCACAGCCAAAGTAAACGGTCTACCGGCCAAGTCAGCAGTCACTGTGACTGTGTCAGTAGACACGGTAAACGTGACTTGCTGGAACAGGCTTAGACTGCTGCTGCTGCAAGCGGCCTGTACTGCGGCAGCAGTGGTATTGTTGTTGGTGTCAGCAACAGTATGCGTTACCGCCTGCGTGCTACCGTCTTCTCCGGTCATAGTAATAGTCACCACATCGCTGGCTGCTGATGTAGTAAACCTGATTGTTTTGACTTGAGCCACTGCTGTGGCTCCACCATTCCATCGTCTAAAAGCCATTACTGAAGGTACACCGAAATATGCGCGGACGGATCAGCGGCCCCATCTGCGGTAGTTGTAGAAAACCGGATTGATTGAACACCGGTAATGTCAACTGAAAACTCTCCAGCATCGCTGTTGCTAAAGGTCTTGTTTGAGTTTACGAAGTTTGTGCCATCTGCTGAAAACTGCAAAGTGACAACACCAGAGCCAAGGCTGTATGACTGATCTGGGTCAGTGAAAAGCACAGCCCCAAGAAACTTGTAAGCGCTTGATTTCACCGGAGCGGAAACTGCCAATGAATCAGTCAGATTTATTATCAGAGTTTCCTGAAGTCCCATACTTAATTACCCTGTTAAGTTTCTCTTGCCTGCGCTTGCAACCACATCCCTTCTTCTTCAATCTTCGGAATGGGGTCTTGTTGATTGTGACCGCGATTGTATCTCCAAGCCCAGTTTGTACGTTCTGACCTTCGAGAATGCAGCGGAAACAATCCTCTCCACTAGGCATATCATGCCTGTTCAAAAGGCACCGACCTTCTTCCCAATATTTACAGTCAACTAATTTCATCCAAAACTCCCTAATGCTGCGCTGTAGTTGTAACCTGAAAAATCAAACGGGTCGAGTGGAAACCCTTCAAACTGCTGTGTGAAAACCGTTATCCTGCACCAATGTGGTGGGTCGCCAAAAGGATTAAAGACAACCGTTTGGTCATTAGCAAAATATGTATCTGCTGAATATTGCCCAGCCAACACATCACATGCGCCCTCGTTGCATTCCAGCGCGTTTGGGCAACTTGTAGCACCCAACGAACTCAACTGGCTTCCGGGCGGGCCGGGGGGAAAGGATGGCGCTTCGCAAGTAGGGCATGGATCGACCCCTGTGGCGTCACATGGGTTGCTCAAGTAGTCATCGTTACGTACGACTGGGGTGTGAAACGCTGGTTCCTCTGGCCCTCCACCAGCCGAAAACCATCTAGCAAGGACTTCGGGCAGTGGATTTGACAGCACGGTCGGGCATCCGCTGTCTATTGCAATAGTCTCAAATTCAGCAACAAAAGGAGGGCCAAGGCTCACACCGCCGTTGTTGGCTGTATAAATACGCCCATTGAAGGGTTCTTCCGGGGGAAGATTTGGTAACTGCCCCACTGCTTGACCGGGGAAAATGACTATTTGGAAATTAGGATCTAGGTTGCCTGTTGCTGAGTAGCCGGGCAACTGCACAATTCCTTTCACTTCCCAATTGCCATTAAAGGGAAAAGTTGACTCGTACAATTTATTGATGACACAAATTCCACCGCCAATAAATTGTGCTGTGTAAGAACGGTTGCTAACCCTATACATTGGGTTGTACCAATTAGTCCAAGCCGAATCTTGATTAATACTGTTAAAGCCTGTGGGTGCTTCAGCGTTCCATTCAGCGCGAACTTGAAGTTGAGGGTTGTAAAAAAGATGCCCGACCATGTGCATTACGTCAAGGGTTTGCACGTCACCTTGGGGAGTACCCGGCCCGACCAGAGAAAAGCGAGGTGGCGGAATAGTTGTCCATAGACCTCTAGGACTTCCAAGACCAAACGTAGGAACTGTGCTTGCCTCGGTGCCGTTGAATGGGACAATCAACCAGTTGCCGTTTGGCGGCGAGTACAAACCTAAACTCGTGCTAAGCCTCCCTTGAAACCCGTCATCAGGCCCAAGGTAGTCTCCTAAAGTCCACATCTGTATACCGTCGTGCGTCCCCCAATCTCCTTCGCCAGCAGGCTTGAGATCACGTTCCGATAATGACTCAACATCTGACAGCGTAAGCCGCATTGCAAACTGAATTTTTTCACCAGCCGTATCAATTGCTGGAAAGCAATGCTCAACAAATTCTTCAGCGCAGTAGGTAGGAAAAACCTCGTACCAGCCTCCTGCTGGTTCGACGCAACAACAAAGAACAGCGGGAACCCCTTCGCTCAATCGCAAACCGCCTGTACATCTGGTTTGAAGTACGTCAAGACCGGAATGCCAGCAATCAGATTTATTGATGGGTCTGTTGTACCCTCCTGAAGACCAGACCACGCATCTACGCCACGCAGACCGGGGTAAAAGTAAATGGGTATGCAACTGTTAGATGCTTGTTCCTCCACAAGATCACCGTTTTCTTGCTCCACAAGCAACCCGTGAAATATTCTTGCGTTTGTTTGGTCACGTTCGCCAAATCCGTTCAAGATATTGAACACCGTGTATGTTTCGTCCTCCTCAATTTCAGTCAAGAATTCTAATTCTGTACCGAGAAGGTCAACCCCCCAGTTGTTTGGGTTGAAGTTGCCGGGAAATTGCACCTGCGCTGTGAATCTGCCACCATTTACCACTTTTGCTGGCAACATGAAGGTAGACAAGCCAAGCAACTTACCAGTGCCAGAATTTCTATCTGTCAACTGGCCCAAGTTTGCACGGGTGTCGTTGAGTTCAGACCGCAAAGTGCGAATCTCGTCTTGCATTGACTGTATGAGTCGGCTGAAATCATCCGACAAAGCAAAGGGTATAGCCATCACACCCTCCAGTCAGCGACTTCGTACTCGCTAGTTACGTCAAGAATTTTACTGACAACATCATTGGGGTCAGGTGGGTTGTCTGGGTCTGAAGGCGGAATGGCAGGAACCGTGTCATCAGCAATTCTTTCAGAAAGAGTAGCCTCCCTGAACCCTTGGACCGGAAACCCGTTTGGGTCATACAGCATCGTCAAGTCGTAGTCATAGCGAAGCAACTCTGGCGGAGTTTGCCCGGTTTGGTCAATCGTGCCGATTGTTGTTGCGTCTGAGCGAATGCCTTCCAGCAACAAGGTGCCGGGGGCACAAGTAAACCCTGAAACATTTTGTGTAAATGCGTTTACTTTGCGAATTACTGAAGCGTATACCCTCATAGGGTTAAAACCATAAGCCACTTTTTGCAGATAAATACGAACGCATGTACGTGGAAACGAGATAGTCCGCAGTTTTCTAATTTGTTCTGGACTTAAAATTTTGTTTACGGGAAGGCCGTCAAGAAACTCTTTGAAGGGTAGACCCCTTTTGTATACGCCCTCCGAACCAGATCCAGAAGTCGGGTCTTCATCGGACAATGCTTTGGTAAAGATCACTGTGGGGTAGGTTGCTGACTCAAATTTAGCCAACTGTGTGCCGTTGCCAACTACGCCGCGACCTCCGTATTGGACCTGCAACTCAACTAGATTTCTGGCTATCTGCTTTGCGTTGACTTTTTGGAGGGGGAGTTGTTGGTGGCCCGGAGAAAAGAACCTATTGCCTTCAGAGTCATCTGCAAAATAATTGTTGACAGCACTCTGCAACAGAGCGGCACCGTCATCAGCACCCTCTTCTTTTCTATGGTCAATGACAACCATGGCGCGTACTGTCATGCGGTCGCCTAGACCATCAGCGCTGTAGACCCCCTGTGTGCCTTGGTAAATTTGGTCACGAAACCTGTATGTCACGATCTAAGTTCCTCTGAAATCCGCCTCGGCAAATTTTCTAGCAGTTCAACTATTCGGCTTTGCTGGTCGTTGTCTGTGCTAAACGAAGATTGTGCAAACAGTTCTGGCGCGTCTGACGGCATCAGAACTTGCTTGCCAGATTCTACAGCAGCCTGTTCAGCCATCTCTGCAATGTCTGGCTTTGCCTGCTCAACACTTGGCATCTGTGGCGCTGGCGTTTGCTTTAGGGCTTGATTGATAAGTTTTTGTTGCCTTACAACCTCATTGCTTGTTGGGTCTGAAAACTTAGTCTTTGGGATTCTTGTGTCTGGAAACTCCAAAGGAGCAGTGTCTGGCAACTCTGAAGGTGCAGGAGGTGTGGGCTGCTGTTCTGCTTGGACAGGTTGTTGGTCATCTTTAAGTTCTGGTACTTCAACACCTGACAAATCCATGCTGCCAAGCCGTTCCTCGTCTGTCATGCGAGGTAGGTCGAACACAGTTGGCTGGTCGCCGATTGGTTTGTCAGTAATAGCGTTGAATAGACCTGTGCCTAATTCTTTGAAAGCAGTCCCGATTGCTCCTGCACCTTCAAATATCCCAGAGAAAATTTTTCCGCCGGTTTTGACTGCCCCAGAAAAAGACAGACCTGCTTGAGAATCTGGCATGCTGGTTGCAGCAAACTCTTGGATTTCTTTATGTCGCTGCCTGACGCGAGTGAGCATTTCCTCAACAGTCTCTTGCTCTTTGCCTTGAGTAGCATCGAGCCGTGCCATCATTGCTTCATGCCGCTGAAGCATTTCACGGTCTTCAGGAGTGAGATTGTCTTGGTTAGGCAATGTAACGTCAGACGGATCTACATCTTTCAGTAGATCCATCTGACGTACAACTTCTGCGTCATCTATCGGACTAATTGGGTTAGGTCGTTTTGCCATAAGCAGATCCTAACCTTTATGCCGAGATGTCTCCGCCTTGCAAGCCCTTGTCTGCGGCAAGCATTGACTTCATTTGCAGTGCAACACCGATAACAGGCAATTTAGGGTCAAACTGCATTTGACACTGAGTTACGATTACCGGCATGTCAGTAAAATTGTGTTCATCACCGGCTACGTTACTAAACTTGAAACTCAGGCGGACATCAAGGCTATCAGTGGCCGGGTGGATTTGCTGAGTCAAGTTATGCAATTGGATGCCCTTATCACCAAGCATCACACCTTGCAACGTAATGTCGTAGTAAGGTTTATCGCCGTGGTCGTAGCGGACGGTCGTATCTCCACTGCCGGTAGTTTCTACAACAGGCACAGATCCGTTAAAAGTAGCGGATGTGACTTTAATGTAAAACTTAGCAGAGGTATCAGTATCAGGATCAGAAGAAATGACCGCACCAGTAATACTGGCAGAAGTTAGTGCGGTCCCGGGACGTGCTGGTGCAAATGCCATTGGTTACTCCTTAGGAAATGACGATTGGCTTCCAGCGGCTGCTCAACGTGGTTGCCTCATCGGGGTCAGCACACAGATAGAGCCGGGTGTCTTCGCTGGTGGTGTCGGTGCGAATGTACAAATAGCCGGGGGTCGTGAGGGTTGGCGCGCCAGAGCCACAGGTAATCAAAGGCTCTTTGATACCTTCGGTGTAGGCAAAATCAGACTGACGCAGTTGCTCTGCGATGTTATGTCCAGACATTAGTATTGAACTCCATTAACGGTAACGCGGTTGTCATGCAAATACCGAGACAGACGCGCGTCTGTAAACCCGGTGACACTTCCAAACTCCGAGGGGTCCGCGTTGTACCCAAGAGTTTCTGATCTAGTTACTTGCCTATCCATCTCCACGCTTGCCGCGAGTCTGCGGATGTAAGACTCCACATACCCGTGCGGAGAGTTAGGAATAAAGAACTGCTCGGCAATAGCCAAGCAAGAGGCAAGGATTGTTTCGCCGTGCAATGCTCCGCCCAAAGGGACGTGGGAGTCCGAGGTTAGGTTTGCAGGCTCGTTGATTTGTGTGTACTTGAGTCGGTAGACCGCATCCGGAATTGGATAAAAGTTGATGCGTTGCGATGTCCCGGCTGTACCGGTGGCCCCGGTCTGCGTGACTGCTGCGACCCGTGGTTTGTCATCTCGGTCTTCAAGATACTGGGCCATGTCACGCAACTTGGACTCAGTGGTAATTTCAATCGTCAGGTCAGCCACGTTTGGGTCTGAACCGTAAAACGTGTCGTAAGTCATTGGCCCGTCAATGCCAGCAAAGGCTGCTGGAAGAGCGTAAGAGCCGTTGTAGAAGACAGTAAAAGATACAGATTCTGCGTAGCCAAATGCAGCAGACACCGTGATTGTGTTGCCACTGTTGCTGACGGCAGTAACCAGATGTTTGGTGGTCGCACCGTTGCTTCGGGTCACTGATACGTGAGAGATAGACTCAGCATCTTCTGTGCTAAGGTCGATACTAACGCTAGTCAAAACTGCACCAAACGTAGAGGCTGTACCTGACTCAGACGGAACAATAGTGTCAAGCGTTTCGACCGTCCGCATAAATGACCAGCGGTGCGACACGCGCTCGCCCGGCAGCGGCTCAGGAGTATAGAACTGCCGCAGACCACGCTTGACGCAGGCCACCACATCGACATTGGCATCGCCAGTCGCATCGCGTCCGTAGCCGAGCGCTCGCCCAACTTCGTCATGCAGTTCGTCGTAGGTTACTCCAAGGCTCATGGTGCAATGTAGACGTAAACGTCAAAGGTTCCTGATGACCCGCCTGTACCGCCGACATCTACAGTCAGTGTGCCTGCAACAGCAGTGCCACCCATCTCGGTTTGCACAATTTGCGCAGTGCTACCATTACTCAATGCAGACGGGTTGTGGTTGCCAACAATGTCCAGACCGTTCGCATCTTTGATCGAAGCGAGAGTAAGACTTGCACCACGATTGTTAACAAGCAAAATCGAAACGACTGCGCCGAAATGCTCGTCGGATGTGGTAAAGGTTTGTGTGCTTGCAGGCACAGGTATTTTTACTGCGTAAACTTCTGAACTCATGTCACTTTACCTAAGCCCCAAGGCTTTCCTTTTTTGTATTTGTGCGTCGCTGGAAGACTGGACACGGTGCCAAATCTGTCCGCAAGATAACCTTCAATTGCAAGAATTTCCCCTTGGCTAATCGTCCCACCGCCTAGCACAACTTCCGCAATCTTCCCGCCGTAGTTAGCGGCGGTTCCTTGGGTCGCTTGGCCTGCAATGTGAAACGTACGAGCGTTGCTGAAGGACTCAGTGTTAGTATTTGATCCATCCTGCGAACCGTCAACACGAATAAAAGAAGTGGAGGACGCTCTGTATCCCGCAATCACATAAGTGGTTGCGGGTGAAACAGTAGTCGATCCTGTCACAACTCCAGAAGAAGTGCTGCCAATGTATTGCTGGACTTTGTTAGTGCTTGCAAGCCGAAGTAAGTAATCGTCTGCGCCACTGTGTTTGGCGAGGAGGGCCATATTTGAATTAAACTTGCCGGGATTGATTACAATGAAACAATAGAAATCGCCGGTCCCAACATCCATTGCGTCAAGATCGCCATAATCCATGTGGTCATTTTCACTGTCATCGAAGTCCAAAATAGTCAGCCCATTTAGGGTTGTTGTTGACGGCTGATCTCCACTGGAAGGTTGAACCAAGTCATTACCGTTTCCTGAAGAGTCCGTCCAAGTGCTTACGCCAACAGTGCTTCCGGCTTTTTGCCAAGCCGTGAGCGGGGCAACTAGATCGCTGGGCGACCATGCCTTGCCGTAACTACATGGGAGACCGGAAACTGCAACCATTAGCGGACCTTGCTAATTACCCAATCATAAAGCGGGCGACCAGTCACTCCGCCGAGGACGTAGAAGAAGAAGAACGCTCCGGTGCTGGCGAAGAACGAGTCGAGCCATGAGGAAATAAAATCCATCGGTGTTTCCATAACTTCCAGCCAGAACCAAGAACCGTTGCTGTTGCCACCACGCCGCTGGCTATCGCCGTGGGGAGCAGGATGTAGTCCGCGTAGCGCTCCACAATGAACGCCAGCAAAATCAGGGCTACCCCTGTAATCATCGGAACAGCCCCCTTGACCGGTAGACCAATGAATCGTGTCACCGTCATCAAAATCAGGCCGCCCAGTATGGAAATCCCCCCGACCCAAACGAGTGGGTCGAGGGGAGTTTGTAAAGGGGGAGGCGTAAAAACCTCCGGGGCTTTCGCCAAATTACTTAACGGACTGGTCTTGCACGCTGCGAGACTCAAGAGCAGCAATGCGGATTTCGTGTTCCACACTGTGCTTGGCAAGTTTTTCGACTGTACTGTCAAGGCGCTCAATGCTCCTAGTCAATGTTGCCATACTTGCCGAAAGTCGCGCAAATGCCCATACCACCCCGCCAACCACAACAACTATGTTGCCTACAGCCAACGGGATCTGCCAGTCCATTTACCGCTCCGAAGAGATCATCACGTAATCAACAGCCGTGACACATGCAGCAGCGGTGTTGCCGTTACTAATCGCAATAACAGACCCGAGCATTTCGTCATCAGGAATGTTAGTGTCGAGAGTACCGGCGTTTTCACCGTCGATAAACACTGTCGCTTCGCCGTTGCGGACTCGGAAGCCAATCTTCATAAAGTCCGAAACACCCTTGCCACTGTTGGCGGTGGTGTCGATGACTGCAATGTCAGACAACTTTGATTCGGTGTCGTTCTTGACGCACACGAAATCCAAAGAGTCAGAGTCATCGGGATCAATTTGGAACCCGATCATGTCAGTCAAGGCGTGAACCGAAGCAGCCGTCAACGCAGCAGAACCCGGAGTAATTGACAACCCAACGAACGCTGCGCCTGCTGGCGTAGTGGCCGATGAACTTGCAAACCGGATGCGAGTCTCGAAGTAAACTTCTTTGTCCAACTTGACAAACTCAGTGTCAGAACCCAGTTGGCCGCCGTCATCAGCGTTGGTACTTACGGTGCTAAGAAGCACAACACCGCCACGCTCATCAGCGCCAGCAGCAGTTGGGTCTGCTTCACTACCACCGTCATTGAGTTCGACCAACTGGTAGCCGTTGTCAACAGGGTTGGTTTCAAGGAAATCATCAAACCGGGTAAATCGGCGTCCCGGGTTAGAGATTCCATCCAAAATTGGTGCATCGCCGATAGCACCACCGTCGTACTTAACTGCCATGTCAGGACACCTTACTCAGCAAGAAGTTGCGGCGACGGTCAGTACACTTGAAGTTGAGAGTGGAGTCCACGAACACCTGCATAGTGGTGTGCTGACCCGGAACTTGGGTCGGACCTTCTTCTCGCATGTACTCACCAGAGAGGAACACGGGCTTGAGAGTACCCCAGTTGACGCCGTAGATTGGGTCGGTGCCATTGGTGGTATCAGTCTCAAGGTGTGGAACCCACATCACAGGAACTTGACGGAACACAAGTTGTCCGTCCTTCGATGCAATGTCGTTTCCAAGGTTGTCATTCTGAGCCTCAAGAGCCTCTTCCAAACGACCGATAACATTGTAGTTGGTGTAGTAAGCGTAGTTGTTACCAGTGTTGTAGTCATTGACTGCAACTTGTGGCACTGGCTTAAAGTTAGTAAACACGCTTGCCTTACGCCACTTGCGAACAAGGTCAGTCTTGTTGACTTCACTGTAATCCGCGAAGTAGTTACGCCATTGTGCGTTGGCTGACAAGTCAGGGTCCAGACCGGAGTGGTCGGAGAACTGAGTGCCGTCCTGCGCGTATGGACGCTTACCAAGGAAGCCCTCTTCGTCGGCCTGCCCACGAACAATTTGATAAGCCAAACCGTATGGGTGGGTGGTGTCAGAGGTGGTGGGGGGTGCTTGCCAGAAGTTTTTCTCCATCAACTCTGCGAGAGAGATCATGGCGTCCGTACGACGAATCTTGACGAGTTCGACGATGCGGGCGGGCGTTGCGTTGAATTGCACCTCACGACGCTCAAAAGCGTAGTTGGTGGTGCAGTGACGCCAAGGGATGGAAGCGGTGGTCATAACGTCAGAAATGTTGACGTTATCGCTTTCAAACAGTCCCACGTTCTTGGCAGCACCAGATTGATTCAGCATGATGTTCCACTGAATCGCGGTGCCGGACTGATACTGAACCTTGTATTGGTCGATCAGTTTTCCGAGAGCGTGGTACTCCTGAAGCGTAGACGCAAGTTCAACGAACTTGAGCCGCCCCAAATCCTTGAGGGTCACGGTAATCAAATCTTGAATCTGATCGGCTTGTAGTGCCATTGTGTGAATCCTTTAGGAGAGAACCAGAGTCGCTTACTCTTGTGCGCCCAATCCGATGCCAGCCTCTTCCATGTACTGCCGCACAGAAGCAATGGCAGCCGCCTCCGGCGACTTTTGCTTTCCATGCCGTTGCGAGGGTCGGCCAACAAACTTGCTTCGGCGCTCAGCAATTTGCGATTCCCGTGAGTCCTGCTTAATAGACATCACTTCTTCACTGAAGACAGATGACAATGCTTTGTTAAACAAGGTCTTTTCGTCAGGAACCTCCCGACCCATAGCCTCGTAGCCCGCCGCCATCGCATTCATCTCTTCGAGAAGTAAAACTCTATTAGACAATTCTGTGGAACCGTCGCGCAGATTATCAGTAGAACCGGTGCCGAACAGCGACTCGTAGTCCGATCCTAGTTCTCCAACATAGCCATCAAATTCCGATTTGGCGGCCTTCTCTGCTTGTCCATCGACGTACTCGTTGTATTGGCCCAACTGTGATTCCAGAGCCTCAATACGTTCCTCGTACGCCTTTGTGATTTGCTCAAGTGCAGGACGCAACTCGTCCGGCACGTCAGCAAAGTCAGTCTTGCTGTCTTCTGGTTCTTCGGCAGGCTCTTTGCTTTCAGCCTCATTGCGCGCCTCTAAGATAAGAACCATGCGCTCTAGCGCTTCGACACTTCCTATTCGCTCAATGTCCTCTGCGTCCAGACCAACATTTGCTGCGCGTTCGCCGAGTGCTTCAAGATCCTCGTCGTACTCGTCATCTTCTTCGTCGCAGTCACCGTCTGGACAATCAGATTCTTCCTCTTCTTCTTCTTCACCCTCTTCTGCTTGAGCCTTAATACGCTCTGCAATGTACGCATCAACCTGATCGGACAACATGGTGTCTTCAGGCTCCAAGACCTCAAATGGCTCTTGGGTTTCTTCTACTTCTGGTTGGGTGTTTTCGTCAGACATTTTGCCTTTCTAATCCTCGGATTTACCAGTTCTTACAAGACCAATATCTTGCTTTTGTTTTGGGACCGGGATTGTCGCAGTTGTGACGGGCACGAAAGTTTTTGCGCCGTCCGGGGTTATTTTTCTTGATCTTCATGTTTGGGTCGCCGAAGCGGACAGTTTTTACTTTGTCCCCATCTTTGACGTAGACCACAAATTTTTTACGCTCACCCGGCGTACGGATGATCTTATTGAGCGGCTTGCTCTTTTTCTTTTCAGCCATCGCCGTAGCCCCCGTTACGGTCGTTTAGACCAAAAGCCTTGAGGTACTTGGCCCTGTGGCCTCTGCTAGTAAAGGACGGGCGACCCCATTTGTCGTAGTTTGTTGGAACGCCTTTTTTTTCTGCCATAGCCCTGTACTCGGGAATGTTCGATGGGTGGCAGGCGGCTGACTCCGACACCAGCCCTGCGCGCCACACATCGTTGGCCATGTTGAACCCAGACATCTCAACGTCTATACGCCTTTTGTAGGTTTCACCGTCAACTACTGGCTCTTTGTCAAACTTTTCCATTTCAGAAATAGTCATCACAAGTTCGACAATCGATCCGTCAGGCTTTTCGTAGCAATAGGTAGGCATTATCCAACTGGCCTCTGTACGGCAGCAGCCTCACTTGGCTGCACGCCGGGTCCATCCCCGCTCATCATCATGCGTGCCATTGCATCGTCCTGACCACGGGGCGTAGCGCCGGGACGGTTGGTTCTTACAATTTCAGTCTGCCGGTTTTGAGGCTGTGCCATCTGCTCACCTTGCTGTGGCTCTATGCCTGTAAAAATATTTGCAAGTTCTGGCAACTGACTGAGTTCGCTTGCAAGTCTAATGATCTCTCGTCCGTCAATTGAGATGCCCTGCTGTTGCAAAGATGGCAGTAGGGGGCTGATAAAAGTATTTACCAGTTCTCGCAGCGCCTGCATCTTTTCGCCCGGTGTTTGTGATGCCATGCTGTACGGCTCGATGTCAAAGTTAAAGTCGAAGAAATCCGCGTCTTTGCGGCTCTTGTCGTAGACAAACGGCACCTTGATGTCAGTGTTTGGCACCTCTTTTTCCAACTCAATAATGTTCGTGTCATCGTGGAAAATGTGGTGTGCTACCGCAGAACACACGTTTTTTGCAAAAGTTTTGGCTGACTCTTGCATGTCTGCAAGCCTGCGCGATGCCGACTCTGCAATAAGTTTGTCTTGGCCAACAGTGCCTGACTGCGGCCCAAGGCCACCAAGCGTGTCAATGTTGCCACCGTAGTAGTTAAACAGGTTTTTGACTTGCAGCAGGAACGCAAGATTTTTGTCATCAATGCCGCCAAACTTGTAGGTGTTGATGTTTTGCGGATCATCCATGCGGATAACTTCACCATCAGCACTGGTTTGTACGTTCTTAGCATCCTGCTCGGCCGACCCCCGATAGCCAACAACGTCTTTCTGACGCTCTGCCTGTCGGCCCAACTTGCGGAACACACGGTTTGCAAGATCGTGCATGTCGATCAGAGTGGCAACAGGGGGCAGTGGCATTGTGTTGCCGGGCACATCTGTGAACTTGAGGAAGTGGTATGGGCCAGAGGCTGGGCCATCCCAGTCAATTTCGCGCACTTTCTTGTGCGGCATGCCGTTCTCGCCTGCCACAAATGTGACAATACGCCTGACATCAGGCAGCCAAATCTCCCACAACTCTGAATACTCTTCGTCAAAGCCACCGTGGTAGATGTCGCTTTGACCAATAGCATCTGCTCTGATGTCACCGCTTTCGTTGTAGAGCGACTTGGTTACAGACGGGACATCTGCGCTGTTGGAAAAAAGGTCGGACTCTCTAAGCAGATTAGTCGGAACCCGATAACGGTGGCCCATGTATCCACACTCTTCCATTGAGCGCGCGGACATATCATGCACCCAATCGTCCAGCCCCACACATTCGGCAAACGGTTGCCCAGCCTCATGTAAGTAACCGCGCATGGGTTCGTAAGCAGGCTCCGTGACACCAACTTTGACAATTCCAATGGAGAATAGTGCATCGACAACTGCCACTCGTAGGGTGGATTCAATGTCCATCTCCTGTAAAACGTGGTTCGTAGCCAAAGCCAGTTCGCTTGACGGGGCTGCAAGACGCTTGACGCGCGGAGTAATCCGGACCTGTGGCCGGTTGGCAATCAGTTGCCTTGCGTAGGTCGAAATAAACAACTCCAACATGTTGACTGGCACACGGTCACGAGAGCCAGTATCGGAGTAGTTCCGCCCAACAAACTCCCGCACCGCTGCTACACGCTTCTCGCGGTACGGCTGGAGACGGCGACGGCTGTGTTCAATGGCCTTACGTAAGCCTTGGTAGTTAATATCTTTGTATCTCACCAGTCTTGTCTAGCCTTACGTTTCTTGTCTGCCATCTGGATTCTCCGAAACGCCAGAGTCCCCGGTTTGGCAACATCCCTCACATCTATCTTCGGATTGGCGCTGTTTTTGCAAAGTTTGGCTGCCAAGGCATCTGCGATAACTCTGTCACCGTGGTTGTCTCTGGCACCAGAAGGGTCAACGGAAGACCTTGACCGAGCATGCACCAGCCCTCCAGCCTGCGAAAAGACGTATTCTCTGCATTCGCGTACTGCATCGCGGCTTAGATTAACAAAAGTTCCGTCCGATAACATCTTTCTGTATTGGCCCAGCAGTGCAATTTTTTCTTCTTTTGTGCTGAACCAGCCCGGCACAGTGCCAAAACCGGGGCGTATTGATTTCTCATTGGTCCGATAAAACACATTCCCATAGCCCGCATCGCGCATTGCGTCGCCAAACACCCGCCCCGGCCCATTGGCTTCCCAAACAAGAAACGCCCCAGTATCACTCAAGCCCTTGAAGTACCGGCACATCGCTGCCACGTTCTTGGCGAGGATGTCCGGACGCATGGTGGAAGTCACAAACTCCGCAACCTTTTGTCCCTCGGCAGTTGCCACGACTGCAACGCTGTTGCTTGAACCAGTGCCGGTGGCCACGTCCACGCCAACCACGTAGTAGGTCTTGTCGTTTGGGTGGTTGTCTCCCCAAATTCGCAACTCTCCAGACATGCCCAGTTCTGTAAAACCCATGGGGTGACACGCTTCATCAAACTCAAGCACCCCACGTTTGGTCGAGGGCACACACTCGCGCTCTAGCCGGTCAATCAAATCAGGTGGGAAGTACAGATAGTCTGACCCACCAAAGTCAAGGTCCAATTCCTGCGCGATTTCGACTGGGTGGGTACGCCGTTTCTTTTCGCCCTCGTACCACGGACTTGACAAGTTGCCGTCGCTGTCTCGGTACATGCCGACATTCTTGCGTGGGTCTTGTGTCCAGTGAAACTTGATGATCTTGGTGCGACCAGAGTGAACAATGTCGTAAAAAGAGTTGCCTGTGCCCTTGGGCGTGCTTACAAACCAACGACAGTTGGTCGCGTCGGCGGTTGCGGCGAGTACAGACTCCGAGTTCTCCACGGAGGCAAACTCGTCAAGGGCAATGCAAGTCTTACGGTCGCCCCGAGCAACGTCGCCAGTAGTAGATTCGCCCGTAATAGCGGAACCATTGTCTTCATTTGTTAGTCTCAACTTGGTGCGGGTAAAGTTTGGCATTAGCCAGCCCGGCAGATACTTTAAGAAGAAGTCTATTTTGCTAAACAGACTGGCAGAGTTGCCGGGTGAGTCAACCAAACCCTCTTTGCGGCTAACCAACAGCAAAGATTTCATGGGTTTGAAGTGCCAGTACCACGCAAACACGGTGGTAGTCAGCCAAGAAGCGCCCATGTCCCGTGATTTGACCACACCCAAGTCATAACCAGTGTCAATGCTGGCGCACATTTCGGAAATTGCTTCAACTTGGAACGGATACAGAATAAATGGGCGGATCGATGGCTCAAGACGGGGGTCAAGCGTGTAGCCAAACACGTTGATGTAGAAAAATATGTCACGATTGCACAGCGCCCACAAGTCTGCCTGCACTTCTGGACTGGCTGCGGCCATTTTTGCCAGTTCCCTGCGGAACTTGACGTTTTCAACCGGATCAGTTGGTACTTTTCTTCCCAAAAGGGCTGTCATTGCTTAAGTATTGCATTGCACGGTACATCACGTGCTGCGAATCCATCAGTTGTCCTATTGCTGCGTTGGTCGATCGGGACAACAAACCGCGTATACGACCAGTTCTGTGGCAATGATCTACACAAATCTTGCCTAGTTCAAGTGGTGTCAGTGTAATCGGGTCTAACCCTAACTGTTGTTCGTACATCTCCATGAACTCCAGAGGGGTCAGGCCGTATTTCCTCTTGAGTTGCAGCATCGCTTGACATGATTTGCATTCCGTCCGGCGTCCTGCCTTGTTCTTGTTGAACTTGGCTAGGCCCAGATTCTTCCCGCACACCCTGCATGTCTTCCTCTTCGTCGCCAAGCATTTGCTCCAGACGGTCGAGTAGTTCGATTGACCTAATACCATCATCGGAGTAGCGAGCCTCTGCATCGAGTTGGCTCTTGGTCGGCATAAGTTTCATCCAAATGGTGGCGTAGAAAGCAGTTTGGTTTGCGGGAGATGACTGTACCCACTTCAGCAAGCCAACAGCGCCACGGCTAGGGACCGCTGACGCCTCTATCTCTGCTGCTGGTACAGACACATGCTCAAAAACAAACTGTGCGGCCTCACGCTCAGAGCAATGCCCCTGCGGCACAGCCTGCACCAGTCGTTTGTACGGGTCGCCACCCTTCGCGTGTGGCCGATCTACGTCCATCAACGCCTTCTGTTCGGCCACTTTTTTGTCCAAACCCTCGTTGATGTACTTGTATTTCAGGTCGTTGTACTGCTCCCACTTGCCAGCAGCAACCAACCTTGATTTTGTTTCTTGATTCACTGGCTGCGACGAAGCGTTTTGACCGCAAGAATCTGGCGTTCTCGTGCTTCTGCCTCCGCTCGTGTTTTGAACGTGCCTAGACGGCGGTTGCCATCTTTACTGAAAAGCACAAACTGACGGCCTTCTTTTCTTATCATCGCTTTCTTCCTGCTGCGGTCTTTGACGCTTTCTTCCAACTGATCCTACCCGGTCCAGTCTTTTTGCGCTTGGACGCATTGCACTGGGCCATGGTTGGACGGCAAGCCGGGTACGGGCGTTTGCTGCCACCCTTTGCCGACTTGCGTCCACATGGTTTGCCGGTCTTACAATCGACCCAGCCCTTGCCTTTGTTCTGCGCAAACCACTGCTTTAGGCCACCACCAGTGTTTGCCATCCTAGCCATTATTTTTTCTTCATCATTTGCAGTCGTTTCAAACGATCTTGCATTGTCTCTTTCCCTGCACCTTTAGAGCGACGCTTTTTGAGGTTTTGCAGAGCCATCTTTAATCTTTTCTTACCATTTTTCTTGCCCATTTTTTCCATGGCTGATTCCTTAGTTGCACTCACCCCACTCAGCGAGAACCTTGATTATCGCATTGAACCCGTTGTTGGTCTGGGGGTGGTACTTAAAACCAGCAACGTCGGAAAGAACTCTCAACAAATCTTCGTATCCAACCATGCCATCCTCGTTCAAATCTGATGGGCAAGAGTTGTCGGGGTAGTAGTTGACTGAGTAGATTGCTGGCTCGCAAGGGTGCCCGTTGCCACAAGCAAACCGCACCACACCGCCAGAAGCAAAGTAGTCAGGTCCGGTAAATCGTGCGATGTGGAACGAGCCGGGCCACTTCTCACTTCCCCAGTCAACGTCAGCGTTCCAACGGATCAGATCGCCGTAGTCATTCTGCGATGGGGATGAGCAACAGCGTTGCCCTACGATGTCCTCTCGGTGAGGCCAGAACTTTAGCACCGGTGTGTCGATCAAATCCTTGTGCTGCTGCTGCACCATCGGGTACTTGTATTGTGGATTGGCGATTCCGTACTTCTTACCAAGGGGGCCGTGCAGAATCCATGAGTCTGACCATGCGTACTCCAAA
>CERH01069503.1_pt1 | contig 29291 bp, 47 predicted proteins | sample 530991 | NCBI WGS metagenome assembly CERH01 (sample SAMEA2621191, study PRJEB7988) | marine metagenome | biome: marine biome (ENVO:00000447); feature: mesopelagic zone (ENVO:00000213); material: "saline water (ENVO:00002010), including plankton (ENVO:xxxxxxxx)" | depth 800 m | reverse complement strand
ATTTACCTTGACGAGCTGGCGGAATTTGTAGGCGTTCCAGAATCTACCGCGCGTGGCCTTTTGGATGAGATGGTTTGGAAGGGGTTGATTCGGTCTTGGTCGCAGCCTTGCGATGATTCAACGCAATTGGAAATATGGACAGACCCTCTCCAAAAGTATCCCGTCTCCGAGGGCCGCCCCAGCCTCTCTACGCGCAAGCGAAAAGCCGTAATTGAGCGAGATGGGGAGATCTGCACGTATTGCGGGGATGAGGGCGGGCCTTTTCATATTGACCACATTTTTCCTGTGTCTCGTGGCGGGACTAACGATATGGATAATTTAACGGTTGCGTGTAGGACATGCAACATCAGCAAAGGCGACAAGCTTTTAAGCGATTGGAATGGGGCAAAATGCAAACAGGATTGAATCATCATTTTAACGTAGAGATTGCCACGGAGGTTGGCATTAACGCTGCCGTCATCGCGTGCAACATTCAGCATTGGTGCGCAAAGAATGAAGCTAACGAAAGTGAGCGGCATTTCCATAACGATCGGTACTGGACATTCAACACCATGAAGGCATTTGAGAAGCTGTTTCCATACCTGACGCTAAAGCAGATTAGAACGGCGCTTACGAGGCTTGAAGAGGCGGAAATCATCTATTCTGGGAGGTTCAACAAAGACGCCCGAGATCGCACAAAATGGTATAGTTACAACGGGATAGAGCAAAGGGTAATGCATTTGCCCCTAAGGGCAGATGACAATTGCCCTGAAGGGCAGATCCCATTTGCCCCTGAGGGCAGACCATTACCAGATATAAACCCAAATAATAAACCAAATAAAACCTTAGCGCGTGCGCGCGCAGGAGCCCCATGGATGGGCTCCCTTCGCGACGCGTTGGGACCGAAGGCAACCACCGAACACGAGGCAAGACGGCTCAATCAACTGCTTGACGAGGCACTGGGCTTTGATGGCAGACGTGTGCTTGTGGTGTCAGCCTATGCGAAAGACACTTACTCGAATGATCTATCGAAAGCGCTGAAGGCGGCTAACCTGGTGCTGACCGATAGCGAAGCGGACATGAGGATGGAAGAGGATGCATAAGCGCAAGGAAGTCATAGGCGATTGCGAGCTTTATCTGGGCAACAGTCTCGAGATTATTCCTGAACTCGAAATGGTCGATCATGTTTTTGGTGACCCGCCCTACGAGGAAAGCCTGCACGCCAGCAAAAGCAGTTTGCGCGTGAGGGTTCGCTCGGACTCTGGGCCAGACCTGAAGGGCCTGAACTTCGACTCAATCAACAGCATCCGGTCTGAGGTCGTTAAGGCCACAGAGGCGGCTTGTCGTGGTTGGGTGGGCTATTTCTGCACAGTCGAAGGTGTCGCCCCGTGGGCCGATGAAATCAACGCCTCGAGCATCAAATACAAGCGCGCCTGTGTTTGGGTGAAGCCAGACTCAACGCCGCAGCTAAATGGACAGGGGCCTGCACAGGGCGCTGAAATGTTCGTGACAGGCTGGAATGGCCAAGGGCATGCGAAATGGAACTCTGGCGGCAAGCGTGGCGTCTATACGCACTGTGTCAACCAAGTGACCCGTGAAGGCACTCACCCGACAGAAAAGCCTATAAGCCTTATGCGTGAGATTCTGACGGATTTCACCAATGCAGGCGAAACCATCCTAGACCCCTTCATGGGCTCTGGCACCACAGGCGTTGCTTGTGTCCAGCTACAGCGCAAGTTCATCGGCATAGAGCTTAATGAAACCTATTTCGACATCTCGTGTAAGCGGATCGAAGAGGCATACAGGCAGCCTCAGTTATTCCCAGTGGAAAAACCGAAACCCGCAAAGACAAGGAATTTATTCGATGCCTGAAGAACGAGACGCGGAAATCATTCGCCTGAGACGCAAGGGCTACTCATTCATGCGGATAGCGGACGAGCTTCAGTTGACCAAAGGCATTGTTGCGGGTGTGGTAAAGCGCAAGCTGGGGCGCACCGAGCGGGATTTGCAACCTCTGGACTATTTGGCAATCTACCAAATGCGGCTCAAAGGGATCTCAGGCAAAGACGTGGCTAAGCACTTCGGCGTGAGCCGTAACCGTGTGGTGACGATCGCCCATAGGCACCCAGACGCAATCGAGCGCGATAACCGAGACCTTCGGTTGTGTGGAATGATTGACCAAGGCTATACCAATCAACAGATTGCGGCGATGGAGCGTGTAAGGACGGGAACGGTCCAAGCAATGCGCAATGAGCTAGAGGTCCTGTGAAGTAATTTCACTTTTTTGTTGACAAACGTATCGTATTGGCACAAAAGAAAGTCTGCCATGATGGCTAATCGGAGACTGAATAAATGAACACTATCACCCCTAATGACCCCCTTTCGAAAGCGCGCGCGGCATACACTGCGGCGATGACTGCTCAGGAAGAGAACGAGGCTCGCTGCAAGGATGCACTGCAGGCAAAATTCGATGCAGAGAATACGATTAAAGCCTGTGAAGACGTGGAAACCAGCCTTGCTGCAGAAGTTGCACGCACTGCCGAAGCTTATCTCAAGGCAACCCGCGAGCTTAACACAGCGGCGGTTGAGGCTGTTGAAGAGGCGGAAGGCGTGACTCTCTACGAGTCCTTGCAATACCTCAGCCCGAAACCTCATGAGCTTTACAATTCTGGCAATGCTGAAGCGGCCAAAAACCCTGCGAACATGGGCGGCAATCCAACTGCGATCGATGCCCTGCGCGGCAAGCCATTGTCAAACGTCACTGAACCGACAGAAGACAAGCTCGCCAGCGTTGAGAAGCTGATCACAGAAGCCGGTCAGACGCAGGACTAACAAGTTTGCGCGCTGTGTGACTGGCTGGGGCGCACCTCCCTCCGGTTCCGGTTTGGTCATGCGGCGCGCAATCCCGCGGGGGCGGATATGGACGAAAAAGCATATAGACGCGCGAAGGACCTGGTTATTGCCAGTAACCGCGTCAATCCCTCAGAGATACAGCGCCGGGCTGGCGTAAACCTATACGAAGCTATGGCAATGGTTGAGCGCATGGAGTCTGAAGGACTTATCAGCGCTCCCACGAATACGGGCAAGAGAAGGGTATTAGGGCAATGATCAATTTTTGGACAATCATGGGGACGGTTATTTGCTTTTCCCTGGCGCTGTTATGGCTCCCGGTTTTACCGAAGCGCAAGCGCATTCCACGGGACGAAAAGGGGCTAAAACTTACCCCCGAAGTTGAAAAAGCTAGAGAAATCGACCGGAACCGTGTAAAGGAGATCAAAGATGGGCGCGGGTGATGAAATCGCTTTGTGGGGTGTCTATGCCTTCGTTGTGCTTGTCTATCTGCTGAGCGTAGTGCCTCGGCGCAACAAAAGGTAATGAGTTATGGGTGTTATTGATCCAAGTTTTAAGGCTGATGCGCGCAAGTTCGCAAAGCCGTTGATTAACTTCGTTTGGACGGCGTTGATCATTTCAATTCTGTTCGGCCTTGCCGCTAAGTTCCTGTGGTCTGGCTACCCGCCTGCGATCGCGTGGCTGGAGCCATGGTTTGAGCTTAGCGGCATTCTCGGGCTTGCTGGCGGCGGTATCCTTATCGCTGACCGTCACCCGTTGGTGAAGTAAAGGAAACACACTGCGCAAAAGGGCTTCCATTTCCTAAGCGCTGAAACCGAAAGGAAAGACATGTTTACAGATTCAGAACGCCGTATGTGGGGTTTGACAGACGATCGGGTTGCAACCGTTCGTTACTGCCTCAAGCGCACAAGTGATGAGATGGGCTTTCCCGTCGATCTAAACTTTATCCGCAAGCAATCGTCGCGCGCGGCAATTATGGAGGTCAAAGCGCATTTTACGCTGGGCCTAAAGATTGTTGGCGGGGATGCCTGGACGAAAGCGGACATTATGCGCGTTCTGGGCAATGCTCATTGCTCGTCAGTCTCAGCTAACATACTCCGCGCGCGCCGCACCTGGTCTACTCGCTATTGGAAAGGCTACAAGATCCGGGCGCAGAGTGACCGCGCTATGAGGGCCGCAGCATGACCTCCTACTGGCGCTACGTCCTGAACAAGCTCCTCATCCCCTTAGCCACTGCCAGTGGGCTGATACTCGCGATTGTTTGTCTCAAGCTGAATGGAGTGTTTTGATGAAACTCCCTGAGCGAATTGCTTGGTGGGTGCTTTGGTACATTCCTGCCAGTATTTTTGGTCTCGCAATCTGCGGGCTTCTGGTCGCGATACTCTACGCCGCTGGCGGCATCTGGGGCGTGGCGGGTGGTGTTTTCGGTTTCGCTTGGATGTTTGGGCTGGTGGCGCTGTTCACGCGCTACTTCGCGCGACTTAGAGGAGATCTGGTCGATGAGTGACATGATTGAGCGCATCGCGCGGGCGATGTACGAAGCAGAGCGCGAACGTGTCGGCGCTGGCCCGCCTTGGGAGCGGCTGAAAACCACGCCGAAATCCCGCTGGATGGTTCGTGCATCCGACGCCCTAACCCCACTGCTAGACCCTACACCGGAGATAGTGGAGGCGGGTGAAGATTTAGTGCGCCAGAACAACTCTCGATGGATTTACGCGCATGAAGTCGAAATGGACCGCGCCTTCAACGCAATGATCAAAGCAATACAGGAGGGGGAGTGATGTGGAAACCAATTGAAACCGCGCCGATGGATGGAACACACTTCCTTGCGGGACAGTGGTTTATCGAAGCCGGGAAGCCTGAGTTTCATTGCGCGGTTACATGGTGGTCATCTACGTGGGGTTTTGGTGGCGATACCCGAGTGGAAGACCCTACCCACTGGATGCCTCTACCAGAACCCCCTTCAACACAGACAGAGGGAGAGACGGGATGATCGTCAAACCAGGCGACAAGGTTGTTTGCATTCACGCTGAATGGGTCAAAGGCTCGCGTCAATTGTTTTTTGGCCTGGCTTCCCCGCTTGTTGCTGGCGAGGTCTACACGGTTACGGGAATAGAGATTTGGTCCCCCAGCTCTTTAACGGATAAGTACGGCACCCGCTGCCTTGTGCTTGATGAGGCAACAAACACAACGGCAACACCTTTTGTGGGCTTTGGTGAGCGCCGTTTTCGCAAGCTGATAGACATATCTCAGGGTATGGAACAGCTCAAAGCAATCGCCCGCAATCCTACGAAGGGAATAGAGGTATGAACGGTTATCTATGCGGCGCAGGGGCCGGAGTAATTATCATTGGCCTGGTGGCGGGGCATATAGTGGCCAGCTCCGGTAAGGGCGAAGCACCCGAAATCAACGCGATCGACGTAGGCGCCAAGTGCATGGCAGACCTAAACGCTGAAGACATACCCGTCTCACGGATAAGCACACCATTGAGTGAATGTCTGAAAATCTGTGACGATTTAAGCGGGTTTCGTGATAAGAAGGGACTAACACACGCCTGCAAAATGGGCGTAACCCGGTATTACCTGGAGAATGCAGAGTGACCCAAGTCATATCCAAACGCGCCGCACTCGCTACCGCCAACAAGGCAGCACAAAAGGAACGCAAACTAGCCTATACGCAAGGTGTCTGGCTTGGACTATGGGCGGGCGTTCTCGGAACCAACGCCGCCTGGATCTTCGTAGCTATTCTATAGGGGTAAACACATGGCGCAGCCTGTTTTCATATACGGATTGTATGACCCTAAAACCGAAGATTTGCGCTACGTCGGCAAGGCGAACGATCCAGAAAAGCGCCTTAAGTCTCACCTGCGCGACATGAGGAGACGCAGCACACCGGTTTATGCTTGGTTCAAGGGTTTGGCGGAGGAGGGGCTTGTTCCCAACCTTAAAGTTTTGGTCGAGTGCTGCGAAGACACCTGGCCACGACACGAAATAGACGAAATCAAAGCGGCGCGTGAGCTGGGTGCCGACCTGCTTAATGTTGCAAAGGGCGGAAAAGAGCCGCACTGCACTATGGAGGTTCGCCGCAAGAATGGTGCGCAGATCGCCAAAAAGAGAAACAAAGAGCTATGGTACAGAAGGCAGCAATTAGGTATCGCCTTGAAGCAGGGTTATGTAAGTGAAGACCTAAAGCAAAGAATGAGGGAGTTTGCAGCTAAACACCCCGATAGATTCGGAGACTGGTTAACGATATGAGTCCCGACACAAAAAAGAAAATCGACAAAGTTTTGAAGCTGGTTAGCCAGGGCATGTCAGTTAAGCAGGCATGTAAAAAAGGCGACACATGCTCAGAAGTGACGTTTAACAATTGGCTTGCTGGGGATGATGAAAAGGGCCAAAGGCTTTTGCGTTACGCGCGCGCGCGCGAGGGGAGGGCTGATTCGATCTTCGAAGAAGTGCTAGAAATCTCTGACAACGTTAAGGAAGACAAGAACGCGATTGCTAAGGCGCGGCTAATGATTGATTCACGCTGGAAGTATCTTGCAAAGCTTGCCCCCAGCAAATACGGCGACAAGCTGGACGTGAACCACGGTGGAAATGTTATCGTGGAAATCAAAAAATAGTGTTTCACGTGAAACATTAGCCCTTGCCTTCCCGGTGATTGTGTGTCACTAGAGAGAAAAGAAAGGGCTTCACCTTATGACATTCTTTATCATTGTAGCCTGTATCTTTTGGGCGGTAGTCTGCGCACGCTGGGTGCCGCTTCCAGGACCACACTCAAAGCAAGGATAGAGAGATGAGCACTTGTGAGAAATATGACGACGACCTGTGGCGGGGCGGATACGATGACGCCATCGATGATGCTCTGCGCGACATTGAAGGAACATCTGTTCTGGATGAAAGCGCAAAGCAAAGCCTCATGCGCCTGCTTGCGGTCAACTCGGGCCGCTACACGGAGTGTGCATCCTGTGAGGGCTCCGGCGAAAACCGAAACCCGGACAAGCGTGACTTGCTGAAGGCGATGATTATCAGCGTGGGCGCCCAAACCTCAAGCCCGTTGGTTTGCAAAAACTGCGGTGGGCGCGGTTACCACGAGGTCCAATCATGACCCCCACCACCCAACACTCAAAGCAAGGATAGAGAGATGCACACTGAAGACGAAGCGAAGAAGAAATGGTGTCCGCACATTCATCAGGTCGCGGGTGACCCGCCCGAGGGGCAGACGTTTGATCTTGATGACCTGAGCGCCCTCAACTGCATCGGCTCTGCCTGTATGGCTTGGCGTTGGGCCGAACCTGAGCCTGAGTTCAAAGTCGAAGTGACGCCCCACTGGTACCCCTACGAAGGCGAAGACCGGCCAGTCAAAGAGCCTGCCACGAAGGGGAGATACCATCCAGTGGTCCCGGTGCGGTGGGAGCCACACACCGACGATGACGAAGTTCCGGCCAAGATGTGTGGATGGATTGAGACTGATCAATCTGTAGCGCGCCGAGCCGACGAGCAGCTTGAACAGCTTCAAAAGAAAAATCCACGGCACGGCTACTGCGGTCTCTCCGGAGCCCCATCATGACCCAAGCACGGACTGTATCTGAGCCGAGAGCGGTCAGCGCGTTATTTGCCGCTGTTGCTGACTGGGCAAGCGAGCGCGGCCATCGCGGAGACGGCAAGAGCATCCTCGCATTCGATGGACCTGAAGGCCTCACGGTTCGCTTGAACACATCGAAGGAAGAGCAAGACAGCCTGCCACCCTTTTCGATGATCATTGAGAACGGCGGATTTCTGCCCGTTGCTATGTGTGACCCGTACAGCGGTGTCGTGATGCAGATTGGTGAAGATCGACTGATTGAAATTTTCACCGAGGAAACGTCATGACCCGCCCTGTATCTGAAATACTGGAAGAGCTTGAAGGCTTGCGCGAGAAGGCGACTGACCTGCCGTGGGCGCTTGACGACGAAGACGCTTCAAACGTGATTAGCGTTCATCCCAACAGTTGCATTGAGGGATTGAACACTTACCGGAACACTGCGCTGGCCGGAAGCCCTAATGACGCCGCCCTAATCGTCGCTCTCGTCAACGCCTTCCCAGCACTCAAGGAAGAAATAGAGCGGCTTCGGGCGGGTCTGACAAAGATCGAAAACACTCCGCTCAATGTCGATAGCCACGAAGCGTCCGATGACCCTGCACAAGCGGAATGGGAAAACGGAGAGGATCACGGAACTGAGCGCGCTGCGAGGATTGCCCGCCGCACACTCCAAGGAGAGACGGAATGAGTGACAAAGACGAAAAGCACGAAGACATCGCACTTCAGCAAATCCGAGACAGCATCACAATAGAGACTGAGCACCAGTATGGCGGATGGGTGGCCGTGGACGCCGACACCTATGACGGACCAGGCTCACCCATCGGTCAAGGGCGGACCAAAGAGGCTGCCATAACCGACCTGCTAGAGCAAATTTACGAGGCGGCCCAATGACCACCCCCACAGATAAAGACCTCCGCGCGCTGGCGCTGGCTGCAACGCCTGGGCCTTGGCGCGCTCACAACAAAGACGCATCGAAAGAAGAATTTTGGGTCGATGGTCCGCGATGCCTAAACATGCACTTCGATCAAGAGGCCGCAGGGTTTGGTTTTCGAGACGCGGCCTTCATCGCCGCAGCAAACCCCCAAACGGTTATCGGGCTGCTGGACCGGATAGAGGCGGGAAAGCGTGAGCGCGACAAATGGATGAGCTTGGCCGGAGACCTACGCTCACAGTTAGAAGAAGCGAAGGCTGCGCTGAAGCCGTTCGTGACGGAAGACACCATTCGGTTTTTGGAGACGACAACGATGTTAGACGTCCGGACAGTCTCAATAGACGTGACGGTTGGCGACCTACGACGCGCTAAAGCGGGAGGGACGGATGCCTGACTACACAGACCTAGAAGCAAACATTTTGCAACAGATGGCTGACCGTAAGGGTGCAGCTGGCGGCGTTCAGCATCTCTGCGAAGAGGCCGTCATTGTCTGGGGTGTCGATGCTCAAATCGACATGGCGATTGAGGAATGTGCCGAGCTTATCGTAGCGCTAAATCACTATCGTCGCGGGCGTGTCACCGAAGAGGAAGTCCTCGGTGAGGTCGCAGACGTCAGCATTCTGGTTGAGCAGATGGCCAGCCTGTTTGGCAGAAGTCCGTTCGCATCAATACGGTCAAGTAAGATCAACAAGCTCGCCACACGCTTGGATCTGAAAGAGTCGGAAACCGGCTTCCGGTCCGCGCTGATCAAACGAATTGCCGCGCTTGGAGGTGTCGATGCCTAACCAATCTCTCATAACCAGACTGCGCGAGGCGGAGGGGGCGAGCAGGGAGCTTGATGCTGAGATTTGCGCGCACTTGCGTCGCGGCATTTTTCCTAGAGTGTACGACCACATAAATTGCATTGCCCGCACGTTCATCTTCGATGGTCGGGAGGATTGGTACGTCACACTAAGCCCGATTGACCTTCCATCGGCCCGCGAGTGTCGAGATTTGGCTGTGGCTGTCCCCAAGTACACCGCTTCCCTGGACGCAGCGCTGGCACTGGTGGCGGAAGTGCTGCCGGGGTGGTTCTTCGACATGGGCCACAATTACGGAACCAACGAAATTCAGCATGGAGTTTTTGAGGGTGGAGAGCTTCGGTATGAGCTGAATGACCCGCCCTTCTTGGCGGAGCTGATTAGCCCAACGGGCGGGCATTTTGAGGCGGGCCACAAATCCCCCGCGATAGCCCTGCTGATCGCCCTCCTCCAGGCACAAGGAGCGCAGGAATGAGCATCTTCCGATGGAACTCGCCAGCATACGGGCGCATCCTTAAAAACCGCTACCCAAACAAGATCGATCAGCGCGAACACCGGCTTTATGGCCTGTCGTTCTGGCGACTGTTCATAGGCGTTCTTGTGAGTGCTAGACTGAAGGACACAGACAATGACCACTAACACACACGAGCTGATCGAAGCGCTGGAGAAGGCTGACGAGCGCGCATCCGTCAAAATCATGGTCAAAGACTATGCCGATGGCTGGTATGAGCTGAAAGTCTCGCGTCGTCCAAATGTCGAGCAACTGCGCCAAGCCCTCGCCATCCAGCCGCAGGCAGAAGCTCAGCCGGGTGTGGGGGAGCTGCGCGACCAACTGTTCGCAAAGGCAGCCGAAAACACTGCGGCGGATCGCTTCAATTCGAGCCTAGACCTACTGACGCCGGATGACGCGCTGGAAATCCTCACCCCCGCCCAGCCTGCCGCGGTGAGTGGATGGCGGGACACAGTTAAAGCGGTCGCGGAAAGCGCGAACGTCAACTCATATGAGATGGACGAGGACGACATCGCAACGCTGCTAACGGGCATTCGCTTGGACCTGAACCATTTGCTTTATCAGGATGAGAAGGCCCCGCTCCCGCCCCAGAACCAGGGGGGATGAGTGGCGCGCAAAGAGTTCACCGCTAAGACAAAGGCCGCTGTTCGGGAACGATCGGGCGGCTTTTGCGAAGCTGAGGGCTGCGACAGGCCCGCAACTGAGATAGATCACATTGTTGAGTGCTGGGAAGGCGGCGACAACTCGCTAGAGAACGCTAAAGACCTCTGCACTGAATGCCACCTGGCGAAGACCAATCACAGCAAGGGCCTGAAAGCGTGGGGTAATCACTTCAAGGTAGTGAAAGGGCGCCCTAAGTCTGGTAAGATCAAATCACAGGGCTTTGGCAAGTCTCGGGGATTCGCTAAGAAACCGGACGGCTATAAGCATAGATGGGCGAAGGGTAAGTTTCGATGAGAACGCTTAACATCATCTGCGACAATTGCGGGGCAGACCTGACAAAGCGCAGGCAACTGGTCAATCTCTCTGAGGCGAGGGGCGAAGTGCCCGCTGGTGAGCTTCATCTGTTCGATGAAATCCCAACGGGGGACTATTGCGGTCTGCAATGCCTAATGGAAGTATTGCTAGCTGTAGCAAAACGGAAACAGGCTAGGGAGGCAGAAGAATGAGCTTAAAGGGGTTATCGGCTAGAACGAGTAAGGCCCTATCCAATGAGGGTATTCATTCGCTGGAACAATTAAAGCTTTGCACAGAAAAGGAGCTTTTGCGGATTCCCAATTTTGGCCGGAAGTCGCTTAACGAATTAAGGGAGCGACTGGCAGAGTATGGGCTAGATTTCATGCCGCCTACTGCGCCCGGACGTCCATTCGGAGATAAACGGCTAAGAGTGCCAAAGGGGCCGCTGGCACACGAGGCCGTGTTTGTTGCCTCTATGACGTGCCAAAAACATAAAGAGCTGCAAGAGATGTACGAGAAGCGCCGCGCAATGGCTGCTAGACTGTTAGAGGAATACTACCCCGAGTACACATACTATGAAATTGCTAACCTGCTAGGCTGTAGCATAACCTTGTTGCAAAAGGTCCGAGATGCAGAAGCGGATAACACTACCGAATAACGGTTGGCGCCCGCGCGACTATCAAAAGCCGCTCTGGGACGCATGGCAGAAAGACGAGTGTGACCGCGTTATAGGCATCTGGCACCGCCGAGCGGGTAAGGACGATGTTTGCCTGCACGGGACAGCGATTAAGGCACATGAACGGGTCGCGAACTACTGGCACTGTCTGCCGGAGTATGCGCAAGCCCGTAAAGCGATTTGGGACGCTGTGAACGTCCACACGGGCAAGCGCCGGATAGACGAGGCATTCCCGCCTGAGATCCGCGAATCCACCAATGACCAGGAAATGAAGATCAAGTTCAAGATTGGCTCAACGTGGCAAGTCATTGGCTCCGATCGATATAACAGCCTGGTTGGCTCTGGTGTGGCTGGCGTGACCTTCTCAGAGTGGGCGCTCGCTAACCCGTCTGCATGGGCATACATTCGCCCGATGGTTGAAGAAAATGGCGGTTGGGCTGCATTCATTACCACGCCGCGGGGGCAGAACCACGCCTATACAATGCTGGAACGGGGCAAGAAGCGCAAAGACTGGTTCGCGCAAGTCCTGGACGTGTACCAGACGGGCGCAATGGGCAAAGACAAGCTCACCGAGGCGCTTGAAGAGTACATAGACATTTACGGCGAAGATTTCGGGACAGCTATCTTTGAGCAGGAATATGAGTGCAGCTTTACCGCGGCGATTATGGGCGCGTTCTATGCAACCGAGCTGCGGCATGTGCGCCAAGAGGAGCGGATTACCGACGAATGCGTAGCGCTTCCGGGCCTGCCTGTTCACAGAGCGTGGGACATTGGCGTTAAGGACGATACGTCAATCTGGTGGTTCCAGGTTGTCGCTGGCCAGATCCGTATTCTCGATTGCTATTCAACCAACTCTGCCGGGATAGATCACTACCGCGATGTAGTGGCTGAGCGGCGCGAAACTTATGGGTGGATGGACGGCACGGATTGGGTGCCACACGATGCGAAACAGCGTCAATGGGTGCTGAATGGCGGGGCAACGCTTATCGAGGCCATGCTAGATTATGGTTTCCGGCCTGAGCTGGTGCCGAATGTTTCCAAGCTGGCAGGCATCTCAGCGGCGCGTGAAACCTTGAAGCGGGCGGTGTTCCATACACGCTGCGAAAAGGTTGGATTGGCAGCGCTAGAAGGCTATCGCCGCGAGTGGGATGACGACAAGAAAACATTTAAAGCAAGCGAGGTGCATGACTGGTGTTCTCACCTTGCGGACGCGTTTAGATACATGTCCCTTGTGTGGAAGCCTGACATTGCTGTAAAAGCTATCGCTAAGAAGCGCGATCCCTTGGCTGGGGGCGTGCAACTGCCTCCGGTTCCGGATAGCAGTAGGCAAATGAAAAGGCTGGCGCGATGAGTGAGCATGAAACCACCACGGATGAACCCGTAGGCGATCGTAAGGACGAGGCCAACGACGCCAAGCCTTACCTGGACATGCTCAAAGCGGCAGAACAGAGCGCCGATTATTGGAATCAGTCCTGCGACAAAGCCAAGGAAAACTATGCAGACCTGAAGAAGCTGCGCCGCACGGTTAAAGGCAACCAGGAGTTTCAGATCTATTGGGCGAACATGGAGGTTATCAAGCCTTCTATCTATTCGCGCCCGCCTACACCTGTTGTCACGCCAGCGTTTAAGTCTCGCAAGCCATTAGAGCGCACAGCGTCTGAAGTGCTGGAGCGTCTTGCTATCGCCAATATGAAGAAGGTAGACGGGCATAGGCAGCTATTGCTTGTTCGTGATGACCTGGCTTTGTATGGCCGCGGTGTTATCTGGGTGCGTCACGAGAATGACGACTACGCTGGCGAATGCGCGCCGTTTGATCACTTGCTCCGCGAAAACTTCCTTCATGACCCGCAAAAGAACTGGTCTCTGGTTACGTGGGTTGCTCGCGCTGGGTGGTTTACCAAGGACAAGGCAAAGAAGCGCTTTAAGGGTAAGCACATTGATTGGGACGAAGTCAGCTTTGTAGAAGGCGAGACAGACACGCCTGAGAGCTACAAGTTTCAGAAGACTGCAAAGGTCTGGCAGATCTGGGACAAGGACGCGAAAGAGGTCATCTGGGTAGCTGAGGGGTGCAATACGATCCTTGAGCAAGGCCCACCGCCTGTGAAGCTGAAAAAGTTCTTTCCGTGCCCGGAGCCCGCATTTGGAACGATCCAGCCGGACACGCTTACCTCTATTCCGGATTATCTCTTCTACGCTGACCAGATCGACGAGATTAACACCTATACGACGCGCATTAACAATCTGACCGAGCAACTGAAGCTGAAGGGCTTCTATGAGGCGGGCAAGGAGGAAGTGGCCGTCGCCCTGCAGCGTGCACTTGATACGTTTGATGATAAAATCATTGTCCCGATTACGGGCCTTAGCGCGATCGATGGCAACCGGGACCTCGTGCAATGGCTCCCGCTTGGCGAGATTATCCAGGCCGTGCAGGCATTGGTTGAGATTCGTCAAAACTGCATTGGGGCTATCTATGAAATCACTGGCATTAGCGACATTATGCGGGGCCAGACGTCGGCAAGTGAGACACTGGGCGCGCAACAGCTTAAAACGCAGTACGGAAACGTGCGCATCCGCTCCAAGCAAGAAGAAATGGTCCGGATTGGCAAAGAAGCGATTGAAATAGCCGCTGAGATAGCTGCCGAGAACTTTAGCCAGAAAACTATTCAGATGATGGCGCGGGTTGAAATCCCCACTGAGGCCGAAGTGCAAGAGCAGGTTGCTCAGCAATTGCAACAGATTGAGGAGCAAGCCTTGCAGGCCACTCAGCAAGCGCGCAATGCGCCGCCTCCGCAGCAACCGCAACCAGGACAGCCCCCACAAGGCCAGCCGCAGCAACCACCGCAGCCTAACCCGCAACAGATTATCGAGATGGCGCAACAGGAAGGCCAGCGTATCCAGCAACAGGCTGCGCAAGAGATTACCTATGAAAAGGTTATCAAGTTCTTCCGCGATGAGCGCCTGGCGCCGTATGCCTTGGACATTGAGACGGATTCAACCATTCAAGCCGACGAGCAAGCCGAGAAAGAGAACCGCACGCAATTCACTGCGGCAATTGGTCAATTCCTCAACCAGGCAACGCAACTTGTTGCCGCTGCACCTGAAACCGGGCCGCTGGTTGGCGAGCTATTGCAGTTCTCTACTGCGCCGTGGCGGGTTGGCCGTCAGCTTGAAAGCACGATCGATGAACTGGTCGATACATTGGCGCAGAAAGCAAAAGCTGCGGCTGAGAACCAAGGTGGGCCGTCACCTGAAGAGATGGCTGCACAAGCGGACGCAAAGGCTAAGGCTGACGAGGGCGAAGCGAAGAAGGCAGAAGCTCAAGCCAAGCTGCAAGAGCAGGCCCGCAAGGACCAGGAAGCGCTGTTCAAGGCGCAACAGGCTGAGAAAGACAATGAGGCGAAGCGACAGGCTCAACTCATTGAGGCGAACAAGAAAGCAGAGGCAGACGTTGCCCGCGCTGAACGCAAAGCGGCGGCTGAAGACGCCCGCGCAGAGAATGAGCATAAGCGCCGGATGGAGAATCTCGCCGCTGAAGACCTGCGAAATGCTGAGAAACATGCTAAAGAGCTTGAGAAAATGAGCGCTCAAGCTGCACACCAGGAACGGACTCAGGCAGCAAAGGAGCAAAACAATGACTGAGGTAGTGGACAATGGCGCGATGGATCTGGAGAACGAGGCTGAGGCCAACGTTGCCAGCGAGACGGTTGAAGCTGAGGAAGCTACCGTCGCTGAAGGCGCCGACATGCCGAGTGGGGACAGCGAAGGTGATAGCGCCGATGCAGTTTCAAAATCGCCCCGTTCGTACCGGATCGGGTACGATGAGACCAAAATGCGCCAGCTAATCGCGAGCGTCGATTATCTGAACACTGGCCGCCCCGGTTCTCCCTTTGACGAGGACTTTACCGAGTGGCTACTTGACCACCCGGAAGTAAAGCTGATGAAAAGCTTACCGGCGTTGCGCAAGCTGATCCTTGATTTGCGGGTTGCATCGATCGGACCAAAAAGCGGGCATCCACGGGGGCGCTAATGTCTCGGACAACGTATAAGCAATGCAAGTTCTGCGGCGACTTCCATGACGTCCACAATTGGCCGGATAACCACCGCGAATGGGTGCCTGACAATCGCAGCGAGCTTGCAGCGCCTATGCTGATCAATGACAATCTCGACTATGTGGAAAGCCAAGCGGACGGCAAGCGCTACACGTCCAAGCGGGCGCTTAGTGCTGAGTATCGCCGCCTTGGCTATGTTGAGGTTGGCAATGAGAACCCCGGCGCGCACCGCAAGACGCTTGATAAGAAGAAGCACCGGGCGGAAGTCAAAGAATCAATTCAACGGGCGGCTTCAACCGTGAGCCTGAAAAAGCCGACTATGACCCCTAAACAGGTTCGCAAAGCACGTAGGAAAATGGCAAATGGCTGATCTAGCAGTTGTAGAATCTGGGACGGTAGAGGAATCGGCACCAGTAGAGGCGACCGAAGCGCCAAGCGTACAGGAGTCCATGAAAAAGGCTCTTGAAAAGGTGCAAGAGAACAAGACGCAAAAGGCGGCTGACAAGCTGACTGGTGCAGAGGAAACAACTGCGCCTAACAAGGCGTCCACAAGTCCTAAATCCACTGAAGCGGGGGAAGTAGATGAGGCTGCTGCTAAGCGTTCAGAAGCTGCAAAAAAGGGCGCTGAGACAAAGCGCAAGAATGCTGAAGCGGCGAAAGAGGCCGAAGCCGCTGAGAGTGCCAAGGCATCTGAGGAGCGAATAAAGGATGCAGAGGCGCGCGCAGAGAAGGCCGAAAAGGCCGCAGAGAAAGCTACTAAGGATGCTGAAGCCAACTCCGAAGCAGACTCTCGCACTAAAGATAGCGCTGAACCGGATACACAAGAGCGTACACAGAGCGGCTATGAACCCCCTGCCGAGTGGAGCGCTGAGGCTAAAGCTGATTGGGAAGCAACGCCGGAAACCGTCCGCGGTCAGGTAGAGCGCACCATTAGCGAGATGCAGCAGGGCCTCGAGAAGCACAAAGGCAACTCTGAGAAGTGGGATAGCGTTGCACAGTTCGAGCCATTGGCGGCGCAGTTTAACGCTGACCTGCCTACGGTCCTGAGCGACTATAACGAAATGTCCAAAATGATGCGGACCAATCCCATACAGGGCATTCAATACCTTGCTGAACGCCACGGCATCGGCCTGACGCAGCTCGCAGAGCAAGTGCTGGGCACTCAGTCGAACGAGGCTTACAAGCAAATGGAAGCCAATCTGATCAAGACACAGAACGCGCTGAAAGCGGCGCAAGGCAAGCTGCAAGGCTATCATCAGGCGGAGCTGCGGGAGAATGCGAACTACCTGGATAAGGTGCGTTTGCAGAACCCTGATTTTGCAGAGCTTGAATCTGATGTGATGTTTATGTTAAAGAACCATACGGGGCTAGGTAACACGCCGCGCGAACGTTTAGACAATGCTCTAGTGCGTGCGCGTCGATTGGCGGGAAAGCCAGAACCCCAAAAGACTTCTACGGCGAGCACTGAAACTGTGGCCGAGAAAAAAGCTGAGAGTGCTGAAACCACCAAAGCTGCGAAAACCGAGCCGGGGGCACAATCGGGCGGTAAGCGTTCCGAGGCTCCCTCAAAAGACGCCGCAGATTCAGTGAAAAAAGCTTTCGCAAAAATCAAGGGGCGTTGACTTCATACGGAGTGAACAATGACTCAAATTGTTACCCGCGAGGACTTGCAAGAGGCTTTGTCCCTTGCAATCGCGGATCGCTCGCCTGGTTACGTGGACTTGGTGAGTAATTCAAACGCATTCTTCTATTTGCTGAAGGAAAAGAACGGCTGGAAATCCTATTCCGGTCCTGAAATCCGTGAGCGCCTCTTGTGGGCCGAAAGCGGAACCTTCACGCGTTATAGCGGCCTGCAATACCTCAACCCGAAACGCAAAGAGATGTTCTCGGATGCCGTTTACGATCCGAAACAATCGGCGGTTTCTGTTGTCCTGTCTGGTAAAGACATTCTGGACAATGCCGGGGAAGCTCAGCTTATCGACGTTATGACGGAGAAGCTGGACGCTGCCGAGCAAGAAATTATTGACCGCATTGTTGAAGACATGCACTCGGACGGTACGGAGACAAACCAGATCGGCGGCTTGCAAGTTGCAGTTCCAACAACGGTTAACTCTGGCACCTATGGCGGCATTTCTCGCGCGGACAACGCGATTTGGCGCACCAGCTCTTACGACATTGATACTGCCTTCACTGGTATCACTCAGTTCACGAGCACAACGGCGCAGGAGATCTACCGCACGGTCGTTATCCAGCGTTCGCGTAATAAGCGCGGTCCTAACTGCATTATGGCGGCTGAAGAGCATTTCAGCGCGTATGCAGAGGCTCTAGACGCCGTTCAGCGTATCCAGCACGAGAAAACGACTGGTAAGCTGGGCTTTGCCAATCTGGAGTTCCGCGGCGCCGGTAAGTCTATTCCTGTCATGCTTGAAGGCGGTATCGGCACGGCTATGCCGTCTAACGTCTCCTACATGCTCGACATGGAAGGCATTCGGATGCGTTACCACCCTGAGCGTAACTTCTCAGAGTTCGGCGGGATGCAAACCCCGGTTAACCAGGATGCTGTTGTGCAGCACATTGGTTTCTACGGGAACATCACGATGTTTAACCCGCTTCACCAAGCCAAGATCCACGATACGGATACGGCTTCTTAAGGCGAATTAGGAAAGGACTAGAACAATGGTTGCTACTGTTTCTGCTAACACCATTGGCGCTAATTTTGATGAGGCCGACACGGTTGCTCAATTCGAAGTAGGTACGATTCTGCAAGGCTCTGATGGGCGGCGCCACATTTACGGTCAAGCCAGTGCGGCAATTACTGCCGCGACTCGCTGCATTTTGACAGACTCCGGTTTTCAATTTGCGGCAGGCTCTGGCAATTGGGATTCAATCCCTGCCGTCGCTGATAATGAGTACGCATGGTTCAAAGAGCGTACCCTAGAAATCGCTGAGGCTGCTGCCTAAGCTAACTGAGGCGGGCGGCGGTATAGTATCGCCGCCCCACTCACACAAAGGAGACTGAGAACATGGCAGACTATGACGAAAGATTCGCGCACCTGGACGTGCGCTTCTACAATGGCACAAAGCTTAACCGGCGAAAGACTGAAGAGGCGCGCAAAGTCGAAAAGGGCGCAGCCGCGGTTTATGACGATCAAGAGATGATTGCGATTACGTTTCCGGGGATGAAAGACAGCTTTCACGCTCCGGCGCATTCGCAGTGTGCTCAGGCGCAGCTAGGCGCTGATGAAATGGGCGGCGGGTTTATTACCTATGCGCAGAAGTTTCATAAGCATTATGAACACTGGAAAGAGCATGGCGGTGACCAGCTTGTTGCGGGTACACCGATCGAGGAAGCCAAGTTCTGCACCCCTGCGCAGATTGAAAGCCTCAAATCAATGAAAGTGCTTTCGATCGAACAACTGGCGGGCATGAACGAAACCCAGCTCCTGAAGATTGGACCGCACGGCGTTGCCTTGGCTGAACAGGCGCAAGAGTTCGTTAAGAAATCCACGGGCAACGAGAAGCTGCTTGATGAAATGCAAATGCTGAAGGCTCAAATCGCTGAGCTGAAGGGCGCCAAGAGCGAAGACGCAGACGGGCAAGTCACCGCACGCGCCGAGCCTGTCGCTGATGAGTTTGAGGTCATGGATAAGGTGCAATTGAAAGAGTACATCAAAGCTCGCACCAAATCCCCTGTATTGGGCAATCCTAGCGAAGACACACTCCGCAAGCAGGCCCGCGAATTGGTAGCAATGGAAAGCGCATAATATGGCAACGGTTCTCGAATTAGCGGAAGCGGCAGCATTAAAGCTGGGTATCGATCAACCATCTGAGTTGATTGGGTCGTCTACGCGTGAGAACCAGGAGCTTGCAGAAGCGTTTGAAGACGCACGGGCCGACATATTACGCGCCCACGAATGGCAGAAGCTGCGGACAATCGAGACGATCACAGGGGATGGGTCAACGCTGACCTATTCCCTGCCGTCTGACTTTGACCGCCTGATCAATGATCCAAACATGTACACGTCAGAGTTTGAGGTTGCACTTAGCTTTGTGCCAGACCCTGACGATTGGCTGCGCTATGAAGTGCAGTCTTATGATTTTGTTATCAATGTCTGGACCGTTTACGGCGACTTGGTGCACACCAAGCCCGCGCTAGGCTCTGCGATAACGGGCAAATACTGGTACATATCGAACCTTGATGTGCTTGATACAGACGCCAGCACCACAAAGGCGGCATTTGCTGCCGACACAGACACTTATCGACTAGACGACACGCTTCTAAAGCTTGGCGCTATCTATAAGTATCGACAGAACAAGGGCCAGCCATACGCTGAAGAGATGGCTGACTATGAGAAGCGCAAGGCGCAGATGATTTTTGATGACGGAGGTAAGAAGGCGTTCAGGTCGAAACCGAGCATAGGCCGCGGCGCTGTGCTGTCTTACCCGCAATCCGTCTCAAATGCGTAGGGCATTAGGTCAAACCATAGGCCGCAGGCCAGCAACGGGTGCTTCTACAGCGTCCCGCACTTGGTTTGGCGAGATCCAAGCCCCGTCTGCGGGCCTCGTGACCAATATGAACCTTGCAGACATTGGCCGTATGCTGCCCAATTCAGCGAGCAAGCTTGAAAACTTCATTCCGACACGACAGGGCGCCAAGGTGCGCGGCGGCAATGCAAAGCACGGCACAATAGGCTCAGACCCGGTTAAGGCGCTGTTTACCTATCAGAGCGGCGTTACTGAGGAGCTTTTCGCTGCGGACGATAGCGGTATCTATGAGGTTACTTCATTCGCTGACCCAGACGTAGCGCCAACGGCGGCAGTTGGAAGCCTGACAAGCGGTTACTGGACCTTCGTACAGGTTGAGACAACGGGCGGTGACTTCCTTGTAGGGGTTAACGGCTCTGACGCTCCGCAAGAGTATGACGGCTCCACATGGTCGAATAGCTCGCTGTCTGGCTCGGGCCTTACAGTTGCAAACCTATCGCATGTCTGGTCATTCAAAAGCCGCCTCTTCTTCATAGAAGATGGCTCAATGAAAGCATGGTATCTGGGCGTAGGCGCAAAGTCCGGCTCTTTGACCTCTCTGAGCTTCGCGGCAATTTTCCAGCGCGGCGGCTCGCTGCTTATGGGTGGCACATGGTCGCTTGATGCTGGCGACGGTGTTGACGACTTGTGCGTGTTCATTTCGACGCTTGGCGAGGTGGCAATCTATCAGGGCACAGATCCCGCCTCTGACTGGTCGATCGTGGGCCGCTATGACATCGCGCCGCCATTGGGCAAGAACGCATGGATGAAAGCGGGCGGTGATCTGGTGATTGCTACGGAGGACGGGCTAGTTCCTATCAGCCAGGCGATTTCAAAGGACCGCGAGGCGCTCAAGCTGGTTTCTGTGAGCGACCGGATCGAACCGACATGGCTAGATGAGGTGAAGGACCGGGGCGGCTTGCCGTGGGACATTGTGCGCTGGGACCGAGAGAACCTTGCCTATGTCTGTATGCCTTCGCCTGGTTCATCGGTTGAAGGCCGCGCTTATGTGGTTCACCAGCTAACTGGAGCATGGGCGCCGCTGACAATGGACATGCATTGCGGGGCAGTGCTCAACGGCCAGATGTATTGGGGGGACGGCTCCGGCACGATCTACCAGGCGCAGAATGGCGGCTCTGATAATGGCTCGCTCTATACGTGCGACTATGTAGGGCCGTTTATCAATCCTACGGGCGGCAGCTCAACCAACACGGCGCAATGGTTTAGAGCAACGTTCCGGGCGTCAAATAACTTTGTGCCCAAGGTCACAGTAGAGACGGATTATTCAATTGATTCCGAGGCCGCGCCTGCCAGTCCTGACAATGTGAGTGAGGGTGTGTGGGATAGCGGGCTTTGGGATACTGTTACGTGGGACGCGTTAGGCGCTGCAAACGTTCGGATTCGCTGGCGCAGTGTCACAGGCGAAGGCGACACACTTGCCCCTAGAATTTTAATGAGTTTCGGAGTAACGTTCCCGCCAGACGCTGAGATTATCAAGTGTCAGATGCGGGGTTATAAAGGGGCTGATGTAATATGAAGCTGCTATACGGTCATTCGAATGACGTTGAGCGCTTTGTTGCAAGCCAAGTGCCCAATTGTCCTGAAGGTTTCGGTAACTGCCAAGCCATCGGCGTTGTCGATAAGGGCGGCAAGCTCGTGGCGGGCTGGGTTTGGCATGACTGGAACCCTTCCGCAGAGATTATGGAATTTAGCGGCGCGAGCATTACCCCGCGCTGGATGACGCGCAAGATCCTGCACCAACTGTTCGCCTATGCGTTTGAGCTTGTTGGTTGCCAGATGATTGTAACGCGTAATAGTGAAACAAATACGAGACTGCACCGCCAGTTAACCCGGTTTGGCTTCGACCGGATAAACATTCCACGGCTTTTCGGGCGTTCCGAAAACGGGGTTGTTTGGACACTGACGGAAGAACAATGGAAGGCAGGGGAATTTTATGTCGAAGCCCAAAGCGCCCACGCCGCCTGATCCGCAGGAAACGGCAGCGGCTCAAACTGGCCAGAATGTCGGTACATCGATCGCTAACACAGTCATGGGCCAAGTTAACCAGGTTGGCCCTGATGGCTCGCTGACATATAATCAGACGGGCACATATGCATGGCGTGACCCTAATAGCGGGCAGGTCTACCAGCTTCCACAATACACCGCGACAACCACGCTTAGCGAAGATGCGCAGCAATTGCGTGACCTTAACAATGAATCAAGCATTGCGCTTGGGACGCTAGGCAGGGATGCCGCTAACCGCGCCGGATCAATTCTGGGCGAAGATTTTAATATAGATGGCGTGACTGCACGCGCTGACCGGACGGGCATGGGGCCTGTAGAGTACGGAAGCGGGCCTACGGCTCCTGAGTTGATGGCAGATGGCCGCTCGCTTCCTACTCTTGAAGGCTTTTCAGGCGATGCAGGTCTAGCGACGGGTTACGAAAATGATTTCTCTGCGAAACAGCAAGAAATGGAAGACATGCTGTTTAGCCAGCTCGACGAGCAACGCGGCAAAGACCTGGAGGCGCTACGTTCGCAGCTTTATGGTCAAGGTGTTGTTGAAGGCTCTGAGCAGTATAGCCGTGCAATGGAAGACTTTGACCGCTCGGTTGATGATCGACGCCTAGCGGCGATGCGTGAAGGCTTAGGCTTTACCCAGGCCATGACAGGTATGGCACGCGACGAAGCGGCATTTGGCAACCAGGCCCGTCAACAGGGCTTTGCCAATGACATGACCAATACCCAGCTCAATAACCAGAACGCGCAAACGCTGTTCGGGCTGGGCTCTGATCAGCTCGCTTACAATAACAACATTGCGCAACAGAACTTCGGCAATGAGGGCATTGTTACTGACCGCGCGAATGCCAATGCAAACGCCAACTTCAACGAAGCGCGAATCCTGGCCGATGATGCAGACCGGGTGCGGGCGCAAGAGATCGACGAAGCGGCATGGTTGCGCAATCAGCCGATTAACGAGATTGCGGCGCTTATGTCTGGTTCGCAGGTGCAGACACCTCAATTTGCGATGGCTCAGCCTTACGCAATGCCTACGACGGACATAGCGGGCATTACGCAGCAAGGCTTTAATAACCAGATGGCGAATTACCAGCAACAGAATAGCAACTGGCAGGCCATGATGGGCGGGCTGTTTGGCTTGGGTAGCGCTGGAATTATGAGGCCGGGTGAATGAAACGGGTAGCTAACGAGAACATAAACCCAATGATAGCGGCGCGCGAAACGGGCGGTTATCAGGGTTACGGCGCTCCGAATGAGGAAGAGCTACTCGCGGCCATGTCTGCGAAGGAAGCCAATTACTCGCCTACGCAGCCGCAATCTGTGCCTGACAGCTATAATATGGATTCTTTGGATAGGGACCGCGAACTCCTGTATGCCATGCAGGCAGGGGCGCTGGATTCGTCCCCCACCACCCTAGCGGGCGGTCTCTCGCGTCTCGGGCAGGCGTGGCTTGCTCGGGGCGCGGACAAAGACATTACGGCACGCGAGGACGAAATGCGGGCCGCTGAGCAGGCTAAAGCGATGCAGGCGCAGCAAAAGCGCGACGAGATGATTGCGGCAATGGTTGGCGGTGATGAGCAAGCCTTTGCGGCGCTGTATACTGAAGAGTACGCAAAGAACCAGTTTGAAATGCAACGCGACGCGGCGAAACAAGATCCGTTCGTTGTGAATGGTCGCGTACTTGACCCGTCAAATCCACAGAACGTCTTGGCGGACTATAGCGATCCGGACGGGCCGGATTGGCAGCGGACAACCATCAATAAAGATGGCGTGCCGACAATAGTTGAATATGACCGCAACGCGGAAGACCCGCAATCTACAATGCGCCCGATTGGGTCTGAGTATGTCAAGCCAGATCCTGATGCCGGAAGACCTGACGCAGCCGGAGAGGGGCAGTTCAGACGAGAGTTTAACAGCCTAACTAAAGATTTTAGGGCGGTGCATGAGTCTTATAACAGAATTACCGCGACAGATACGAGCACGCCTGCTGGTCAGATGGGCTTGATCTTCCAGTATATGAAAATGCTCGACCCTGGCTCAACGGTGCGCGAGGGCGAATACGCAACAGCTCAGAACACCACTGGCGTTCCGGGGCAGGTGTTGAATGCATACAACAAAGCCATTGAGGGCGAGTTCTTGAACAAGAACCAAATCCTGGACTTCGAGTCTCAGGCCAAGAACCTGTATGATCGCGCAGCTCAAATCTATGGGGACCGAGTAAAAGATTATCGCCGCCTCGCGGATGAATATGAGTTTAGCCCAGACCGTACAGTCGTAGATGTTCGCGGCTTTTTTGAACCCGCGCAGGGGGTAGGTGGGCATGACGCGCCGCCTCCCGGCGTAGATCCTCAAGATTGGGAATATATGACACCCGAAGAGCGCGCATTGTGGGGGAACGGCTGATGCAGCAATCAACACCTGAGCAGCAGAGAGCTTTGGCATTGGCGCGGGCACGAAAGCGCCGCGCTGAGTCCGTGCAAAATATGACTCCTCGTGAGGCTGTGGACGCTATGCCATCATTTTTGACCCGCACAGCAGATGAAAAGGCGGGCGATCAATTTCGAAATGATCAACGCTATGCGGCTCAGATGTTTGGCGGCTTGGATGATCAGAACATACGGCGCGTTGCTACATACGGTGATAACTTTCTGAACTCTGCAACAATCGGTAACGCAGAGGGCGTTAATTCTCTTTTGGACAAGATTGGGGTTGGCGGCGTCAGCATGAATGCGCCAACAGCCGAAGATGCAAAACAGCGCACACGCGCGTTTCGTGGTGAACTACGCGAAGAAAATCCCATGAGCGCGCTTGCTGGTGAGATTACGGGCTATTTGGCTCCTGGCACTGTCGCATGGAAGGGCTTGGCGGCTGCCGGTAAAGCCGTGCCCGGTGCTGCTCAGTTGTCAAACCTGATTGCGAAATCTGGACGCGTTCCAAACTGGCTCGCCCGTATTGCCGGATCGTCCGCATTATTCACCGCGGATGCGGGACTTTATGGCGCGACTGTCGGCGCATCGAATGAAGTGGCTATGACGGGAGAAGACCCCACGCTTGCGGGCCGCGCACAGACTGGGATTGACTATGCCAAGGCAAATGTTGGCGAAATGGGTGACGCGGTTGGCGTAGACGTTCCGACATGGGCGCGGGGCATCCCCATTTCGATGCTACTTCCTGCCGCAGGATCAGTTGCAGAGCGCTCAATTAAAGGTGTGCAGAGTGGCGGTAAATCAATCACACCAGACCGAGTTGCCGCAGAAGCCCTTGAAAATGTGGGGCGTGCGCCTTCACCTAATTCTACGGCGGGAGCTATGGCTGAGGTCATTCCCGGAGAGCGGATCACTAGCGGAACCGTTAAGACGTTTCGCTTTGTCGAGAACGCTTTGCGGAACGGACTCAAAGACGCCGGACTTCCTGCCGCTGAGATCACCGACCGTGTAACGCGGGGTTTCAACAGCATTAAGCAATCCCTCCCAGCTTTGGCGGACGGCAGCACGACGCTGGCGCAGCTCATAGAGCGTGAGTTTGCGGACGCAGGCCCGCAAGTATCGGAAAATCTGCGGCTGTTTCTTCTCCGGGTGGGGCTCGATGATCCCGCTGTTACGCGCGGTGTGATTCAGGAGATGCGATCTGGTCAAGTTGAGGACTTTCGTAATACGGTAAATGAGAATCTCGGCAGTCAGCGCCAATATGACCTTGAACTGTCCCTTAAGCAAGGTCTTCGGAAGATTGGTGAAACCTATGACCAAATTCTCAATAAGGCCAAAGACCTTGGGAATAATTCCCCGCTAGCAAATAGCATCCGCGAGCAACTGACTGATTCAAAATTTAAATTTGAGTTGGTAGAGGAGGCGTCCAAGCGGGGATGGAAAGATGTTGACACTTTCATCAAGCAAGACCCTTGGACTGCGGCTCACAAGCTGAAATCCAAGCTACTTAGTGAGGCGCGAGCGGCCAAAGCAAGCGGCAATTATGAAAAGTATCAAGAACCCGCAATCTACCTGCGGGAAATGCTCAACGAGCTTCCAGGCTATCAAAATCTCTCAAAGCGGTTTGCAGAGGAGTCACGCGTTCTTGATACGTTAGGCTATGTCGATACGCTGCCTAACGGGCAAAAGGTTTCAACTGAAGGTTTTGGGCCGAAACTGAAAAAAGCCGCACGTTCTGAGACTGAAACTTTGCGAATGGGCGACGAGTTCCAGGCCATGCCAGAGCGTCAACAAACGGCTGCGGGTATTTCAACGGGGCAAGTCCTTAAAGATCAATTACGCACGGCACGCCCAGGCGGGACAACGCTGGACGGCCAAGACGTCATGGGTCTTCGTCTTGTGGACCTCCAGAACGAAGGCATGATGAGCACTAACCCGGAGATTCCGGGAGCATTGCCGCAGGTTTTTGGTGAGGCTGGGCAGAACATCTCGCAAAAAGCGGATGACATTGTAAACAGTCGGCGCTTTTTGGCGGACATTGATCCGAATACGGGCTCAAACACGGTCAATAAAGCAAACGCTCAAATGGGTGGAGATGCTGTCATCACCAGCGGTTTGCCGCGGACTATGACGAGCGGTTACACGCAGAGTGGCCTGATTGATGCAACCATGTTTGCATCAGGACTTCCCCCGGTGGCCACTATGCTTACTAAAGGGATTCCCGCACTTGGCAGGGTTTTGGGGCCCGGTCGCGGAACACGCGCAGAGATTGCCAGAACGCTCATGCAGCGCCCAGCTCGTACGGGACCGCCTCCAACACCGCCACCACCCATTGCGCCGCTGACGGGGCGTAATCGCCCGCGCAAATGGCGGAAAGACCCTAAATGGTCAGACCCAAACCTGACCAATCCGCAGATTGAAGCCGCCCCACAAAACGCGCCCCAGCGTCCGACATTCGGCAAGCGGCAACCAGAAGTAGACCCGATTGCAGAGGCGATGCAGGGCGATGACCCTGTAAGCAACGGCTTTACAGCGCCCCCCCTCGCTACCCCAGACGCACCGCGCAAAAAGGTTCGTATGCAAAACTCAGACGGCACACCTACTGCGATCGGCAAGATTTATGAGCTGTCTCAATCGGTTAACCCCGAGACGGGCAAGCTTTGGACGCGCGCAGAGATTGCCGATGAAATGCTGATTTCCCGCAATCAAGTCTCTGTGACTATGAACAAGCTGCGCAATGCAGGGTATGACGCAGGAGTAGAGCCGAGCGTGAGCCAACTAGGCTACGGGCAAAAAACGCAAATGGCCGTAGCGCTGAAAAAGCAGGGCCTCTCTAATCGCGAGATTGCTAACCGTATTAATGCTGTCTACGGGAAAGACGTAGTTCACGGCGGGACTGATACGACAGAGGGCGCGGTAAGCGTCTTGCTCTCCAAGGAGCGCGGCAAGCTTCGCAATGCTGGCGAGCTGGTGGAGTTTGGCGCAGGTCTGATGCTTCCGGTTGCCGCTGCAAGCATGGGTGCATTAAACGAAGGTGAATCCGTGCCTGGACACATGTTGAACGAAAACGGAACGATAGACGAACAGCTTATTCGCGCAATGATGGGAGGCCGATAATGGGGCCAGACCGCACACAAGAAATGATACGCGCAATGCAAGGGCATCCCGCGGAGTTGGCGCGCAATTATGATGCTGCGACATTGCCTCAACGTCCGATCGATGCGGTTCTAGAGGGCGCTTCGCCTGAGAACATGGCAAGCTCTGACGCCCTGGTGCGGGCGATGCAGGCGCAAGACTTCACTGGGCCGGGGTTTCAACCGTCTCCAACGCTGGGCATGTCGCCGCAAGAGCTGGGCATAGGGCCTAGCTCTGAGTGGATGGCTCAAGATGATGCGCGCATGGTTGCGCTCGATCAGCAACGCGATGAGGGCGCTTTCCTGCGGGCTATGCGCAGAGCTGCCCGTAAGCTGAAGATGCAGCAACACTCTGACGAGTTTAACAGCCCTGAGATCCAGCAAGAGAATGCGGGCCTGTGGCGAGAGTTCCACGCGGCCAAGGGCGGCTCATAGAAATTCCAGCCCGTACATATCTGTGTACCGGATTTCGTGCCTCTCGCCCTTTGTCGCCCCTTCTATCTCTGCGAGTGCCCCCTCAAAATAGCGCCCAAATCGGCGCACAACGTTTACGGTTCCAAAATCCCAAGACTCAAAGTCTGGCCATAAGTAAACGGTGAACCCGTTTACAGTGCCTTTAAAGCCGTAATCCCACCATGAAGGCTCTCCGTCTTCAAGCTCAACAATTGGCCCCCAGCCTTTGTGCCCGAGTTCACGGATGAGCCAGTTCATAGTAAGAATGAAATTGCTGGCGAACCGATTGTAAAGCGCGCACTGGTGTTCCTCCCATTCCCAAAGCGCCTCTCGCCCGTTCGTAGAATCTACCTCGTCTGCGCGTCTTCTTTCCTGTTCCGCGCCCCTGATTAGTCGCTCTCCCTTCAACCATGGGTGCTGCGCCTCTAGGCGAAAAACCTCTTCGTTTAGCCTTACGCCTTCGAAAAATTCTGTCATTTGAAACCCTTTCTTTTGTCAGAAAAGCCCCGCCAAGGGGAACAAGGCGGGGTAGTTTGCTGGTCAGCCTCTTTGGGCCTGTATGTCGAGTGAGCTTAGAGTTATCACCCGTCATTAGCGGCAGCAAGGTAGAGGTGCGATTTGCTGCTAGCGAGGTTTTGCGCGGTGGTGCGCTCAGTCGCCTTTGCCTCTTTTTCTTTGGCTCTCGCCTTTGCTGCTTTTTCCTTTTGCTTCTGTTCCGCAGCATACTCCGCATTGAGGCGGTTTTGAACCCGCAACGTTGTGGCGGTAATCATGCTCCGGATCAGAAAGGCAACAATTTGATAGATCATAGCGGCGATGCCCATTTCGGTTACTGGCAGCGTTACGGCGTTCAGGGCGTCTAGGTCCTGCTTGGCAACGAAGCGGTCAGTAATCGGGCCTTTGCGCTTGGCGTCGAATTGCTCAACGTCAGCCTTGCGAGTTTGAGGGCAAAGGCATTCACGCGCGGGGATAACAATAGCATCCAGTTTAGCTTGAGCTGCATCATAGCGGCCTTGTGCTTCCTGGATCTGTTCGGCCTTCTGGGCTTTGTCGAGAGTGACAACGCCGTTAACCTGGATGGCGCCACCAACAAGCATAAAGCCTGAAAGCAGCATAAAGCCCGGAATCATAAGCTTGCCTGAGCGCGCCCATACAGGAGCAAAGGCAACGGGCACCATATCCAGAAGGAAGGCAAGGGCGGCGGCAAAGACTGCGGCGCCGATCGCCAGTGTTCCGGTCAAGCCTAAAGACTGTGACCAAAGCGCTGTAGCGAATGCGCCAGCTCCCGCAATCAGCATGGTCGCAACGATGACAACCAAGTGTGCGATTACGAAGGCCGGGGCTTTTGCTGGCCCTTTGCGTGTGCTAGTTTTTCTTCGGGTCGTTTTCATGGTTAGTCTC
>CERH01090176.1_pt1 | contig 29294 bp, 39 predicted proteins | sample 530991 | NCBI WGS metagenome assembly CERH01 (sample SAMEA2621191, study PRJEB7988) | marine metagenome | biome: marine biome (ENVO:00000447); feature: mesopelagic zone (ENVO:00000213); material: "saline water (ENVO:00002010), including plankton (ENVO:xxxxxxxx)" | depth 800 m | reverse complement strand
TACCGCAGTCATAGTGGCTCCAAGCCTAAAGTACTGGAGCATTTGCTCATAACGCTCCTGATCCTTCATGAGGGCATCCAGTTTAGACGGACGACCTCCTTTACTCTTCTGGACAGGAACTTGTTCAAGATCAATAGTCTCGTTGGTTGTTTGCTCGTTCATGCTTCAAGTGTATACCAAACATACGTTTTGAAGCAAATACACACGTTAAAATGGAGGTATGTGGCTACGAATCCTACCCTTTATGATACTACCCTCTTACGAGACTGCTATTCACGATGAGTATGACAGTGTTGTGTGGAATTACTGTACGTTTAAAGGGGGTTATGAGATCAAACAACTGCTTACGATAACCTATACCCGCAATGGTATGAGGGTGGAAGACTGGAGATATCTGCAACGTCCTCCCACCGTAATAAAGAAAAAAGACCATGTCCTAGTTCGTTTTTGGGACAAACAGGACAGGGTCTTTAGGTGTATTAAAGCCAGAACCTACGCAGAACGTGAGACTAACTACGACATAGAACGTAGAAATACTAGCAAGCATCCACGGTATCATCGACGAGGATTAACAGATCCCGACGAGTACTAGCTTATATGCTTTGATTTGTCTCTACGACTATATACGTTCCGTTTGAGCCTTTTAAGATATTTACCACTAAATACTTTGGTTTTTGATATATCTTTTCGAGGGGATTCAGCTGTCTTTTTCTTCGCTTCCTCCTTACTAATAAGCCCTTTTTTGCTCTTAACCTTAAGATCCTGTCTTTGAGTTGCTTTTAATCTTGGTCTTAACGCCATTAGTAGAACCCTTCTTTCTTTCTAGCTTTGCCTAAGATAAATCCGAAGTCACGTTCCTGCTTACGCTTGTGTTTCAGCTTCTTCCGACTTGTTTCACTCTTTCGGAAAGCTGCTCTCTGGTAAGAAGAACGCTTCGTTAGCGTCTTGCGTTTTGGTAGGTATTTACTCATTTGCTTTTGAAATTCTTACCTAGCTTTTCACGGATAGCTACGACATCAATTTTCTTAGCTTCACCTGACTTACCTCGAAGTCTGGCTGTACCAATCTGAATGCGTTTCTTTTTACGTTTTAGTTTTCTGCGTTTCTTAGCCATTGTATTTATCTTTCTGGGAAGGGAAGCGATGCCAGCATAACACCCGAGTAGCTAAAGTATCAGAGGCTGACACCACCCCAAGCCCTATTATTTCTTCTTCTTTCTTGCTCTGTGGTAAGCAGCAGTCCCTCGAATTGGACTATTCAAACTCCCCTTAATATGACCCTTCTTCACACCAGTATCCAAGATTTTCTTGGCTAGTTTTCCGATTGTTGATTTTGGGTGATTGTAAGCTACAAGCCTTAAGTAGCGGAGTCCTGTTCCACTTACTTTAGTAGCTTCTAAGGGATTGTTTCCGGGAACAATCAAAGACTGTTTCTTAACATCCTGTTTCACTTTACTAGCTAGCTTTTTAGTAGAGTGTCCTTTCGGGCCTTTTTCTGCGTTAGCTGCTTTAGCTGCTGTCTTCTTTGCCATTAGTTACTCTCTTTCATTCTATGTCTGCGTTTGGTCATATAACTATCAAGAAAAATATAGTTTGTTCCTGTTGGGAGTTTTCCTAGTCTTTTTCTAAGTTCAATACCTCCATACAGAATAAACGATTGAGGCTTAATAACCTCTATTGTATCTTCAATTAATTCTTGTACTCTAGTCCATTCTTTCTTTCCTTTAGTCCTTCTGTTAACAGTCCTAAACTGCATAGCAACTAGAGGAGCCTCCTTGGGGATGGTCTCCAAGTACAATTCATTAGCAAGTTGATCACCACCTGCCTGAATTAAAGGAATGACGTGGATACCTAGTTCCTGCCAAAATCTACCTAGCCACCTAGATCGATAAAGATTGTACAGTTGAACCGCAAAAGGTTCTTCTGCATAAATTGAAAAGTCAGGAAGACAAACTGCTACCCAATCCTCATCCATCAGTTTTTGTGCAAAAGCTACTTTGGAAGTCCAACTGTTTTCAAAACGGTAATCTTCAGTGAAAAATCCCAATACACCTCCCTCTCTCTTTTCTGGAAAAGGGCGGGCAGAATGACAGTACCAAGAAGATGGCGTGATAGTTGTATCACTTCTATCCCAAGTCAGGTCAGGTGGTACGTCTGCCAACATATTGGGTAGCAGATCAGGGATTCCCCAGTCATTAGAACTTTCAAAGATTACCTCATCATCAATGTACATCTTGTAAACATCTGAGGTGCTATCATCCACATCTGATGTTTCCTGAATTGCTTCTTGTTCTGGGAGGAATGTACTTCGATCTTCGCCAATAGACACGTTAAAGGCATAGGTATTTAGGTCTTCGGTGACTGCTTCCAATATCTCCTGATCTCTACGGGTCAGTTCATCTAGGTTGGCCTGCTCGTTTTTTACCATGTCTGTGAGTGTCGATAAAGCACCAGCATCTGTCTCTGCCATAGCACCAAGTGGGTCTAAAGTGGCTAACAGATGTTTTTCCTGTTCTTCTGACCAGTTGCCAACGAGGACTGGGACTGAATCTATCCCTTCCTCGATGGCTACTTGTCGTCTGGCATGTCCGTCAATTAATCGACCAGTGTTCTCGTTGAAGAGAAGTGTGTCTGCCCAACCATTAGCTTTGATCGATGCACCGATTGCATCGGTCTGACGTTGCGGATGTTTACGCCAATTAAGGGGATTTTCATCTAAAGAAGTGGGGTCAACCCATATTAACTCCCTTATTCCATTTGATGGGGGTTGGGAGGGGGTTTTTCTTTTTTTCTTAGCCATGCTACTGCTCCAACGAACCGTTATAGTGTAAAAAATACCATACTATAGGTTACAAAATCCTGAATTTAATTCACTTCCAGATTGGTCAGGGTAAAGGTTATGATTCGGTCATCGTTCTCAAGTGTCTGAGCACAGACTTTTAGTCCGAATTCTCCTCTTTCGAGCATGCCAGCAAACTCACGAAGTTGATTTGCACCAACCTCACTATTGGAGATCTCTTTGACGATAAACTCTCCCCCATCAATCACTGTGTTTGCTTTATTCAGGAGCTCGTCTGCTATCATGTGTAGCTTCTCACGAGTTATCATGAACTTGTCCGAATTGGTGATCTCTTCTGGAGCGACTTTATATCCTCCAACACCTAGATATGTAATTGGGGCTTCGTTGCCTTCAACCACATGAACCAAACGCATTTCTACTTGAAATCCATCGCTACTCATCGTCATCGTATTCTTCCTCTTCTTCCTCTGCCTCATATTGGGCTTTTGCTTGTTTAGCTAAAGTAATTTTAAGTGAACCTTTAACGACATCAAGGATTCCCAATCCTTCCTTGAGTGAGATTCCTTCTAGAAAACATACATGACGTATGTAATCAAAGATGTCATTAATGGCTCGTTGGTATTTCGAGTCACTAGCTCGTGGGTTATCCTTCGCCATAGTCTATTCTCTGCAATCCTACCTTGGCTGTTTTCCAGTGAGATAGCATAGCATCAGTTAGTCTCCAAGCGTTGGTAGGGCGACCTCGCCTTTGCTGCGACTTCTTCTCACTCACTACTATTTTAAGTTCTTGTAGGTCGCTTAGCCTACGTTGAACTGAAGATACTGAGATTTGAAGAGTCTCTGCAAGTTTCTCTACCGTAATACCTCGGTTGTGATGAATCATCTCTCGGACGATTTCACTATGCCAACCGTGAGCAGTAGAGAATGCAACCTTTTCCATGATAGCGTAGATATCCTTATCTATGGCATCTTTACCAGAGACATAGGCACATGCTCGTCCTAGTTTGATCAACTGGTTTGCTAATCGAGTACCAATCTCTGGACGTGGGCGATATGAAACGTCTTCATTACGCTCTCGCAAGACAGTACTACGTAGTAAACCAACGATCTGGCAGAGGGAAACCACTCGGTCAATTACCCAGTTAGGGACAGTAGGTAACTTCTCAAGGTCAAAGGTTTCTTCGACATGATATAAGAATGCTTCCATGCAATCCTTCAGATTAGCCTCTGCTTTCACGTTGTTCACTACGTTCGCAATGGACGCACGAATCTGTGCTTCCTGATCGTATTCCTTATCTGAAGGAATCATCTCCACCTTCAGGAAACGCTCTCCAAGAGCAGCACGATTATCCCCATGCACAATATCGGTAATCCCAGCCACGATAGAGAAGTGAACGTCAGGGTAATTCCGCTTAACACCATTCCCATACTCAACCAAGACATTGCCATCGTATGCGTCTCGTAATATTCCATAAAGGTGCTCCTGTACTACTATGGGCATAGATTTGACCGCTGTGAAGTCCTTGATAAGTAGGGACTTCCCATTCAACTGAGCCAACAAAGAGGGATCTGAGCCATCCTCCTGCTTCATACCGGATATGAAACTGGTAGCGGTCAGTTTACTTCTGAAGACACAGTTCAGCGAGTTCATGAATGATTGTAGGATCATGGATTTACCGCATCCGGGAGGCCCTACTACGTATATCCATAGAGGGTCTCCGGGAATCTTATTACTGACCACTGTAGCCAGTGTAACTAATAGGGCATCTTCCATATCCTTGTCGAAGTGAAGTCCCTTGCGGAAGTCCTTCAGGATACTTTTGAAGGAAGTACGCTTCATTGTTGGCTTGGCAGGTCTTCCTGACTCATCTACCACCATTTCATGAAGACGTTTCCATGTACTATTCTTTACACCATACTCAGACACCAAATCACGTATGTCATACTTGTCTGGCATCGTCAAAGGCCAATGCAGGGAGCGTACATGTTTAGCAACATCTCTCAGAGTGTCGATAACCTTTTGCTTCCCGTCCTGACCAGAGCCATCATTGTCGTAAAGAAGAGTAACTTCACGATCTTTGAAGTACTCCACCCATTCCTTTTTGAACGTCTCTGCGCCCGGTACAGCCACTACGTTGATATTTGTGGCTCCAACCTTATCCATCAGCGTAAGTAACGCCAGAGCGTCCCACTCGCCCTCACAGACGTAGATAGGGCCTTCCTCTGCAATAAGGTTTGCTCGATATAGATGACGAGCACAAGTTGCTGTCGAACGGGTCTTTCCTTTCTGGAGGGAATTATCGTAGGTCAGGATATTGGCTACCGATTCGGAGCCATTCCAGACTGGGAGCAACCATCGTTTGGTTTGGGAGTCGTATGCTAGATTCTCACGTTTCATGATGGCAGGACTTAGTCCACGTTCCTTACCGAACTTTCGGTACTGGGAATCTGAGGTCTCATCCTTGCACTGGTCGATCAGTTTGCTGAGGAAGGTATATCCGTTACCCTTCTCACCGCAGACCTTGCAGTGGTACATGCCCTTGGTCTTGGACACATAGAATTTCTCTTCCTTGCCACAGAACGGGCAGTCACCCGTAACTTGAGATCCACCCTTATCAGTGAATTGGATTCCGTGGGAATGATACAGACGTAGCTTGTCTGTTTGTTTGGTTTCGATATGAACTGTCATGGTTCGGTTCCTTTTGAAAAATGGACACCCACCTCCCTGTATCTTCACTTCCAGAGAGGTAGGAATGTCCGAGGTTCGTTAGTTGGCAACCCAGAGAGAATTCTCGGAGTAGCTCTTTACCAGATCGTATGACTTCTTCAGAGAGGTCAATTGGTTCGCTGGTGGAATCTTCTTAGCGGTATGCGTGACGCAATTATACCAGTCGAGCATACTGCCTTGGAAGTTCCATTCGTCCCAACGCTCTTTCTCTACTCCCGGGATTGCTCCCTTCTCATGGGCATCGTGCCAACCCTTGTCAACTTCTCCCAGAAGTCGCCATGGAATGACTCCTTCACGACCTAGTTTGACGAGCATCTCATCATGATGACGACCAGTGTTAACCGGAATCGTTGCCATCTTGTTGAGCTCAACCTGAGCCTTGGAGATCTCATGAGTGAGACCAGCAAAACCTTCCCGCAACCAATCTCTGAGGTAGAGGCCTTTGGTGTGCTTACGCTTCAGCGTGTAGTCGCTGACGACCATGCCATTCTCACAAAGAGCGACACGACCACCAAAGCACAACGTCAGGGCTTTGCGGGAATCGTTGGAATGAATGAATCCAACGGAGAACGAGGTGTGCTGTGGAAGCCCCATCTGAACACTATCGTCGTTTCCAAATGCCAACTCGAAACCACCGATGATGGCAGCACCATTAGGGCTGACAGCGTAGGTCTCGTTCTTGGTGTTGAACGAATATTGATCCTTCAGGACGGTCTTCATGGTGTTTACGAGTTCACCATGTTGGACTCCCTGCCATCGCTCAGTACGTTCTCCACGAGCAGTCACGGGAACACTTTTCAGATCTTCTAAAGTCATGTGGTTATAACCACCAGTCATTAGATTTAACATCGCTACTCTCCTTTTTCTTTCTTCTTAAGATTTACTTGCGTGTAACATTTCTTTGGGAGAAAAACATCCCCAACCCATTGCTGCGAGATCGTTAGCCTTTTCAAACTCTTTCCACCACTTCCAAGGCTCTTCTAGGATGTCGAGAATGTTTTTGGCATTTGCACCATCTTCATGCACCATGTAGTAGATAAGGGTGTGAAGGTTTTCGTGAGCCTCATACCAAGGTCTCTCTCTGTTTATTTTCTGTTTCAGTTCTTTTTCGTTAAACACGATTAGTTCTCCAGATTTGGTTCGGTTAAAGGTTCAGTTAATTACTACGCCTATCTTATGTAATTAGGATCGGTATGTAAACTACTATTCTGTATTATTTTCTGACCTTTTCCTGACTACCTCTACTGTATGTTGAGTCTCTATCCAGCACTTTGCTCCGCAGTGTAGAGGTTTCTCTGGGGAGTAGACCACCTTGGCTAACTCCTTGCCTTCGTCGTCCAGAATGATTGCTTCGTGACAATACCTGTTCTTCTGATAGTCCTTCACGGTCAGGACAGGTTCGAGAGTGGCATTCTTCTGGTTACTTCTGATAGTGTGTTGGTTGACATGGATTACTGTTTTCATGACTCGACTCCCTTTCTACTGTTCCAGTGAAGTTGTGCTAGAAATGTATTGAGACCCACTGGCCCATCTGCTTCACAATTCATGCAGTTGAACCAGCAGAGATCTTCTGACTCTAAGAGTTGTGGATTCTCTGTTCCACAGAACGGACAAGGCTTGGGATGTTCCCAAAGATCTTCAGGAATATTCTGCTCAAACTTGTTCCATGCGTCGATGACTGCATCCTTGGTTGGAGCCACGCACGCAGCATTGCATTCAATGCAACGTACTCCGTACCCATCCATGGAATCACATTTCCAGAGAATGGGTTTTCCACCACACATAACACAATCAATAAGTTCAGGCTCTATTGGGGCTATCATGTTTAATAACTCCTGTAGCTGTTGTAATAAAAAGCAGGAGACCAAGGAGTTGGTCGGTAGTAATAGTAAAACCACTGAACAGAGATTGGTTGTGGCTGGTTCTTGGGACGACTCCGTCTAATCTCTTCCCGTCTGGCTTTCTCATCTGCCAATCTCTGCTGGTAGCGATGCCAGTCGGGATTATGTCGGTGGTCAGAGATGCCTGCCATCGTATGTCTCGTATGGGAGGATACGTATTTATATTTTGGTAAGACCTCCACCTTTTCCCCGTTCCAGAAATAGGTTCGCTTATCGTACATAGATCCGTCTGGGGCAGTCTTTATGTGTTTGTGCGTAGTAACCTGAGCTTGCGCTGCTGTTGATATTAGTAGGATTAAAAGTACAGTTTTCATATGTCCAGTTCCTTACCATCGCTCCACTTAGTAGTAATCTTCTTTACGTCGACAGGAGTTTCAACTCCGAGTTCTGAACCAGCTTCCTCCATCAACTGTTTCATCTTGTCTGGAATATCTGACTTACCACGACCTTTGGCTTCCACGACAATCTCATCGTGAATGGTCATGATCAGATGATTGGCATGGTCTTCAGGATGCTCATCGTTACTTCCTAGTTCCTCTGCCAGTTTGATCATGGCAAGGTTTAGGATGTCTCCAGCACTTCCCTGAATCGTATAGTTCGTTCCGATATATGGCTTCTCAGGAGGAACGATCAGTCGGTATCCTCCGATTGTCTTTACGAATCCTTTTTGGTTTACCTGCTTGGTGGTTGCTGACATAAATTGAGAGATCCCGGGATAGGCTTCTTTGAAGACTTTGTCGAATCCCTTCTTCCCAGTCATTAACTCCAACTTGGCTTTGCCTGCTCCATAGATCAGTCCGTAGTTAACTCCCTTGGCTGCTTTTCGACTGATACCGCACAAGTCTGCGGTAAGGCTGTGGATGTCCTCGTCACGCTCGAAAGCATCGATGAGTTTCTGTTCTTGCGCCAGCACAGCCAGAATGCGCAACTCAAGCTGAGAATAATCAGCAGCATACCAGCAATAACCAGTGGGAGGGCCAAAGACATCACGTAAGCAATAATCGTTGACCTCGTTTCCAAAGGCATCTTTACCGCCTGACCCAATGTTTTGACCGTTGGGGTTTGAGGATGACCATCGGGTTGTTCGGGTTCCTGTTTGGTTGAAGGAAGGATGGAGGACATGACGTTTGCTTTCTTTCCCCATGAGATTCTGATAACTCGTGAGGTACTGCGAACAGGTTTGGGATTTCTTATAAGTTAGAAGTGATTCCAAGAACTTATGTGCAGGAGAGTTCTTTTTAACATGAGAATCATGAAGAGTTCTAAGTGTATCTGCGGAAGTGCTGATACCTGTAGAAGTGTACGAGATTGGTGGACAACCAAGCCCCCTTCTCTGGGAGACATTAGATGCTTCAGGATCTCCGTACAATACGTTTTGAAGTTGCTTGGAGGATCTGACGTTTAACTCCTCACCAACCAACTTTCTCTTCACTGCTATCTCGTAGCAATTAACTTCTTCTTCAATTGCTCGGTCGCTGTATCTATCGATTTCTGATTGAAGGGTTCTTGGTTTGAGAGTAACTCCACGAGATTCCATACGATAGCTGATGGGGATAAGTGACTTGCGGATTTGGTACTGGTTGTCCAACTTATCCCTTTTGATTACCTGTTCATACATCTTCCAGAGAAGCATGGTTCTCACAGCATCTTGAACTGAATAGGTTTCTAATACGTTTGATTCTGTATTAACTGCTTTGGGTAACCAGTAATCACAATGAACGGAACTTACATTGGCTAGGGTAGATCCGACTTTCCAGTCACGAGCCTTAGCAACTCTTCTGGCAGAGCGAACTTCTTCGAGGAGCTCTTCTTCGTCGAGGTCGAGAATCCCAATATACTCTTCAGCAAGATACTTCAAGCCATGTGGTTCACTACTATCGCATACATGAGAAGCTAACAACGTATCCTCGAAACCTTCGAGAGTAGCTTCTGCTTTATGGTCTTCGAGAGGACTCGAATTCCATTTGCCTGTCATGTAGGGGGAGATGTTCTTAAACTCTAAGTTGATTCCAATGTTTCGTAGTGCCCGCACATCAAATTTAATGTTGTGGAAGATTAGAGTGGAACCATCAATGTAATCACACAGGTCTTCAATATCGTCCTGATAAATGATGGGCTGACGAGTTGTAGGATCTACCTCCCATTCCCAGAAATTGGTAATACCTTTCTCGTCACAAGTGGAAACTGCAAAAGGTTTGGCTCCGTGGAATAAATCTATCCCGGTGGTTTCAGTATCGAGAGCTATGTACATAAAAGGCTCCTATAAAAAGGTTGGGTAGGCTCCAGTGGAACATAAGTCACATGGGAACCTACCCAACACGAGGGCTACACGGGTAATATCGTGCCTTTAGAACGGACTTTCTTGGGTATCCCACTGAAGGTCAGCCCAAGCAACATCTTCAAAGGTCTTATCACCATTAGTAATGGTTGCAGTTTCCTGACTTTTATTTACTTTGACGATGTCGAACGAAGCAAACTTACGAGCCCGTGGGGGCTTGTAGGAGACTGCGTCACCTTTAGTAGGAGTCCAGTCTTCTGCGTCCTGCGGAAGTTCTTCGTTGTCTAGTCGTCGATTGACGTAGACGTTGGTAAAGGTTCGATCACCAGAGATCGTGTTCTTAACTGCGATCTGAACGACTGGGCCTTCTTCGACTAAATCGTCAACCAAAGACTCAATGTCTTCAGGCTCAAAAGTATCGAAGTCTTCTTCAGGCTCCATACGTTTCAGGTCGGTGAACAGACTTGATAGTGCCTGTTCGTAAGTTCGATTACCACGTTCAGCAATCGAGTGAAATTTGCTGACGGTGCAACCAGTGAATTCGCCACGACCGATTTCAAAATCGAATGCAGCATACGGGTTGCCATTCTTGTCCTGCCCAGTGCGACCACTGGTCAGACGAGCAACATAAGTACCATCATCAACTTCGTCGCGTTCAAAGTTACCACCACCAGCACTTACGCTTCGAGAGGCTTCCCATGAATCACCCTTAACAGCCTTTTTGATTGCGGAGGCAAATCCGCTTGCCTTTGTAGTTCTAGGCATAACTAATCTCCTTAGGTAAGGAACGGTTAAAGAAACTCGGTTTACAAATATGACTGCTAGTCATTATTGTGTCAAGACTATTTCTTTCTTTTTTCTCTGGGAGAAAGAACTTCGTCATTTGCCAGCTTGTTATCAAATGCTGCCAGCAGGTTCTTGTAAGCAGACTCGTGAGAATCCCCAGTGCTGAATTGCTCCAAGAGCTCTCCAGACTTTGTAAGGAATTTGTCGGAGACTCCGCAAGCACTCCATAGGTTCTCATTGCCTCGGAGCGTAATGGCTCGGTCAGTACCTGAGTACCCATAGTAGAGAGCGAAGTCAGCAACAGCCTTAATGTATTTCCACGCAGCAGGGGAGCAGGTCGGAACCCACTGTTCCATACCATCCTTGGCTTCCTGAACTCTAAGGTGGGCGTGACTTAAGAAGACCAGTCCCATGTCTGCGTAGAGTAGTTTGTTCATCGTGGACTCGAAGTCGTCTTTGATGCGATGCCATGTTGCACCGAAGTCATTAGCATCCGATGGATGATTTAATCCCTTCTGGAAGCAGTGATGGTTCAAGCAGGAGTCGTATGCCCTGTCGACGGTATCGACCACAACCGTATCCACTGTGCCATCCTCCAAGACTGCTTTGACGTATTCTTGGAAATATTTCCATGGAGTGAATTCCGGGTTACTGCGATTCATGTCCTTCAGAGACATGGGTTCGATGTTCACCTGACGGATCTTGAGATTTCGTCTCTTAGGCTCAAGCATCAATACAAGAGAGTTGTCGAATTGAGATGCCAGTGAGGTTTTCCCAACTCCCTTTTCTCCGTAAAGACAGATGCAGTAGTCTTTTAGATCAGATGGAGGTTCGTTGAGCTCTGTCGGAATAGAAACTCGAATATCTGGAGTTGCTGCTCGTCTAGGCTTACTTACTTTTCTCGTTCGTGCCATTATCATTCTCCTTATGGCTCGGGTTGGTTCGCTGGTACAGACCATCTGTACTTCCACGAGTAATCATGTCGAAGTATCGGGAACGTCCGTACCTCGTAAACAAAGCGGTAGGGTTCGCGTAGTGCAATGAGGATTCCCACGGTTCAAATGGGTTCTCTTTTATCGATTGCCACCACAGGTAAACTTGATCAAGAATTGGATCTAAGGATCGAGTTACCCATTTATCTATATCTTCCTGCGTTAAGTCAACCTTCCACCGCATAAAGTAGTGCTCAGGTCGTTTAACCACATCATCTTGTACCCGTTGGATAAACTCTTCATGGTTTTCGGTTTTCTTTTGTCGGAGTCCGGGTCGTCGAATGACGTTGTACAAGATTCCTGCTACGGGTTTCTTTAGGCGAGTTTGAAGGGCATGTACGTAGAGCATACTCTGAAGGTCGAAGGGAAGTGCTGCCAAGAGACCTAGTTCATCGATAACGCTTTTGGTCTTATTCTCCATCAACCAAATACCGTTGTCATTGGATTGATAGACTGCATCCCATCTTCCTCTGAGAGGAACTTCGTGACCGTTCTTGGTTTTGTGAGAGACGTTGAAAGACTCTTCCTGAAAGAGGTAACGGAAGTCTTTGTCAAAGTTCTGCCAGTACTTCCAGTACTCTTTAAAGACAACGTCAGCCATGTCGATAATCTGAAGCAGCTTGCCTCGTTCGTGATACTCGATCTTGGGAGCCTTACGCTCGTAGTATGGTTTGAGAACTCTGCGATAGGCAGTCTTATAAGATCGTCCCTTTGCTACCCATTCAAGGCAGTCGTGGAATGAGAGACCGAAGTCGAGAGGAACTGAGAGTCCCTTGGACGACCAACCTTCGACGTAAGACAGGCGGGCTTGTTCCCTGTCCATCAACCACTCATCCAGAAAAGAATAAGTGATTCCGTCTTTCTCAATATCTCTAAAAGGTTTTTGTGAATGTTTCTTGGCGAAAGCATTCTTCTTCTTATTCACCTTCTTCCGAATGGCTGCTCGTTTCTTCGCCATGGGCTACTCCTTTTTGTGGTCTGAAAAGTTGGGTTAATTCCAACCCTTCGAGGGCTTGGGCTTCGGTTGGAAATCGATGGACAACTACTTTCATGGGGCTGATTAATTCATAGTAGCAATCCATTGTGTTGTATCTTACATGCCATCGTTTATCCGTATTCATCTTTGTTCACTTTCTTCATTAAAAAGGTCACGAGCTTTTTTAGTTCCTTCGAGTAGAGGGAAGTATTCTCGCCACCTCGTCTGAGGATCTGTACCGGATGCAGTAGATGCAAAGTCCCGTATGATTCTTTATATCGTTCCAGAGCTCCGGTTGAGTAGCCTTGTGCGCTAGTGCCTAGCAGTACAATACCCTTCGGGCGTGCCATCTGAACGACTTCATACAGTCGATCTTCACAACTACTCACCTCATATTTGGACGGAGGTCTAAGTTCTCCTACTTCTCCTTTGGGGAGACATGCTACGACATGCGTCATTGCGTAGGAAAACGTCTGACCACTATCTACTATCATTTTATCTAAAAGTTTACCCGCAGGCCCGACAAAGGGTTCTTTGACAATATCCTCAATCTCGTCTGGGGCTTCTCCAATGAAAAGAATGTCGCAGGGCAACTCTCCTCTGAGGAGAACTCGACTCATGGAAGACTTGTGTAGTGGGCAGCGTTCGCAATTCCTCCACTTCTTTACATGGTCGTTCCATGCAAGTCTGTATATTTTACTTTTTAAGGTCACTCCCATCGTCTGTTCCTATTCTTATCTGGCGACAGTATTCTGCGATCAGAAGTGCATCCGCAATTGCGTGTGTTATTTTCAGGTGAGGAAACAGTTGTTGGGCTTTTGCTTTGGTAACATTTTTGTCACCACCTGTTTTGCACTTCATGTGCGTCATCCATTTTAGGGGTCGGACTTCATCAAAGGGAATGTCATTTGCCAACAGCAAACCCCTGAGAGTTCCGTAGGATCTCCCGAAAGAGAAAGCACTACGGACTCCCATCTGGGGGGAGCTATGGACTTGCTCTATAAGAGCAAATCTCACTGTGCTGGCGAGTGATGAAATCAGATCCCTAAGATCGCCCTCCGTGGCTGGGATCTTAAATGCTTCGGAGTCCTCGTCATTGACGATGGCAACTCCTCCGCTTTTTCCGGGATCGAGTCCCATGAACCAAATCTTATCCACGATACTTCTCTATGTATGCGTCTGTAGATTCTTTGTCCAAGACTCGTTTTCCCGTTCGGGTATCTACCGCTTCTCCATCTGAGTTGTAGCGGAATGAAATGTACTCAGGGGGAGTTCCCTTGGGTTTACTCATTCTTCCTTTGTTGTACAGATGGCGGTAGTAGTTGACAGATTGACGACCTGAATCGAGATTCTCTAACAGAGTCTTCTCATGCGGAAACTCAGCACGTACCTGACGTTCGAGTTCTGCATTGGTCATCTTCTTACTCTTGGGAAGGAGCTCGTTGCCCTCAAACAGGGTTGCCCAGAATGCCATGATTCCGAGTCCTGTCTTTTTGCCATGAGTCCTGTACCAAGTTTTTCTAACAGGGTCTGGGGTGTTACGAATGTCCAAAATCTTGTCGAGATTTGAGGAAGAAACCTTTGCTGCCTTAGCTTTGGCAATCGACTTCTCTCTTGCTCGATCTTTACTAGTGCTTGGCATCAGCTACTCATCCTTTCTTTAATAAATTTCTCTGCGAGTTCCTGAGTATAAAGACCTCGTCTTACTTTACTAATAATTGCACCGTAGCCCGCTACGATTTCTGGCGATACTTTTAGCTTCTTAGCTATTGCATTCACAATATCTGAAGACTCGTTCTGTACCTCCTCGGTAGTATTGTCATCGACACTCCCCAAAGGAGAATCTACGACAACTTTACGAATACTTTTCTTAGCCATAACTTTCTCCTGACTATGAGGAATACTAACCACACCAAGTGTAGGGGCTTTTATCTGACTGGTCAATGGTAAAAAATACTTACTATTTTTATTACCAAAGCTATTGACTGTAATAAATCAGGTCGATAATATATCTATTAGTAATTAATTAAATTCTGAATTTTGTGACCTATAGTTAAGGAGCACTAACTCATGTCACTTACCGAAACTAAAGTTGTTGGAAGTCCTGAACAAGAAGCATTCTGGAAAGCACTCGTAGATGGTGAGTCTCACCTAATCCTTGAAGCCCGTGCTGGTTCAGGAAAAACCTTCTCGTGTATCGAAGGGTCTAAACGATATATGGAGAAGCATGACGGTCGTGTCATCATGGTTGCTTATAACAAGTCCATAGCCTCGGAACTGGAAGCTAAGGTTCCTGAAGGTGTAGAGGCATGCACCATGCACTCTCTTGGGTTTAAAGCAATTCGTGATGCTGTTGGTAAAGTTAAGGTTGATGGTTGGAAGACCGCCAATCTTCTGGAAGATATGTATGGAAGTCGTGAAGCTGTTGAGAATGTAAGTCCTACCTTCGCCAGCAACATGAAGAAGGTTGTATCGTTGGCAAAGAACACGATGCTTCCTCTCGATTTCTCTGATGCTGATTTCAACGATCTGGTAATCCATTACAATCTTCAACTTAACGGAGACGAATCAGTTATTCGTGACATGCTGATGGCAGTGTTGGTTGCTTCCAGAAATCAAGTTGATGTTATCGATTTTGATGACATGATTTGGTTGCCTTTGGTTAAAGAATGGGATCTTCCCCAGTACGACCTGATGTTTGTCGACGAGGCTCAAGACCTCAATAAGAGTCGTCAACTTTTGGCGATGGCTGCTGCCAGTCGTCTGGTTCTCGTTGGTGATCCTAAGCAAGCTATCTACGGATTTACCGGAGCAGATGCATACTCGATGACGAACATGGAAAACATCCTCCATGCTTACGATATCGGTTGTGAGGTTCTTCCTCTGACTGTTAGTCGTCGATGTCCTAAGAGCCATGTCGCTAAGGCTCAGGAAATCGTAGCTGACATCCAAGCCATGGATGATGCACCTGAAGGTACTATCAATAGTGTTAACGCCTCTGACCTTCCAGAAGTTCTCTCTGGGGGAGAACTGGTTCTCTGTCGAATGAATGCTCCGCTGATGAAGGTTGCATACCAACTCATCCAGAATGATACCCCTGTCGCAATTCAAGGTCGTGACATCGGTACGGGTCTGGCTAATCTTTGTAAGAAGATTGCAAAGAAAAAGATGTCGATGGATATCATTCAATTTCTTGATGCTATGGAGCTCTACACGATGAAAGAAGTTGAAAGACTTGATCGTCGTGCCTTGGTTCGTCGTGTCAGTCAGTCGCAGTATGAAATGCTTCATGACCGTCTGTCCTGTATCACAATCATCTCTCAAGGTTTGAGCACTGTTGGTGATCTGGTAGACCGCTTGAAGGCACTCTTCACTGATACGGACAAGTCCAAGAAGAATCGTAAGGTTCTTCTGTCCTCGGTACATCGTGCCAAAGGTCTGGAAGCAGACAAGGTGTTCATCCTTGAACCACAGATGATGCCACACCCCATGGCTGAGTTGGAGTGGGAGCAAGATCAAGAGATGAACATCAAGTATGTTGCGTTGACTCGCAGTTTAGATACACTCACATTTGTAATTACAGAGTAGGAGGAGAGACAATGGCTTGGCGAGAATATAAACGAAAGCAAATGGATAAAGACCTCGACATCTTGTTCAATAGTCTGGACAGGGTTTGTCGAAGGCTCGACATGGATCTGAGTACGGTTGATATCGATGACCTGAGTGACGAAGAGATTCTGAACTACTATTCGATCTACAACCAAAAGAAACGCATTCACAGGCTTGCTATGGGAATGCTTAGAGAGATTGCTGAGTTTGATAATCCTGAAGCATTTCAACAAAAGAAGGATAGTGAAAATGACTAGATCATACAGAGTTGTTAAAGCAGACAAGGAGTTCATTGAAAAGAACAAGAACTTCTGTGAGACTTACTTTGGTGCCAGTGATATGGAGGAAGGTAAGTGGGAAATCGTCTCTGAGAAGAAGAACCATGTTACGTTCTTCTATGGGCCATACGATACTAAAGCAGCAGCAGAGGAAGATGCACGAGGTATGAAAAAGTGTGATAAACTGCTAGACGAAGAGAGTGCAAGTAAAAAAGAATAGTATGGGAACTATTGACTTCATGTGTGTGTGAACCCTATCATTACAGTGGTTCGGTTCACAGGGCTACCCAAGGTTTTTCACGCTCCTTACTTGGGTAGCCCTTTTTATTTGACTGACCAGTCATTTAGTCTTGGCTCAAGCACGTATCCCTTGCCTCTCAGAAGCCTCTATAGCGGGTTTCTCTACGTCATCCTCTGGGAATTCAACATCCTCCAAAGGTACGCCTAGAATCGATTCTGGAGCCTCTGAGACTCTTTGAGGGGTTACACTCGTTGGTCTTTCTCCCATTAATCTTTCTACTTTAGGAAACCGCAGTCTCTGGGTGTGGTTATAAACAAATGCAGTCATATAGTCTTCCCAGATCTGAGATACTCTAGCCCAGTTAAAATTATTAATCATAAAGCTGGTGATGTTGGGAAGTGTTTGGGTACGGTACTCTGGACTGTCTGCGTGTAATACAGCCTGTGCCATAACCTCTCCAGTTGCTCTGGAGGGAATAGTTACTGCAATATCTCCGAACTGCTGTTGGTAGCTTCGCATGTAAGGCAGTTGTGTGGTCACTACAGGTAATCCTGAAATGGCTGCTTCCTTCACAATGATAGGATCACCTTCTGCATCTGTGGGAAGAAGCAAGACATTGGAGATTGAGAACACATTACCTGCGTGCAACCACGGGTCATCTATTTTTATTATTCGATTGGGAACATATTTACTGGCAGAGTAGATGAAAGATTTCTCATAACTCCCATAACCTTGTGCCAGACATATCCACTCATCAGGAAGATTTAAAAGAGTTTGAATAATTCCTTCAGGATTCTTCCCTCGTTCAAAACGAGATAAATACAACAGCACCTTGTTGTGTTTATCTATTCCCCAGAGAGATCTTAATTCTTCAGGATTGATCTTAGGAAAACATCTAGCCAGATCAACTGCGGAAGGGATAACAACTGCATCATCCCTATTCTCTGGAGGGAGGCAGTTTAAAGATGCCTCGTTGATTAATACATTACCCTCAACTTCTGGGCAGATTTCTTCGCAGATTTCTTTTACATATTCATCATTACCTTGAACGTAATTGACTATTGGCGTGTCGATGCAACTGAAGATAGGGTCATCTTCGTGAGTTGGTTTGTGGAGAAAAGAGATAACCAGATCTGAACTATTACATACTCTTACAAGGTTTCCGTAAAAGTCATCCAGATAATTGATACCTTTGAATTCTGGGTACTTAGCTTTTTTTCTTCTGGCTTGGTAAAGTTTGCATGGCCCAGCCCAGTTAAGAGCTCTTCTGGCTTGGTCATTACTTTTTACAGGCAAGTGCATAAATGCACCTGTCCATTCAACATTAGTGCAATGCTTGGTGAGACCTAAAGCCATATAGTCTCCACCGCCCAAGCCTGCTGCATGGGTAAGAAGGGCTACTCGTAACATCTTTAATTCCTATTAAGCACAAGGGTCAACATCAACATCTGCAACGTAGGAGCAGTCTGCATCTTCAAGATCATCTTCTCTAGGTGGTACTAAAGTTATGCCTGCGCCACCTGAGCCATAGATGCCTACTACAATTCCATCGTCAAAGTCTACTGTGTAGAGCTCATCTCCGATACCTTTAAAATCGAAAGTTCCAAAGACACCCTGCGCAGTCCAACGAAGTTTGATGCACTTATTATCACCCCCTTCACCTCCAGTCGTCTTGATGGAGAGATGACGACCGGGATTATAAGGACTTACATCATTAGGAGCTATCCACTTCTGATTTATGCCAGCTTGTTCGCCAATAGGACGACCACCATCTGTGGAACTTAGAAAACCTGTATCAAGTGGCTGACAGATGAGAGCCCAATAATTTGTAGGGGCAAACGAAGCACCGTGTTGGAATTCAAGGAAAGGAGGATCAGAGGGACTTTCTCCATCACCAATGAATAGGTGTTTGGCTATTGAAGGTGATCGAGTCCATCGAATTTTACTTCCATCGCTCCAGAAGACTGCACCCTGACCAACTGTAACGGGAGCATGGTCGATTGTAATTAGGAAATCTTCAGCGTATCCACACGAAGGAGTTGTAGTATTCCTTACACCTCGTAGAAATACACTCTTATCGACGCTTATAGTATGCACAGGACTAATACAAGCGACTGTTGAGCTATAGTTAAGTAATCCATTAACTCCAGTACCTGCTCTGGAAGGGCAAAATTCCCTTGCGTATAAATCCAAAGGAGGCCAATGAGATCCTCCATCAGCCCATGGAACGAAAACCCATCGACGCATTTGTTCATGCCAAAGCGCAAGACCTATTGCGTCTGCCTGAATTATTGTGGTGGTAGATACATTATGGACTGTGATATCTTTATTGCTATTTCCTAAGACAAGATTACTACCAGAAATCGTACCGTAAAGAACATCTGCTGTTGTAGAACTTGAGGGAGCAACATTCTCTGGTATTGAAACCACAGCCCATCTTAAAGCAGGCTCACCCAGACGAGCATGATCTGGAGATCCGGGGAATTCATTAGCTACTCGCTGGGACGAAGAGGCACTAACTTCGTAACGAGCACTGGGAGCTCCACTACCTCCCCCACCAGATCTGCTCATGCTGGGTTGCCTGACCATCTCCCCTTCTCGACTATTGGGGAGATTTTTAATTCGTGTTAATGGGCCAGTACCTAATTCAGCCCAAACAATACTCGATAAACTTTTCGTAGGTGTGAAGTCTATAAAACCTCTGTATAGTTCCTCCAGAATATGTGGAGAGTTATCGTCTTCGTCATTTCGACTTTTTACATACTGCGTAGCAAGATCTGTTGCTTTTGTGTTTAGGTCACTAACATTAGCAGGGGCTGTTGCTGTTGTATTGGGATATACATCAGGAGCAGTATGAGCACGTTGTTCCCACTGTGCATACATTCCCGAATGAATAATTTGAATTGTTCCTGAAATTATTTTTGCATCAGCATCAATGGTAGTGGCATTAATGTCCTTATACCAAACAGGACGATTATGCCAGTAATCTTGGGGAGTTACTTCGTCACTATCACTAGAAGTTTGAAAGTTATAATCCAACTTTGGAAAGACAACCCGAATCTTTTCTGGAAGAGACGGGCCTGTCATGTCGTTAGTGATGGAGATTAGTTCTGATTCTTTCGTTGATCTCTCATCTTTCGTGGTTGTGTCTACGTGATCTGCTAGGTCTTCTAGTTCATAGTTTCCGTCAAGATCTCGAACAAGAACATGATTAATGCCATCAATAAGATCGTTAAGTGCATCCCACGTAGATACTCCCCAGTACTTCCTATTCCATGGATACGACCCCTGCCCTGAAGGGAAATTTGCGTTCCCAGTACCTAATGTTCCCTTGTCTGGTAAAGTATCCCAAAGACTGGTTAAAGCAGCAGACCATGTAGTTGCTGGAGTGTAAGCATACTTGTCTGTTGTAGATGTTTCATCCCATAACTTTGAGCGTGTATTTAGGGATTCATCTTTAGCTGATCCAGCACCTGTAGCAGAATCAACACTGGATAGATGATTAAAGTATCTCCAGTCAACAACCTGAACTACATAGAATTGATTCTCCCAGCTAGTCCCCTGAGAGTTTAATAACCCATTTATGTTTGGGGCAGATACTTTTACGGGAGGTTCAGGAATCCCCGTAACTGCATAGGCGTGCACTGCTATTAGGTTTTCTACCGTAAAGTCATGTTCATGTCCGTAACGAGTCTGTGTCTTAAATTGAAGTTGTTCTGCAACCTCTTTAAATCTAATAGACACGCCTTGAAGTTTCCCTTCAGAAAGAAGGGGCAGATTATCCTCAATATCTTTACGAGTCGTTAAAAACCATCCTGTGCTGGAAGTACGACCCCGAGGAACATAATTAAGAGTATTAACTATTCCGCTAAAACCATCTACACTTTTTCCAAGACGTAATAGTTCTTCAGTAAGATCTACTGGGTTGTAGAGAGTTAGTGGTGATACTGATTTTCCTTCAAGGTCTCCTTCTTCAATTGATGTGGCTGTAATCTCTATACGAGATGATCCCGCACCACCTCCCTGATTTTGCTGCTGCGGATACAGTACAGTCATATTACTACTACTACTTTCAAAATTCTGATTTTAATTCAGAGAATTATAACCTATAGTTCTTCTTCCGGTGCCATTGCCTGCGCACCTCGCCCAGCCATGATTCCTGCTTGCGCACTCTCAGCATTGCGATTATCTTCACGCATCTGGTTTTCGCGTTCTTCTGACTTGAAGGTCAAACCGAAAGGAACTATTTCGTAAGGTACGTCACCAAAGTTGAGACGGACAAGATGTCGGAAGATCTGTTGATCTGCATCGGAGATGAGCCAACCCACCATTTCCTGAAGGGTAGCGTAGAAGGCTTCTTCTGGGATTTGCCTTCCAGAGAAACCACCAAGACCACCGCCTCCAGATTCAAAGATTTCTGGGGGTATACCCATTCCCTCAAAGAGTTCTTCCTTCAGGGATTGTCCGTACTCCATAAGTCCTGAAGGTACTGCGTTAGGCATCGGAGGGAAGTATTCCCAGCTTCGGATTCCTTCACCACCCTGCGTGTTTGGTAGTGTGAGAGTACCACCTGTTCGTTTCTTCTCGATCATCTCTCTGGCGAGGTCTTTGTTGGAGATGACGAGGTTGTCTTTGGTGCGTGTGATTCCGGGAGGGTGATACATCGTACCACCTTCAAAGGCATTCTTGTGGAACCACAATCGTCGGATGTCTCTGTACCCACCATCTGACCAGACTTCCCACCAAGGTATGTGGGCTCCGTATAAACGGGAAAGGCCATACCATGGATGATGGGTACGCCAATGCGTATGCCAGAACCCTTTAGGAGTTCCGAGGAAGATTTTATGACGACCTTGTTTCGTATGGGGGTCGGGAACATTGCGAACGGTCAAACCTACTAGTTCACCATTATGGGTAATGCACCGACAATCCTGAGAGTGTAGGTCTTTTAAGATATCGAAGTGAATGTTTCCATCTTCAACACGATATATAACTTCATTCCCAGAGAATCCCCATTCGATTGCTTTCAGGGCTCTGGCTGCACTGTTCCTCCAGAAACGTGTTACGTTCTTTATGAGGAATTTCTTTACCTTCTCATCTTCACATTCGATGTAGAATCTTGAGTTAGCGAGGATTGGCCCTTTGATGAGCCAGAGACCAAAGATGACTCTTGGATCTGCCATCATTTCCTGAATCACAGTTAAGCTGAACGGAGGTCTATTTCTGGCAAAGAGGAATAGTCCCTGATAACCGCTAGGCATATAGTCTGCGGTTATCGGTGTTCCCAGTAGTTCATCTGGATTAACTGGAGTTCGATTATTTGTGACCATGACTAGTCTTTCTTTTGGATGTTTCCAATATGTGTTTTGCTACTTCTTTTTGGGCAATATCTTCGTCCTCAGTTAAGGCGTATACCAAATTATAAACTTTAGTTTCAGAGAGCTCCGCAAGTGCTGCCCGTATTACAAGTTCCTTTTGTGCCTTTACTTTAGGGATTGCCAAGTACATATAGTGCAATTGAGAAGGGGTTAACTCCCACGGATTTATTCCATAGGTTGCTGCCACTTCAATTTGATATCGTACTTTTTTTTTAGTTCCCACATTAGCCTAGCTGCTTCCTTAGCAATGTAAAAAGCATTAGTCTCTGTAAGTTCTAAATCGTATCTTTTGTTCAATCTCTGGGTGAAATCGGGTAACCAGTCAAATACGGATTCTTCATCACGTAGGTCTACGTCCCGCTGACTTAAAGACAATATGTGATCGATGTAAATAACTTCGTCATCTATTAGAACATTATCGTCTTTATCAATAAGACGTATTCTTGATTCCACTTCAGGAGTAGTGATAGTAAGTAGGGCCATGCTTGTTGTTTTCCTTATGAAGCTGTCGAAGGTAATGTGGTATGCCCGTTTGCAAGTACTGGTGACAATGTTCCATCTTTTGCTGGCTGACCATTAGGAGTGCCTAAAAGGGCATACTCCTGTGTAAACGAAGTTTCCCAAAGTTCAGATAGTCCTGACTCAACTTGTCTAACACCCGTTACATTTTTTGTACGTACTGCAACCGCAGTACCCCATTCCGCAACTCTAGGAGGATGAATAGGTTTTCCTGCTGTAACTATCCTACCAGTCACAGTTAATTTATGTTTGGCTGGCCCAATACACTGCACTTTAGCAGCATTAGCAGAAGTTGCGCTGTGTTTTTGGATTACAGGATTATATACAAATTCTGCATCCCCTAAGTCAGATCCTTCTGTTATGGTTTGTCCTGTTTGAAGCGTATTATTGACTGGCTTGTTTCCGTATGCTGTTCTGTGAGTGCTTTTCCCATCCACATTATCAGTTAACTTCACCGGAGTCTCAGGATTATTTAACGGTGCAACAGAAATTACTTGTGTGTCCTCGGAAAGATGTGTTGTGACATCGAATTCCACGATTCTATTAAAGGTATTTTGACTACTATTCTGGAAGAGATTAGTGCCTGCTTCATCATATGGGTTTGAACGATATTGATTATCTGATGTGTTAAACCAGAATTCGTTATTGTCTTGGCAAGGCTCCATTCTTGTATCACCTTCCCATTTAGCCCACGCTGCTCCTCTCATGGACATGGGAGCTCCTTGCTCTCCCCAAGATCTTAATATAGGAATCATCCTAGTCTGTCCGGGTTGAGAGCTTTCAACCTTCATGGAGTACGTGTAGTATTTACTTGAATAGTTTTTATTGTCTTGGTTGGTATAGCCAGCCCATCCGATCATACTAGTAAGCCAGTCACTCCAATCCCATTTCATTCTTCTATCTTGAGATTTGGAAAGTGCTGTCGTTTTGGCATCTTGTTCTTCCATGTACAAAGCTGGATTATATCCAAACCTTAACATCGCAGGAGCCATTTGTGGGGGAAGAAAAACGGATACCCAAGAAAAACTAAATGAAAACTCACGACCAAATATGTCTTCCCTCATTTGAAAAGTTAAAGGAATATTTTGAACGTGCTTACCAGAATGGATAGTCTTATTTCCCATACTTGCCATTCCAAGTGGAGCAGCCTGAAAGTTTTTCTGCTTAATCTGCCTCTGGTTAAACCCTGTGTGCAAATAACGAGATCGGATAATACTTAGCATTATGTAGTAGGGATAGTATTTTCTGTAGATTGGGTGGGTTCCCTTTGCCATAGTCATAGACCCATTTAAACTGGCTTTCCAATTATGAAAGGCAGCACCAGAATCTAAGGTTCCTTGACTCGTTAGTTTAGATTCAAGGCTATAGTCGCATTTCATCTGAGTCACTCCCGGAGGATATGCCCAATCACTATTTATTTCGTCGTCAATAATTTGTATTTCTAATTGAGTCTTATCGTCATTAAGTTTGTATCGTCTACTTCTTTTAAAACCTTCCTGTAGCTTTGGCTCAAAGAACAAACGATATTGATCTGCGGAAGTTATGACATTTGTAAGTCTGGCTCTATTTGCTGCTGTATCTACATAGCCTCTGATTTGAATAATTGCATCGTATGTTTTTGTTGTTAAACCTTCTTGACTGATATCCCAAGTTTCGTTGTAAACTACTTGAAGAATTTCTACAGGGAGGGTTCGCCCAGAAGAAGTAGGATTAGGCCCAAAGCCAAAAGGAAATCTTTCTTTTTGCCACGAAGTTATGTCTTCACATTCCACAAGACCTACTTCACAGTCCCAGACAACTCTGGCTGCGGAGTTTCCTCCAATCGGTTCCCAAGTAAGGTTTCGGGGTTTTGGCCCCCATGCTACGTCTCGAAGTTCTCTGTTATTAGCAGTAGCTGGAAGTTGATTTATATTTAAATCAGGCCCAAGACCAAGACCCGAGATCAGAAGTTCACGACCGGGCTGTAGAAGTCGTCTTCTTAGATAGGCCATGGCATGATCAATACCACCCTTCACCGCAGCACCCGATGTAGCAGTTGTTGGCTGTCCAGAAGTATGTGTGTATTGATTAGCTTGTGATACTTGTCCAGAATTCCTTGTTGGATTATTAGACTGCCACGAATCGCCCATTGTGAATTGCTTCGTAGAATCAATTGCTACATCGATATCCTGAAGATGTATGATGAATTCAATACGAATAGAGTACTTAACATACATTAATCCCCGTTCACTACGATCATAGACGGGCTCCATTTGAACCGAAGAATTAATCGCTGGAGGAAAATGTACATCGTTATATACTACATCCCCTAAATTTTGTTGGGCTGCATGTTGTAGGTTTCGTGCCATAGTATTAATAACCAGCTATTTGTTTAAGGATTCATTATTTGACTAACTGAACGAGGCACATTACCAAGCCAAAGAGCAAGATTAGCAGTAGGCCCAATATCTTGAGGCCCGGGATCTTCCGTAGCAGCAAGCAACTTATCCGCAGTATCGCCAATAGCAGATATCATGGAGTCTGGAATAATACCTCCTACTAGGTAATCCAAGCCATATAAGATGTAATAAATGCCTTTTAGTATTAGTCCGAGGAATATAGATATCACTTTGATAATTACATTAACTATCTCTAGTAGGAAATTTAAAAATTCTACTGCCATAACCATTAATGGAGCTATCACCTGTGTTAAGGTACTTTTAGTTTCCTCAAAGGTTGTCATCAAACCTCGTTTCGACTCTTCATAATCAACTAGTGCTGCTGATTCCCCAGACTCTGCCCTGCCCATACGTGCTGCAAGTAGTTCCAATTCAGTTTCTACTTTTGCTCCTATAAGTTCTGGGGAGTATGCTTGAATCTCTTCAGCAGACTGTTCTAGAAATGCAGCAAATTCTTGTAGTGCCTCGGATGCGCCACCGATTGCCTCAACAAATACCGCTGCTGCTAAAGTTACTGGGCCTCCAGCGGCTGCTGCTACCATGCCAGCACCGCCAATTCCTCCTCCTCCTCCAGATTCTTCACCAGAATCTTCCTCGTGTGAAAACTCTACAACCTCGTCATTCTTTTGACCTCGATTAGCTAGCATCTTGAAAGGTGCTTGAAGCATCTTGCCCATTGTTTGTATGATATGCGAGATACCACCACTATCAGCCTCTGGAACAAAGTCAGTGACTTTAGCTTTTTCTGTAGGTCGAACGTCTCTCGGTTTTATAACATCAGTAAATGTTTGTTGACTCTTTTCATATTCCCGAGCCTGTTCTGCAAAATTAACAGCCCTTGGTTTTTCACCTTCAGGTTCAGCACCCTGTTCCGAGACAGTTTGAACTGCTTGTTGAAAAGCAGACTGATAGGATTCTGCTGGGTTATTGGAGTCACCCTGAATCGCTCTTGCTTGATTATGCAACTCCTTCATCTGTTCAGAAAAGGTACTGACTGGTTGAGATTCCGCACCTCCCCCACGACGAGGATCATCTTTCTGTGGGGAGTCGATTTCCTCTAACTTGATTGTAAGAGTATGTTTACTATCAGCCATTTTGCTGCTCTGGAGCTAGAGGGAATGCTTTAGTAGTTTTTACCATTGGTACACGAGCTTCCTCCCTACACGGAGAACCTGCCCTCATTGCACGTTGTTCACGTACCTCTTCTGACCATGCTTCTCTGATACGCTCGGACTCTTTACGAATATGTTCGTCAAGAATAGCTTCTTCAGCGTCATTCCTTGGACTCTGGGAAAAGAGCCAAGCGATCAGATCATCTTGCGTAGATTCAGGCATTACGTAGTTGTGTAGTAATAAATGGTAGGACTATATTGATCACCACCACCTGTACCGCCAGCAATGGGAAGACAAACCATACGTATTGGTATTCTACGCAGACGACTTGCGTAGAGTATTCTAATAGGGAAATTACGTGCGAGGATTGCTCCGGGAAACGTAATTGACGCTGGACTTGCTGCTGCGGGAGTAGATGCCTGTGCAGTTAATACAAGATTGCTTGCATATTCTGAGAGAGTATCTCCAATGACCCCAACCTGCCCATTAGCACCAACTGCGTTAAAACCAGAAATTCCAGTAGGCCAGTGAATAGAACTATTGGCTTGTCCGCCAGAAGGAGCAGCAATACCTTTGTTGTGTTCAACAAGAGTGTAATTAACGTAAACATCTTGTCCACGTAGAACTTCATCTTGAATACTATCTCCAAGATTATCTCCACGTACAGGTTCGCTGAAAAAGGTATGTTCCAATTCGTAACCATCTTCAGTTACGCCAAGGTATATGCCATTCCATGAGCCTGAATATGGGCCTGATATAGCTGTAAGAGAAGCGACCATGATTTATTCCTTTGACTTAAAGTAGGTCATAAGTTTTATGTTTTCTTCTTTGTTAGATTCCTCGAATACTTCCAGACATCGATAACAAGTTGCCACTTTCGGTACTGTTGTAAAGTTTTCTGGATAGTCTACAGAATCCGTTGACTGTTCCCTAAAACTTAGCTGGGCATGCTCACAAGCAAATTCCCATCGTTTAATTGGGTGGTCAACAAACGAACCTGTTGATATTTCTAAAGATCCTTTTATTTGTCCATTTTCATTTGGAAGAACTAAATGTACTATCTGACATAAATTATATGTGATATCGCATGTTTGACATTCATACGCTGCTTCTGGAAGCAGATTCCATTTCTTATTCCTCTCAGAAAAAGGTAAATATTTTGTCTCGTCATATGTAGGACATCTTCTATTTTTGCAGACAACAGGAAATAATCGAACCTCTTTTTTGTGGATTGCGGTCATACAAAATTACCTTCTGTAATGTCCAATGAACTAAATCGAGTCGCTTGATTAAAGCGTACTTCCATTACCAGTCCTGACGATGCTGCCTCATCACTATTAAACCAACTACCCGTTACAGGCAGCGGGTTTGGATCGGTAGAAACCCAACGAAGGTACTCCACCATCTTATGATGATCAGTAAGACTATGGTCTGTAGCTAACATTGTATCTACCGCAGTATTTACTGCCTGATTTAAATGTATCGACCCCATTACTTTTCTACAGAAATCCTCAATCCCCAGAAGACGTTTTACGTAAATGTCTGTTCCTAGACGGTCAAAGGGAGCATAAGCACTACGAAAAGTTACTGCACACACGATATCATAGGTTTCGTAAATACCTCGATCTTGGTAGATGTCTTCACCACCCGCAGACCAACTAGAACCATAGATAGACACAAACTTCTCACCACAAGCTGGAGGAGGTTCAGGCCCGGGCATCACATCACATTCCCTGTCTCCTAGAGATAGATCTGTTCTCAACTGATCCCGAACTGCCAGCAATAATCTTCCTATACTCATAATTAAAATCCGATTATTAGTACCTATACTAGTTCTTTTGGTAGTTCTTTTAGGAACTTCTGTAGAGCAACTTCTGTTGCTTTAGTTATTAACTCAGACTCATCACCGTACAAAGGTCGTTCTTCATTTTGGTCATCTGCGTAAGGAACATTAGAACCTAATTGAACTTTACCAGAACCTACTTCGTAAATTTGATCTGAACCAGATGGGATATAATTTGATCCAGCTTGTTGCCCGGGTTTAAAACTTTCTCGAAGTCTACCTGAACGAACGAGGATTAAGCTATTAGCGACATCTCCTCCCATTGCGTTTCTACGTGCAATAAGAGATCGTAAACCTGATTCTGCTCGTCGTTTAACTGTAGATGATTTTAAAGGTTTCCAACGGACACCAAATTCGTCTGCTCCTCCTTGGGATTTTACCTTAAAGTTCTTATACGCTAATCTGTAAAATTCCTTTGCAAAGATCGCCCAATAGATATTACGAAGTTTCTCTAACTCTGGAGTTACCTTTTTGTTTGTTAGAAGTTTTGGTAAATCTCTAACAAGTCTTCGTACTTTTTGGGAATCTTTACGTGATCTTACAGCCATTCAAATGGGAACCTCGGAGACAGATCTTGTTTGCCATAAGTACCGCCAGTCGAGATCGTAGGATGAACACGAATCTTGTGTGTTCGGAAACGGTCGTCGATGTGCAGATTGCTCATTGCAGGTGTGAGATCTTCTCTTGTAGGTAGTCTAGGAATGATACGAGTGAAGTTGGATACTTCCTCCATCATTGCAAGAACTTCTTCGTACTTATCAGAGAAGACTGCGGGATTACCTCTTCTCTGGGAGAGAAGATAACATGCAATCCACGTAGCCCACCGACGAACCATGAAGGAGTTATTCAAGTCCTCCTCATGATAATTCAGTGAACAATAGTAGTTCACCATGTCGGTAGCTTCTCCGATGATCTCCGTAAAGATTGTTACATCATCAGGATCAGATAAATCGTCAATTCGTAAGGATACGCCCGAAGCACTAAAGATGCGATCCATCTCTGCTCTGGTTGTATATTCGTATGTTAAGGATTCAACCATATGTCACCTATGTGCTTAAATCGCCACTTACTTCTGTTGAAATCCACGCACTAACGTCCGTGCTTGCTCCAGCAGAAGATACATTTGCTCGTACTTTACAGGAATTAAGAGAGAAACTAGCTGCACCGTCTACTGTGAAAGTAGATGCAGTACCAACGTCTATCCATGTTGTTCCTGAATCGGGAGACATCTGTAATTTTACAGTGGCACTATCAAAAGTGCCTGAAACTACAAATTGGCCTTCACCAACATCCCAGTTATACGTGGAACTACTGCTATCCGTTGAAACATTAGTTAATACTTTTGTAAATGCCATGAAAATTCCTCATTAGTAATCAGTTATGCTTTTACTTATTAGTTTAGTAATTGGTCGTGA
>CERH01071182.1_pt1 | contig 29297 bp, 45 predicted proteins | sample 530991 | NCBI WGS metagenome assembly CERH01 (sample SAMEA2621191, study PRJEB7988) | marine metagenome | biome: marine biome (ENVO:00000447); feature: mesopelagic zone (ENVO:00000213); material: "saline water (ENVO:00002010), including plankton (ENVO:xxxxxxxx)" | depth 800 m | reverse complement strand
ATTCAAAACAATGGCATGAGTATTGTGAGCGTATAGATCATTGGAAAAACAATACTGATAATTGGATCTACAACAAACCACGCAAAAATTATGTAATGCCTTATATGAGAATTATTCAATCTCCGTTTAAGAACGGATTTGATTTTCAAATAAACTTTTCAACTCGTGGTTATCATAGTGGTCATAAACTTTCTGATGGTGAATTCATTAGTGACCAGGAGATCAAACAATGGTGTTTGGACAATGTTTTAAAACAGTATATGTTTGATACGCATGGTCTTTCTAACGGAGATCTGAAAGCAAGAGATGAAATCATAGAAGATCTCAAAAACACTTTTGAGCAACTAGCATTATTTTAAAGATGGAAGATCTAACGCTAACGCAAGGTTTTTTAATAGTCTTTATCTTTTGGGTATTTATTCAAACAATATTTTACCTGGAAGATAAAGACTAAGTTAAAATCCTTTTGAGAAACATACATAAGATGTTGGGCAGTCTTTAACGCCACAACAACAAATCCCTTTTGCCAACTTCTCTTCTTCTTCAATGGTCAATGCGCCAACTTGATCTCTTACTTCTGCTTCCGTCAATTTTTTATCAGCCATAATTACTTTCTCCTTTTTGTTTTTTTCCAATGTTTCTTATGCGGTGAGTTAAATATACTATCCCAGCGTTTTTGCATTTCTTCATCAGATATTTGTGCTTTGCGTCTATCAGATCCTTTGCTCATTATCCTTGCCCTACATTACGTTTATAACTTCTTCTAAAGTTTTTATTCATTGTTGATGTGCCAACATTCCTACGGCCTATGCTTGTTTTCTTCCCACGAACGCTTGTTGCTGGTGTGTAAGTATTTAAGATCTTATTTTTCTTAGGCATTTTCTTTTAACTCCTTAATCATTATAGATCCTAACCCAACTAATAATAAATGTTTACGCACTCCAGGAATTGCTTTACTCAACAACTTGCGCTCACCCTCAACGGCCACCCATAAATATTTTCTACTCACTAACTCGGTCACACAACGCCCAACTGTCTTTGCTGATAAACCCGTCATAGCGCCGTAGTATCTGTAAGCGTCGTGGCTAGAGAATGTTTCCCAACGGAAACGCTCACACACAGCCCATAAACATAATTTACTAGCTGGCGATAGTTTCTTATTACCCGCACGGGAACGAAACCACTGCCAAACACAACCTCGCATTTTGCTATAGTTCTTATATTTGTCACGCACGGACGCACGGACACAACCACTTTCCTCTTCATTTTGTGGCACACCGCTCTCGATCCACCAAAAACTCTCATTCATACTTACCCTTTACAAAAGGAAAAGTAAAAATTACTTTTCCTTTATATGTTATGTTATGGATATAGTGGACAAAGCTTCCACTTAAAGAGGACATAACTTCCACTTTAACAGGACAAAGCTTCCACTTAATACCCATAATCATCATCATCAAACATCAACCAAATCATTATCAAACACAAAATAAAAACCAACTCAATCAACTTTATCCTCACAATTTTTACAGATCTCAGATCTAAATATTTTATATTCTTCCTGGCGTTGTCTATAGCTATCCATTGGATATTCTGCCTGGCAAACTTTACATTTTTTCTTTTTCATTCCTCTGGATCTTTTGTTTCTATCTCTATAATTTTTTTTATATCTTTGACAATCTCTTCTGGCATATAAATTTTTATCAACATATAGTTTTCTGGATCTTGACCAGCTACCAAAGTATCTAAATATTTTTCAAAATGGTATCTGAACTCTTCCCTATGCAACCAGGCAACATTATCTTTGGCTCTTTGTTTACAATCAAAATGCCAGGCGTGATCTAAATTTTGTTCTGTATATAAAATTAATCCCACTCAATCCCCTTTTTGTCATAAACTTCAAGCACAGCATTTTTTCTTATCAAAGTCATAACATTGGTATCAACTTCACTTGCGTTCGATTTGACAATACCAGCCCTGACTACCCTTGTTCGATCATAATCCATGCCTTGTTCTGCACAAATATTTTCTGCGTCTTGTTCTGATGTCAGCCAAATAGCCATAGCCATACGCATACCATCAACAAGCGCTGAACTACCTCTAATAGAAGATCTTGCGGTCATACTGTCCTCATTACCTTGTAATGCAAGTTTACTCATGTGATGGATTGAAAGAGTAGCGCAACCAAATTGTGAAGATATTGCCGAGCAAAACTGACAATAAAGTTGCGCCACTTCTTGCGAGGTAGTTATTGGGGCGGAGACAAAGGATTGAACAGGATCAATAACCACCAACGCTAAATTATCTATACTTTTTAATTCTTCCATAAACTCATGGGCCTGTGTTGTAAGGCCCAGACCATTGTTATCATCTTTTACAAAGCTAATTGGTTTGCCAAAATCAGGCACAGTAAAAGCGTAAAGATCATAAGGTGAAGTATGTCTTTGACCTTTTGGATCTAATGCTTCAACTCTTCTATGAAATTCACTTTGATCGTCCTCTGCTGATAAGAAAACAACATTACCTTTTTGTGTAATATTTTTATTCAACCATTTGTCATTACCAGCGCCTATGATATTCAAGCCAAGAGATAAAGATAACATAGACTTACCAACACCACCTATGGAAGCAAGTAAACTTGGTTTAGATGTTTCGATCATTTTATCAACTAACCAAACTCTCTCAGGTGGTTTATCTTGAAAGTTCTTGATTGAATACTTCCGCAAACCAAGTCCAAGATCTAACAGTTCCAGCTTTACTTTTTCTAAACCCTGTTGTAAAGCAAGATCGTTATAATCTCCAATGATTGACGGAACTCTTACCACACAATTATAAAAAGATGAAGCTATCTCTTGTGATTTTTTTTGACCAAGACCTGTTTTATCATTATCAAAAGCTAAGATAATCCTGGCGTCTGTTTTTGCTCTGATATTTTTTACTGCTTCATATCCAAAGTTTGCAGAAAAAACACAAGCTACAGGAATGTTTGTTGCTTCATAAACTGAACTGCCTGTGGCATAACCCTCTGTCACAATAATATTTTCTAATTTAGATATTGATTGAAAGTCTGTGCCAATCAAAAACATATTCCCTTTGACCTCACCAGCGCTTACAAATCTTTTATCTCCCTTTTTGTTTATGTATTGGAGTGACCTGATTTCCCCTAAAATATTGTAAATTGGAACAACAAGACTTTCAGATTTCGATTTTAAGCCATAGTTTTGTATGTTTTTGGTAGTAAGGTAGCCATGTTTATCAACTTTTCCGTAGGATTTGAATCTAGCTTCACAATCGACAGCCACCTCATTTTGACGTTTTTTTTGCTCTATTTCTGCTTTTTTCTGCGCTTCTTGTATTCTTTTTGTTAGATCTTCCCTTTGTCTTTGTGAAAGGTTTGAGTTTTTTGTGGACGACCACTTTTGTTCTTGTCCTGTTCTCCAATTACCATAGTTAGCGAATATATGTTCTCCGACTTGATGTATTACATACCAACCACTTTTCTCATTAGTTTTGTCAGGCCTTACACCTGATGAAGCGGAAACCATAACTCTAATTAACTGACCACTTATGTCCAGGTGATCTACTCTTAGACCAAAATTATTCATTTCAGTAAGAAGATCTGTTTCTGTTGGTATTGTGTATGGTTTTGTAATTAAGCCACTTTGACCTATGTGTTTAGTTAGATCCAATATCCACTCCCTCTTCTGCTTGTTTGTCTGCAAAGTTGAGGTAGTGTCTTATAGCTTCATAAAAAAAATTTTTTCTATCTTTCTTATCCCATTCATGTAATACGAAAGATTTATTTTTCTTTGCGTGTGCTATGTAATTTTCTTTTGTTTTTGATAACACATAATCAATGCCTAATTTTGATACGCTTGATATGTTTTTGATACTACCCTGTTTGTTTAATTTGTCTTGATGTTCCATTGAACAAGCCCCGTATATTTTTTTACCTTTAGTCACGAAAAAGCCCCTCGCAGATCTACCACAAATAGAACATAACGAGGGCCTATTTTCTTTTAAATACTTCAAAAAGGTATATCTTCATCATTGACTGTCTTTTCACTAGCCTTTTCAGTTTTAGCTTTTTTAACAGTCTTTTCTACATTTACCTCTTCATTTTCTTCAAAGGGTTTGAATGAGTTATTCTTAAATTGTGGATAACCTTTATCATTCAACTCAACCTCTAAATTTAATTTTTTGCCATTCAATACATCTGTGTTTTTTAACACGCCCGAATGACCACAAGCTTTAGCAAATTTTGCAAGATTACCTAAACCGATTTCAACTGACTTAGGATTGTCATGGGCTACCCAAAAACCATCACTAAACAATTTTCCGCTATCAATAATTCTTACAAGAAATTCACAGAGAATACCATTGTTATTTCCAAGTGATTTACCCTCACTAGAAACTATCTCTACGTTATAGTTTCCAGCTGTAATAAGTTCACTATCTACAACTGTTTCAGTATCAACTACTGCGCCATGTGTATTAAGATCCATCTGTTTCTCCTTTAATTGCTTTTCTTATTGTTTCCCAATCGAACGGCAACTCGTCAGGCAAAGCATATCTATTTTTTGCCAAATAAGCTGGATTGTCGTTGGTATATAAAACCCTATCACCTTTCACAAGTTTTGATGAAAGCTGACCACCCTTACCTTGAACTTTTACAGATCCAAGATTAAAAGTCGCAAAGAAAATAACATCTGAATACTCAGAAACCAGGTCACTTGCTTTGCGGTGTAGTTTGATAATGTATTTATCAAACGGCTCAACTCTAGGATCTTCTTGTTTTCTTATTTCACTATGCGCTATAAGAAAAATAATCATGCCTTTATTACGGCACTCGTCAAGAATAGCCAAGATATTTCTCCAATATGCTAAACACTCAACATAACCTTTGCCATATCCCTTTTGTTCAATGGATTTGACATTTTCTACTTCACAATATTTAGCATGAATTAATTTTTCTAGCCAATCCAAACTATCAATTACCAGAGTTTTATAATCATGTTCCCCGTCTCGCACTTGTATAAGATTTTCCATAAAATCATCATAGTTTGTCGCTACAGGGAAATGGTCACATTTTATAGTTCCCATTCCATCTTCTGTGGTAATAATTATTGGTTTCGGAAAGCTAGATCCGAGTGTCGTTTTACCGACTGCTGGCCCACCATGAATTGTAATTCTTGGTGGCATTTGTCTTGCTTTTTTTAAGATACCCTTCAAAGCCATACATTACTCCCTTGATTTAGCGTTTGGTTTTTTAAACGCAGACGCTACTTTTATATTTGCTTGTGCTGGTAATAAATTATTTAAGTCCATGCGAACTTTATTTATTAAAGCAACAAGATCTTCATAATCTGCCACAATGTCTAAGGATTGATTGTAGGATTCTTGCTTCCTATCTCTTCTTCCTAGCAGTTGTGCCAGCTTAGTTGCGACAGGACGACTTTTTTCGTCCAAATCATCTTCGTAAATTTCACGCATAGATCCATCATCTTGTCTCAAAGCAAGACCTGTTGTTTTTCTAGCGTCATTATCATTACTTACCATATTTACTCCTTATGTAAAAGATTTGTAAGTGTCGCATTTATCCTTTGCTGGACAAAAACGACAATGATTACCAAAATTAAATTTTGGATTTTCCTCTTCACAGCTATCACAAGCTGATTTGAGTTCGTTAAAACCCCAAAGCACTAAGTCTTGCGCTTTGATGGTTGTTGTTCTAATAGATCCGTCTTTATGCTTTGCTCTTGGCTGGACAATAGTAAGATCTAAAACTGTATCTTCACTCCCATATCTAGCCAATGCGCCAAGACCATAAATTTTTAATTGTTTGTTGTGTTCAACTTCAACGGGGTATCTGCCTGATTTAAAATCTATAACTGATATATGTTTGTTAGCAAGAATGAGGGCGTCAGCAGTTCCCCAACATCTTGGATTTATTTCTTCAAGTGTGACTTGTTCTTCAATCAATAGTTTTCCCTTTTTCTTTTTTGTTTTTTGTTGCACAAAATCTACATAAGCTTCTGCACAATCAATCATTTCTTCATCTACCTCAATCTCAAAGTCCTCTACCTTTTCAACCTTACCAAGCCAATAAGACTTTAGAGATATGCCGTCTCCATCTAATCTATCTTTCAACTTCATTTCACTTATTTGGTGAAGTAAAGTTCCCTCTACGGCTGGTTTGGTGACAACATAATCCACATCTTTAGACAAGCTAATAGATCCTGGACAAGCAAACCACCTTTCCGCAGAAGAGGGGCTAAGATCAGCGTGTTTCATTTGATGAATGGAAAGAGTTTTGCTCTAACCTTTCAACATCATTAAGATCATAAAGTATGCGTCCAGCAATTTTCCAAAATGCTGGGCCTTTACCCATATAACGTCTATTGTCTATTGTTTTTCGTGTCACGCCCCATCTTTCAGCCAAAGCCTGTGGCGTAAGCGTTTTTGTTTTATCAAATTTATTTTCCATGAATTTTCCCTTTTTCACTTAATATACCCTATAATACATAATATAAATGGAAATGAAAGATATATTAGTAAAAAGATTTCCAGACGATTTGGGATCTTTTCACGAAGTCCAAAAACCAAAGCACTACAATCAAGGTGGCGTAGAGTGTATTGACGCCATCAAATCAATGTTATCAGAAGAAGAATTTATAGGATATTTAAGAGGAAACAGCTTCAAATACAGGTGGCGTTTTAGATATAAAAACCAAAAACAAGATCTTGAAAAAGCTGAGTGGTATGAAAAATTATTGAAGGAGTATTTCTAAATGATAAAGGAAGTTTATGACACTAATTGTCGAATATTTTTAGAACGTAATGGTAGAAAAAAAGTTTGGGTAGATGAACAAAAAGTTAAAGATCTAAATGAATTTGCAAAAATTAAAAAAATTCAACCATCAATATTGGCTGATTATTTTATAGGTCTTGGTTTATCCACACTTAAACATAATCCAGATCAAAAAATAAAATTTGATCTTGATGTTTTAAAGCTTTAATTCTTTTATAGCTTCTGTTGAAGATTGTAGTGTTTGCATTGTATTTATTTGTTCAATAAAACTTACTTTTTTCTGATAAGTTTTGCCTGTATTTCTGTTAGGTATAAACAAGACTTTATCTAAAGATAAATATACAAAAGCAAAAATATCTACCTCGTTTCGATCATAAACTCTATAATCATTTTTTTTGTTTGATATTTTTTTCTTTATATCCCAACGCAACCAATAATTGTTGTTTCTTTCAAATTTACTGTCTGTTGTTTTTGTTTGTATTTTGTAATTTATATTGTCTTTGATACACAAAAAGTCATATCTTGATGATTCTGACGTTTCAAAAACATCATCAAAATATCTAACTAGGTAGCTTGCCGTCAAATATTCTCCAGCTAGCCCTGTTTTTTGCTGGATCATTTTTCAATTTCTTCTTTTTTTTGTTTGACCATCTTTTGAACAAAATCTTTATTTCTTGCAAGCCATAGATCTCTGCCTGTATCTCTTAATTTTTCAATGCCTTTTTCTAATAGTTGTTGTTTGGCAAAAGGTATTGCACTTTTATATTGAGGTGATCTCACTATAGATTCCAATATTCTTTTAGATCCTATTTCCTGTTGTATAGCCAAAAGATCTTCGTATTGATCTGCTGTAAGTTTTACCCCACCAATCTTTCTGCTTGGCAAACCAGGAAAGTAATCTAATGCTAAGAATTCTTGGAAAACAGGATTTTCTCTTTCCCTACTAATATTGATAGGAATAAAAGTAAAACCACCAATACCAGGTGTCACATCATACTCTCTTGTTTCACCAAATATATTTCTTTTTGGTGGTAGATCTTTTGAATTTTTGCTAAAAAAGAAATCACTCATAAAGCCTGGCATACGATTTGCAAAGTTATTAAATAAACCCTCTGCGTCTCTGATAGTAGGATCTTCTGATATTCTTGCATATTTACCTATTGTTGGTGAAAAGGAAGTTAAAAATCTTGTGAACTCTGGCTCACCATAACGTCCAGGATCGCTTATCATAGAAATAACACCTGTCAATCCTGTTAAGAAAGTTTTATTAGTTATGTTTTCAGCTAGTGAAAATACTAATCTTTCCACAATCTCACCAACAACTCCATCATTTTCTTTGTCCTTAAAAATTTCTGGAAAATCTCTAAGTAATTCTGTCAAATCAGACGCAAGTCCAAACAAGATTCCAACAGGCTCAAATCTGTTATAACTATAATAAGTATCTCCTAACTTAATTGAATAAGGACGCCAACCAAGTTCTCTTAAAGATTGTCTTTCTTTCCAATCTGCTGGCCCTCTACCTGTGATATACCCGTTAGACGACAAAAGAGCTATACTACCCATAATACTACCACCCATAGCAAGTTTTGCTATCTCTTGATCCATTTCTTTACCACCTTTTGCAAAAGCTTTTCGTGTTTTGCTAGAAACAAAATTCAATACGGGAACTCTTTCTACAGCAAATTTAACAATATTTACAGGTGTTCGCACAAATGGAAATATATATCTAAAGATTGGATATTTATTAACCCATTGTGGGAATCCTTGTGCAAAGCCCTCAACAGGTTTTGTAAAAGTTAAATATCTACCCTCGTCTATTGCCGCAAGTCTTACTTCGTCACCCAACTTAGATACGTCTTTTAATAATTCAAATGCTCTTTTTATGCCTTTACCCTCTTTTTTAGCTTGTCGCATAGCACGTCCAAAATATTCTTGTTGTTGTCCTATGGTTTTAAAAAAGGCGTCCTCTAGTGCTAAAAGAGATCCAGGAATTCTAATAACGTCTCCTACCTTGCCACCTATTGCTTTTTGTCTTGATAGTTCAAGTTTTGTCAGAGGATCATCTAGTGTGTCAAAAGCCCTACCATATCTTAAATTTTTATAAACTGCGTCAGCGCCCCGCAAAGCCCCAACCATCATACCTATAGCCCTCATACCAGCTTCGGAAAAAGTGATTACATCTTTACCACCTCTAGCTTTACCAACAAGGGCAGATAGTAAATATTCTCCAGGTCTTAAAGTTGTAGTTATTATGTTAGAAATAATATTAACAAGGTGTGTTGATGGGGCTGAAAGCAATCCATTTATCCATGCTTCTTGTATTTTTTCAAAAGTAGTTGGCTTGTATGTTTTTCTAACAAAATTTCCTAGTGTCACGTCATTATCAATTTCTGTAATTGCTTTTGCTATTTGATCTATACCATCACGGCCTGTTCCTTGTTTTAAATAATCTGCTACAAATTTATTTCTACCGCTTGCTGGTCCTGTAAATTCTTTAAATGCTCTCAATGCCCGCCCAGCTTCTGCCGTTATTCCTACTATTTGTTCTGATATGGCTGTTGCTCTAGTCATAGCGTGTTGAAGTGCAACTCTGTTTAGATCAGATGGATCTGCATTTACCTCTCTAGCTAGTCTTGTGACTTCTGCTAATGCTTCATCAAACAAAACCCTAGAAGCGTCTATTTGTTCTGCGTTAAACGCCTGTCCAACCTTTCTTAAATTTAGATCATCTGGTGTCAATCCTAGTGATTCACCAAGCGCTCTTAGTTTTTCACCTTTCGATCCAAAAGGAACTACTCTTCTGTGCGCTTCAAGATCTATCTTGCTAACAACATCTTTTATCATATCTTTTACATCTTCTGGCTCATTTATTCTGTCTAAATTTATGTTGCCAGCTTTTTCTGGGCCACCTGTTTTTACTTTACCGCCACCTTGTCCAACATAGCTACCACCAAATCCCTCTTCTGGCCCTATTTGATTATCAGCAATCCTCTTTGCTTCTTCTGGAGAAGATCCACCAGCTTGTGCATTTTCTTCAATATCTGCTCTTTTTTCAGATCTAATTCTTGATGTATGTGCGTTAGAATAAGCTTCATAATCTTCCATTTCACTATTCTTAGCTAAAGTTGATTCGTAATAAGATATGTCTGATTCAATATCTTTTACTCTATTTTCATAGTTTCTAAGCGCTCTTAGAACTTCTTCTTCCCTCATACCGCCTATTTGTATATCTGTATAACCAGCTTGTTTTAATAATTCTTCTACTTCTTCTGCACGCTTGATAGCTAATTCATATTGAATGTATTTGTCTTGATCTTCTAATAAAACATCATTTCTATAAACTACATCTGAAATTTCATCATTTTCTAAGCTTACAAATCCAGAAAAATTTTCTCCTTGTCTGCCCCTAAAACCAGCTTGCGTTAAAATTTCACCAGCCCTATCAAATGCGTCAGATGGTCTATTTCTCTTATTATCGAAATAACGTAAATTTTGTTTTAAATAATCACCGCCAAAAAGATCTTCTAATCCATAATCATTACTGTTAAATTTTCCTACAAATAAATTATTTACTCTTCTTACTTTTGGCTCTACAGGATTTAAAGTTGGAGAAAATCTTGAACGTGGAACAAACTGTAATGCTGTTTCATTTCTAGCTGTATTCATATTTTCATATTCACCAAGTTTTCTATTAAATGGTAAATCAGTAAATGATTCTCTTAATGCTTTTATTTCTGCGTCAGATAATGTTTCTCCATCTATTTGTCTGCTATTTATTTCTCCCTGTATAGCAAGTTCGACTTCTTCCTTTGTTCTTTTGTCTTTTATAAAAGCTGTCACCCTATTTGTGTTTGGATCAGTTTTGAAAACAAATTCTTTTTTACCATACTTTCCTGTTCCAGATCTATTTATGCCACTTTTAAAACTAATTGGATCTTTTTGTATGTTGTTTTTAATTTTTATTTGTTCTGCAACTTTTTCATCATAGGTTTGACTTCCATAAGGATTATCATTTGGGCCTATCTTACCCTCGTTCATTAAATATTGTTCTTCTACTTTTTTAGGATCTACTTCTTGTCCTTTATTCTTTTGCTCTGCTTCATCAATCTCTTTTTTATTTTTTTGAGCGGCCCTAAGTTTACCCAAACCTCTTAGCAAAAAATCAAAACTAACTCCAAGTGCCGTTCCCTCTACAGCCATTTTAAGTCTTGCTACTGCTTCTGAATCATTTGGATCTGATTTAAGAAAGTCTGCAATAGGGCCAACAACAAAAGCGTCAGGGCCAAGAGTATTAACAATTAAATTAGAAAGTCTTTCATCTTCTGGTAAAAAAGCTAATTGTTCTGCAACTCCACCTTTTATAGCTTCTTCACCAACACGCCTAAATATTGATTTATCAGCTATTCGTGTGCCTTTAGAAACTTTAGAAATACCAGCATAAGGAACTGCAAATTGTGTTAAAACTCTACCAAATTTGTTTACAGTAAATTTAGGATCTTTTATTTGTGGAATTAAAGCGTTGTATTGTTTTTCTAGTTCTCCATCAGTAGAACTTACATTAGCATTTATAAGTAATCCTATTTTATCTGCTTCCTCATTTTTTCCCTCTAATTTTGCTTTAGTTTGCAATCCTAACAAACTATAAAATATAGGATTTTTTCTAGGATCATATTTAGCTACAAAGTCTCCAAAACCAGCTACGCCCTCGCCAGCGTCTCTAATACCGCCCACAATAGTGTTATAGGCTATATCTTTAAATATACCTCTGTTTCTTGTTTCTTCTCTACTTGCAAAATCATTGTTAAACTTTTGTAGCAAAGCCTGTCTTTCTTCTTCTGATATAGCTTGAGATTTAAGGATACGAACTTTTTGAATGTGTTCTTCTTTTTCTAGCTTTTTATCATCATCTGATAATTCGCTTTGAGTTTCAAACCTATACTTTTTGTTATCGTCTGGGTGAGTAAATTGGTATTTTTTTGCCATATCATTTTAAGTAATTTTAAATATCCTCTACATCATCATTATTGGGATTAAAATTTCTACCAAATATATTGCTAAAGTAGTCAAATTTTCTAAACGCATTGTCAAATATTTCGTATTTTGTTTTAGATCCTTGTTTTTCAAAAAAGTCTTTTGCACTTAAAACAGGTTGGTTACTTGCTCTTTGTTCTTTTTCATAATTCAAATATTCTTGCACAACGGCAAATTCAAGATCAGATATGCTGTCTGGCCCTTTATTCATAAAGTCAGATTCTTCTGCAAGGAAAGTAGCTGTTCCGTCTGGGCCAAGAGCGTCTAACAAATCCAGCATAGTTGCTGGTAAAGTTCCATCTTTAACTGCTTGTGCAACTCTAGTTTTTGTTCTGTTAAATAACGCAAGTTTTTCTTTTTTCTGATCTCTATCGTCTAAAAATGCGATTCTTTGTAATGTTTGATCTTCTTGCCCTTTGAAACTATCAGAAAGAGATCCAAGCAATAATGCCATTTGTCTATTTTTATCAGATTGTGACTTTGGCTCGGGCGTTGGCTCTGGAGTTGGACTTGGAGTTGGACTTGGAGTTGGCGCTGGAGTTGGTGCTGGGGTTGGACTTGGCACAGGTGTTGGGCCAAATATACTACCGCTACTACTTGGAATACCTACTGACATTTTATTATCCTTTTCCGCCGCCTAATAAAAAGCTTGATCCTAGACTTGATACCGCCCCTAAAATGTCACCAAGCCCTGTTTTTTTCTTACTGTATTGTCCAGCTAATGTTGGCACTCCACTTGCCGCACTTGTTAATAAAGCTAATTGTTCTTGTGGGAACAGTCTTGCTCTATCAAATTCTTCTCTAGCTTTATCAAGGGCCGCTTGTTGTAATCTTTGCTGTTGTTGTCCTATACCACCTAAAAGACCTAAAGTTCTGACTTGATCTTGTATTTGATCTTGTATAACGCCACGTCTAAAAATATTTTGTCTATTTAATCTATCTAAATCTCCCTCTGCAAGTCTTGTTGCTTGATCGAAACCACGACTTCTTAAATTAGCTATTGTCCTTGCTGTTTGATCTGTCAAAGGTCTAGTTGCTTCTGATTCTAAAATAGCAGACCTAGAGCCACCAAAAGCCCCAGCCCTAATTGCCCTATCTTGCGCTTCATTTGAAATCATCTGTCTTTGCCTGTCGAAGTCAGCTAAAGTTTGATCTACGACCTGTTGCTCGAATGGATTTTGATAGCTTTGCAATCCTTGTTCACCGCCCACATCTAAAATTGATGGTGTTCGTGAATCTACTAATGCTTGCAGACTTGCTTGTGGATCGCTTGCAAAAGATCTTCCAGCAGATCTCCGTGCTAAATCAAATTGATTTAGTTGATCCATATTGAATCCAGCAACTTGTGGCCCTGTATATGGTGTGAATGGTTGTTGTGCTACAGTTCTGCCAGCCCCATACAGATCTTTAAACATCTGTTCTTGAAAAGCTGGTAATGTGACTTCTGATGTTTGTGCGCCTTTTGACATATTATTTAAAATCCTTTCTTATATTATATACGCTTTGCCAACCCATATAGCTACTGCGTTTTGTTAAAAGTTTTATCCAACCTTTTCTGCCACCGCCATAAAATCTTGTGCAACCATATTTTTTAGCAAAATCTTCTATGTATGGTAGCATTTTTTCTAGCTCTTGATAATCTCCACCACAAAATAAAAGGTTTATAGCTTTTACTCTTGGGAAAAAAACAAACTCTGTCACATAAGCTGATTTTTTTCCTGGCCATAGTAAAAATGTGCCATTTTTTATTCTCTCTTCAACATCTTCTATATGATATAGATCTTGATATTTTAAAGCGTCAGCAATATATTTTTTGCAATTATGCCAATGTATTTCCCAATCTAATTTTTTTACTACGCCTGGATCAATCACCTTTTGCATACTCTACAACGCTTGCTATAAAATTTATGTTTGCGTGTGATACTTCAATCTTTAAAATATCACCAGCTGTTAATAACAAGCTTCTAGTTAATATTTCTTTTGTCTCTTTCGCAGATATGCTTATTTCTTTAAATATAGGAAAAGTATGTCCTGTGTTGTCTGTAATTGACAATGTGACAGTTGTTGCTTGATTACCATCATCACCAATCAGAATAGATTCTATTACTGAAAAATCAAAATCTGTAGATCCTGGACAAGTATAAAGAGTTGTTAGAGCCGTGCTTGTGACATCTTTTTTTAAACTTACTGCTCTTTGAATATACTGTCTTTGTGAGGATAGATCCATTATCTTTTCCCTCTAGGTTTTGCGTCCACCCTAACCTGACCAAGTTTAAAATCTTGATCTGTATCGCCCTCAACTTTCATAGATATTGATCTTGCAGTAAATCTTGCGTCCATGTAGCCATCTGATTCAAAAGTAAATGAGCCAAAATCTGTTTCTGCGCCATTTGATGTGAATTTTCCTTTAAAAGACAAAGTGACGCCAGGCAAAGTATTTGCTTCTGAATCTGGTATTATTTGATTAACTTGCGCCAATCTATCTCCTTGTCCTATTTCTATTGGCCCTGTTGTGCAAAATGGTTTTGTAGATCCTAAACCTAAAGAATTTTGTAATAAAGTTGATTCATGTTGAAGTATGTTTCCAGATCCATCACCAGCTATAGGATATTCTAAAACTCCTTGATCCCACCAAGCGCCCCTATCAACACCTGTTCCTTTACTCCAGACATTATCTTTATAGTTCCAAATAACATATCTTGATGGAGTATAACCGCTATCAGCGTCACTTGGAAAAAACCACCATATTTCATTGTAATTAGAATTATGACCACCTACTGCAACTGCTCTCATAGGGTAATCTAAATTATCGTAGATATAATCATGCACATCACATTTTACCTCTCTTACTTTACCATCATAAACAAATACAGAATTTTCACCCAACCAAGCAAGAAAGTCTCCTGTGCTAACAACAGATCTCATTCCTAAAGGACGACAGTTTTCACCAGCTTGTGCAATACCATAAACAAAAGGATTGCCAGAATAATACATTCTACTAAGACCTGTTTCTGTAAAAACTATAGTATCTAGTTTGTATTTTTTTGCGCCTATTATTTCTCCAGAACTAGGAATAATTAGATCTCCAGCAGTATTTGTTGCTTTGGCTGTCCAATCATTGTTATCTTCTCTATTTGACCATGCTATTTTTCTAGGATCTCCACCAGATCCAAAAGTGACTAAATGCCTTTCATTAGTCACAACTATAGATTTATTATTTGTTGGCGCATTACTTAAAACAGAAGCGATAGTGTCTGCCGATCCACTTGAATTAGATTGCCATCTATATACTTTTCCATCACCAGCAAAACATATAATCAGATCTTCTCCCCAATTATCAAAAGAAAAATCTTTACTATTGAATGATAATCCTGATTGACTTCTTGCGTCTCCATAATCTTCAACGCCCCAATGATAAGCGCCATAACCTAAAGGATCTGCACTTGCGTCATTTACAAAGCCACCTGGAGTTATGTCTGTTGTAGATCCTTTATATATAACAAATATTTTTTGTCTTGTGCCAACAGCAATTACACTATTTCCAGCATTGTCATTGTATGCGTATAAGGAAATGATTTCTCCTGTTATTGTGCCGTGTGATAATTTTTCCCAGCCCTTGATAGGTGTAAGATACCCATTTTGAAATCTGACTAAATTGCCATCAACCCAACGCCCTTTGTTGGAATATTCTGTGCCGTTAGTGACTATTCCCGCTGGTGGTGTTATAGAAACTAATGCCATTCACCCGATCCTAATCCTCTATAATTTTTTGCACACTTGATGGATTTATCTTATCTGATATTTGTGAACTTATTTCATCTTTCCATTCTTGAACTTGTGCGCTACCCATAGTAGATTCAACCCATGTCTGAACTTGTGATTTTGATAAATCATCAAACTCTATAAATGATGATAAATTAGAAACATCAATACTAATATCACCAAAAATTTCTCCAAAAAATGGATTGCCATCAGGATCATTATTTTCATTGTCAATGCCTTTTAGTCTCCAATTTACTTTATGAACTACATTTGATTTGGTGTTAGGTGGATCTTGTTGATCTGTATATGATGGATAAACTTCAACATATTTAACTTCCCATGAAAAATTAATCATTTTAGTTTTCTCCTTTTAGTATATTTATTTCTTCTTGAAGTGATTCAACTTGTTTTGATAACTCTTGAACTGATTTTATTAAGTTTGTTGTAAAAACAGAATAATCAAGCATATAGTGTTCATTTTCTTCATCAGGTTTTCTTAGACCTTTATGTGGCACATTTAGATCTTCAAAAACTTGCTCAACTTCTTGTGCAACTAAACCCTCTGATTCCCAATCATTATCTTTAAAATGATATTTTACAGGATTTAATTTATTGATAAGATCAAGCCCCAATGCTTCACCTGTAATATTTTTGAGTTTTGCGTCAGACAGGTTAGTAAAGCCCATAGCTGATCCTGTATTATCCCAATCTATTCTTCCGACTGCCCCAGCATTTGTGTAAAACTTTAACATTACATTGAATGAGCCAGAATTTCCGTTTTTAAAACCAGCACATTCAACAGTATTGCCACCTGTATTGTGAACATCTAAAGCCCCACTACTAAATGCCGCACTTGTATTTACTAATGTGACACCTGTTGATGTAATTCTTTGTCTGAGATTTTGTCCGTTAGTATAAAAATCAAGATTTCCTGTATCTGTTCTAAATGAAAAGTCATTGGCACTACCACCTGATTTAAGAGCATTACCACCACCGATAAACCCATAGTTTGTTGAGCCATCTGTAAGGGATATACCTGTATTTCCAGCCCCAGCCGTGAGAGATAAAGTATTACCATTCCATGTGGCGTTAGCTTCACCCTCTAAAGTATTAGCCGTGCCACTTCCTGTTATCAGTCTGTTGTCTGCATTGTTATTAATAGTTGTTCCAGAAACAGAAGCAAAAGTCAAAGCGCCACTACCATCTGTTTGTAAAACTTGGTTAGCACTACCATCTGATGTTGGGAATGTGTAAGCGTTATTAAATTTAATAACTTTGCTCGAACTTATTTCTAATGCAATATCAGATCCTATTGTTTGACCTGTTCCTATCAAAAATGCGTCTGCACTATCGTCAATAGCAAAATAATAATCAACCGCATTTCCGTCATATATAAAAGCAAGATCAACTTCTGCGCCATCACCAAAAATAATATTATCATCTGTGATTGCTAAAATTGAATTTGTGCCAACAGTAGATCCCTCACCTACTAAAAGTTTGTCCTGGCTATCGTCATTTGCAATATAAAAATCTTTTATACCATTAAATTGAATTGTGACATCTTCTTCACCGCCATCACCTAAAGTTAGTTTTGGAGTTGTTCCTTGAATAATTACATCACCACCAAAAGTCACAGCGCCCATTGAAACCGCAGTTCCAGATGTGCTAAAGATAGCGTCCACACTATCAAGATTATTATTTAATTTTGTTCCCCAACTATCAGTGGAAGCCCCTACCTCTGGCTTTACTAGACTTAAATTTGTTGTGTTTGTATCTGCCATAATTACCTATTTGATATTTGTTCTGTCCAGGTAGTAGATGGGTTATTTTGATTTGTCCAAACTACACTTGGATTATTTTCTTTCTCCCATTTTAAACGACCATCTACAGAAATGCTAGAAGTATTGTTTATTGTTGAACTTGCTTCTCTAATAAGACCACCTAAAGATCCAACACTTGATACTACGGATATTGTTGTTTCTCCTACATCTATCATAGTTCCTGATGGTGATAAAGATGAACTTACAGAAATACTTGCATTACCTAAATCTATTTGTGTTCCAGCAGATGATACAGATGAAGATACTGATACTGAACTTTGTCCAACAACAACTAAAGATCCAGCGCTTGATAATGAAGCAGAAACAGATACAGAACTAGCGCCACTTTGAATAAATGATCCAGCAGATGAAATTGTTGCTGAAACATTGATTGAGGTTGCCCCCAGATCTATTTGTGTTCCTACCGCAACTACTGATGAAGATACAGATACATTAGATGTCGCAAGTTCATATTGAGTATCACCCCAATTTGATCTGCCATATTTACCAAACCCATATCCTTGTTGGGCCATGTGTTAATCCAATGAAATAGTGACAGAACTTGCGTTAAATCTAAATACGTCTCCGTTAGAAACAGTTTTGTTTGATGTTAAAGATCCATAGGCAAGAAGATTTCCACTACTTGAAGCGTCAAATAAACCCATAGCTACTATTGTTCCTTGATCTCCTGTGGCTGTTGGAAACTCAACTGAACTACTATTAGATATAGATCCACTAGAAGCTGTGCCAAAAGCCATAGATTGTCTAGCATAACCATTACCAGAAACTTCTGTTCCCCCGCCAGCGTCATTTGGGGCGGAAGTAAATAAAGCAACATAAATAGTTGATGGGGCTGTATAAGCCGAATTTCTAAAAACGTGGTCTAAAACTTCTAATTCTAAAAAATTACTGAATGACATAAATTCTCCTAACTGTTCTTCATATAATAAACGTTTTTCTTAGCTTTTCCATAAGTTTTTCTTCTTTGCATTAAAGATCCTTTAGCATATTGAGATCTGTAATCTTCCATTCTTATTTCTTCTAGTGCTTTTTCAAAGAGATCGTTAAATAAATTTACTCTATCATCTTCCATTAAAAAGATAGAAGCGTGTTTCAAAGCCCCATATAAATAAACGTCTGGGTGATCGTTAGATATAAAGTTTGAGGTATTTGAATCGCTTAATGGTGTTGGTTTTGCATAATATGTTAATTGAATATCATAATTTTGGTCAGGTGTTGGCGCAAACTCTAATGTATCATCAACAATAGCAAAATAAATTGGTTGTCCACTAGAGTTATCAACGCTTTTTCTATAAACATCTAAAGATTCTATTGATTGTTGGAAAACAGGAGAAAAATCATTTGATGTTATTTCTACATTTATTGCTTCTTGCCAATCACTAGGTAATGTTAAATATTGTTGTTCTAATACGGCATTTGCTCTTTTAACCATATCTTTTGTTCTTACTCTTCTGTTTATCTCTGCTTCTGCTTGATCTATAAATAGATCTAATTGATCTGTTAAATCAGATCTATTTAAAAAAGAAGCTATATTTGTTTTTAGTTCACTATAAGTCATATTTATACTTTACCTTTCCATGTTCTAAACATTTTATTATCTGGATCATTGAGCCATTTCTTCAAAGCTTTTTTGTCATTGATAGATCCTTCTCTAACCATCTTCTGATATATTACCATAGGAATCTCTGCAACGTGACGCATTTCTTTACCTGGTTTAAGGTGACTTAAATTTTTTACATATTCTATTGTTGGCTGAACATTCTGTTGAGTGTGATAAAAGTTTTTATCATCTTCTGTTGCAAAGATGTTTTTTGTATTTAGTGTTGCGTCTAAAACAGTTTTTTTTGCCATTTGAAAAAAAGGGGGGCAATAAGCCCCCCAAATTGCTAGTTATTAACCAGCGTCGGAATCTGAAACTTTAACGTCTGCAACAATTCCGTGAGCCGCTTCATTCTTCATTTCAAGTCCGTATTCTACGACTATCATTTTAGTTTGAGCGTCACCTATTGTTGAAATGTCAATAGTTTCAAAATCTCTAAGGTATGCAACTCCAGCAAATTCTGGATCTAACAGATGAACTGCTTGCTCTCTACTTCTGTTTGATGGAACAACTTTAAGTTCTCCAAAATCACCTGAGTAGATAGAAACAGAAGCTTCAACCACGTTAGCGTCCACGAACTGCCTTGCCTGTGATCTACCTGTGAAACCTGATATAACAGATTTGTTATATGGGCCACACATTAAGATTGATGGCTCTGCGCCGTTTGTGAAACATTGTTGTTGAACATCTTTAACCATAGCTTCGGTTAAATCTCTTCTTGTTCCATTAGTTCGGGCCGCAGAAGCAGATCCATTTGCCCCGTCAGAAGCTTTATTAACATTGGATTGATACCAAGTCTCTAAAGATCTTGTTTGACGAGCCGCACTTGCAGATCCAGAAACTTTAGCGATATTACCCACTAATGCTTCTTCCATATCTCTTTTTAATGCTTTTGACATTAAAGCAAGCTGGTGAGCCATCTCAGAATTTTTGCCAGCGGCGTCTGACGCTTCTTGCGATCCTGTGACGGTTGCGTCTCTTGACGAGATCATACATACATTTGATTCTCTGACTGTTGCAGTAGAAGCAGATCTACTTAACTCGAAACCCTCTAACTTACCGCTAGAAGATGGAGTTGGTAGCTGTTCTGTCTGCCAATCAAAGACGACATTACTTACGTTTGATTTTCCAACACTTGATAGAAATGGTGTTTGCATTGGAGAAATGTTATAGATAATATCCGATAACTCTTCCCTGTCAGCTTGTGCGCCATAAGTATCAAATGCGTTAGTAATCTTAGCCATTTTTACTCCTTAAAGGATTAAATAATCCTTTGAAACACTTTGGCGGCGTCTGAAACCTTTCCAGACTTTTTCAACCGCTGACGTTCTTTTTTAACAGCTGAAGTTTTTATTGGTTTATTACTAGATCCTGGACGCCCTACTCTTGCTGGAGATTGTGTTGGTTTTTTCTTTATCGCTTCTTGCGTTTTAGAAAACTTCCAAGCTTGTCTCAAACCAAGTATGGCTCTGTAGTCAATAATGCTATCAATTTCTTGTTCATTAAATCCTAAATTTTTAATAGCGTATTGTTTAATGCTAGAAAATTCTTTTTCTCTAACATTGTTATCTTTCCATTCTGGAATATTTTCGACAAGTTTTACGTTGCCGTCATTCACGATTTGCTCAATTTGTTTTTGTCTTTTCGACAAAGCTTCATTTTCAATTCGCTTTTTTTCAGCTAACACTTTTTCATGTTTTGCCTTTTTAGTATCCCAGATCTGTTTTTGTTTAACATACTCTATTGGATCTTCTTCTACCAATTTTTCCCAATTAGGCTGATTATCAACTAAATCTTGTTTTAGTTCTTGCTCTAATTTAGGAATCAACTGACTATAAAGAGCGTCTTTTTGAGAAATCTCTTTTTCTTTTTGGATTACAGATTTTGTCTGTTCCGCAAGCTTCTGAGTTTTTCTCGTATAATCTTGCTGACGGGAATATCCATTTTTAAGTTCTTCAAGCGTGACCTCTTGTTCTACTCCATCAATTTTGACAGATATAAAATTTGGTTGCTCTTGATCTTCTTCAAGATCTTGTTCCACATCATTTACTTCTTCTAACTCTTCTTCTAAATCATCATCATCTTCTTCTGATTCATCTTCTGAATCTTCTACAAGATCTTCATCATTAGAATCTTCGTTAGCTTCTTCAACAGGAACTTCCTGTTGTTCTGTTTCATTTTCGTTAGATTGCTCTACATTATCTTCACTTGGATCTAAGTAGTCCTCAAACGAAGAAACAGCTTTATCTTTGTCTGTTTGTAATGCAATCGGTTTTTCCGTTGTTGCCATATTAAACTCCTTGATGAAAATTTTATACTATTTTTTTGATTTTATCTATTTGAGATTTGGTAAGTTTGCCTTTTTCAGCAATTATCCTTAGATGTCTTTCTATTTCTGGAAGCAAAAGAATTGCTTTGTGAAAATCTTCTCTTAATGTCACATCACCAACAGATCTTGAACTAAGCCAATGTTGAACATATTCTTCTTTTAAATTTTTTAGTGCGTCTTTAAATATTTGGCTACCAAGTATTCTTTCAGCTTCTAAACCATTTTTTATATCTTTATCTTTAGACACTATTCAATACCTTTGAAATAGTTTAATAACTCATTATTTAATTGTGGTGTTGGTGAGTTTGGATCAAAAAAAGCATTTACAAAATCATCTGCGCCTGGTGGCTCTGGCGCTGGCTCGGGTGTTGGTGGTGGCACAGGGCTTGGGCCTGGCTCTCCAGGATTTCCAACAGGATCTCTAAAAGTAAAAGAATAATTTTGATAGTATTCTAATTGTTCGGGTGTCATCATAAATTGATTACCTGATGAATCAACATACATACCATTAAATTGTTGAGCAATAGTTATTTTATCTTGCAGTCCTAAATCATCATAAGAATTACCTTGTGGCATAACAAAAAAATTACCACCTTGTAAAAGATCTCCACCGCCACCGCCAGGCCCTTTTGGTGGTGGTGTTGGGGCGGGCGTAGGGGCGGGTGTTGGGGCTGGTGTAGGGGCTGGTGGTGGTGTTGGTGGCTCTGGTGTTGGATCGCCTGGCCCTTTTTGTGGTGGAAAATCTCCTGGCCCGCCAGGTTGAGTATATCCAGGATCGCCAACTCCACCGCCGTTTCTATCTTCACCGCCACCTGTTCCGCCATTGCCACCTGTTCCGCCACCGCCTACAGTATCGTCTCTGAATGTTGGCGGGAAAGGTGATGGTAATAAATCAAAATATGAAGCTGGAACATTTGATGGAGTAAATCCTGTTGGTGAAACTGTAGAATATGCAACTCCTGGATCTATTTGATTTTGAATTGCGCCACCGCCTGATATTTGTCTTGCGTAATTTAAACCTGATAAAAATGCTGATGGATCTAATGTTGTTGTTGAAGGGGCAACTGTAATAGCTGGCTGGCCCTCATTACCTGTAAAGTTGTTATCACCGCTACCGCCACCGCCACCTAAAAGCGCCGCTATTTCCTCTGGTGTTAAACCACCAATATTACCCTTTGCCATTATTGTCTGCCCTCAAAAACTCTATCTAATTTTTCTTCTAGCTTGTCAAACCTATCTAATATTTGATCCATATCGTCTTTTTGTTCTTCTTTAGTTATGTATTTGCTTGGGATTTCTTCCCTAGTCTTGCTTAATAATATATCAATTCTTTTTATTTCAGTAAAATTTTGTCTTATAGAATACATTAAAGGCGCTAATACTAATGTGATAAAAATATTCCAAACAATGTAGGGGCTAAATTCCATATAAATTCCTTTGCATGGCTAATAATATCATGTTTTTAAACAGACATACCTAAATGTTGAATCTATTTTTACTTTAGACACAACCTTTTTCAGTTTGTAAATACTCAATTAAAAGTTTTGTATGATTTTCTGCTAAATATTGACTTAGTGTTAGCTGTTCTTTTAAAAAACCTTTATTAGACTTTTGGTATCTTTCATGGTTTACCAGCAATAATTTTTTTTCTACCCAATCTAAAAAATCTTTATCAGAAAGATCATTAATTGATTCTGTTTCTGAAAAATTTATTTGTGACATAGCTATTTAGTTAAATTATTCTTTTTTTCGTATGATCTCAAACCGCCAAGCCCCAACATACCGAGCAAGATAGTCATTAATGAGTTCATATCAAACTCTGGAATATCGTATGAAAGCCCTGAGACAGATAACGCAAATATCGTAATGGGCGAAATAATGAAGTGATAACCAAGTGAAACCGCACAAATCCAGCCCACACAAGGTCGCCAAGACGCAACAAACCAATGACGGGATTGTGCTTCCATCTTATTGACTTCAATTTGAGCAAGATTTGCTCTATGTAATTCTGTTTTAAGTTCATGTTGTAGTTTTGCTTTAAGATCTTTATCAGCAATAAATTTATCAAGAATATTAGAAACAGGCCCGACAACCAAATCTAATATTGTGTTAGACATTTTTATTTTGAGTGAATCTTTACGACATCAAAAGATATAGAAGATTTAGCGCCTTTATGTGGTTTAAAACCACCTTTAGGATTTTTCATTAATTTTATGTTTTTGCCCTTAACCATAAAATGATAACCCTTTGGCGCTTTTACAGATTTTTTCATTTCTTTTTCTTCTTTTTCTTTTGTAAAGCTTTAAAGTCTGCCCCTGTTATTTTTTTACGAGGTGGGGCAACTGCCGCCAATTTTTTTTGTTTTGGTGAATACTTTTTGAAAGGCATTATTTTTTAATTTTAAAATTTAAAGCTATTAGATCTAAATAACCATAAAGCTTACCTATCCACTTATCATCTTTTTCGCTTGGTGTTAGTGTAGATAATATAGAAGCTATACTTATAACAACACTTAAACCAATTAAAAGATCGCTAATCCAATTTAATAAGAACATTTTTTTCTCCTATTTCTTTTTCTTTTTTTTCTTCTTGTTGCTTTTTGTATGATACGACATAGATTTTATTATAAATTATTTTTTTGATTTTTTCTTCTTCTTTGGTCTTAATAAATCTGAATCAGCTTTTCTTGCCCCACCTTTACCTGTAGCAAAAGATCTAACTCTTCCAGCGGCCCATTGATGAGCAGATACTCCTGGTCTTGATCCAGAACTATAATAAGCGCCTAATCCTCTTGAATAAACTTTTCTAAGTGTTCCTTTTGATATACCGCTTGATTTGTGATATTTCTCTATAACAGCTTCTTTACTCAACCTTTACTCCTTAATTTTGAAATGGCGTCCATCATAGCGCCTGTTAATTTACCTTTTCTATAAAGTTTAGCAGTTCTTTTAATTTCTTTTTCTCTGGCTTTACGATTCTTTGCGCCCTTTAGATATTTTAATGGCACACCACTTTTTGATTTAGGAACTTTTTTAAATTTTGTTTTCATATTACCAATTTTTACAACTCCAATACCTTGCTGTCAATTTATCAGGTGGATTAGTATCGCATTTATGTCTAGCACGAAATGATTTTCTCCTGGCTGGATTGTTTTTTTTGATTGAAAGTTTAGGATCTCCAAACCTTATTAGTTTTATTTTTTCTCCTTTTTTGGCTAAAACTGCAAATTTTTTTGATTTGCCAGGAGTTCTTTTGGGTTTGTTATAACCGCTGAATCTTTCACCTCTATATGTAATAGCCATTAGTGTATTAGTTTTTCTTTTATGCTTATAACTTCTGAAAACTCGTCAATTTGACCAGCAAATAAAATTCTTGTAAACATCAAAGCTTGATGTTCATCATTAGCTTGTAGATCTTTGGCTGAAAAGATTTGATCTCCCTCACCAATATCTACATCAAATATTCTAGTTGTTATCTTGTCCGCCATTAAAAAGTCCTTGTGCTTGTCCTTTTGCTATCGCTCTAATTAATTCTCTGTCTCTTTCCATTAAAGAATTTATCTCTGCAATATCTACTTGTGCGCCATATCTAGCTTTTAGTTCAGCAACTTTTAGTCTAATTTTTGCTTCTTCTATATCTCTGTCTCTATCATCTTCCATGATAATCTTCATACGATCTGTTTCTGCGTCAATGATTGATTTCTGTGATGATACTTTTGATTTTTCTATCTCAGCTTGTGCCAATAATAAATTTGGATCAGGTTTTTCTGGTGTTGGTGGTATTTCACCGACCTGTGTATTAATAAATGCTTGTGGATCTTTGAATCCGCCCATTTCTATCAGTCTTGCCAAGCTATTTGCGTATTGTTGTGGGTTTACCAAAGGATTGTTTGGCCCTAATTGTTGTAATACTTGCTCTTGTTTGCTAATTATTTGTGATAAAACAGCCATTTTTTCTTCATCACTAGACTTAGATAAAGCAATATTTACAACAACATCTTTATTTGAATCCCAATATCTAGGATCTACAGGTATAAACTTATTGTTAAGTCTAAAGATCTGTTCACCTTCTTGGTGTTTTATGACCAAACTATTTACTAACTTGAATAAATGCTTCAATCCACTCTCTGCAAAATGTCTGCATATCAATTCTACTCTGCCTTGTGCCGCTGACATGGTGGCTGATACTGCCGATTTAGTTGAAGATTGCAAAGCGTCTGCATTTAATCCAGCAGAAGCTTTTGAAACGCCTGTTCTGTTTTCTTTGGCTTCATCTAAATATCCTAGAACGGGAAAAGCTTCTTTTCCTACGAACGGAATCGAAAACGGCTGGACCATTCCAGGCGCTCTCATTCTAATTGGTTGGCCAATATCTGTATTTAAAACATCATCAACATTTACTTGGCCCTCAACAATACCCATTCTTGGAAAAATAGAATGGCCCAGCGAATCAAGGGTATCTCTAACAATTTGCGACTTGGCCGCCTGTATGGGTTTTAAATAATCCGCTGGACATGATCCTATTGCTGTGTGTGGCTCGGGATCTGGACAAAACATAACGATAGGTAAATGATCCCATTGTTCAATGTTAATAATATTTAGAGCGTCTCCTACTGTGCAAACTCTAATGCGTTCCGCTATGCCGTCACAATCTAGGTCGTAAAATAAATAGTGTTCAATATATAGTAGTTCGTTCCCCTGTGGATCATTTCTATCAGGATATGTCATGTTGTCAAAAGGATTTCTTGCTCTTTGTTCTTCGTATGCTTCGGGATCTAAAATATCTCCGCCGTAGCTACCATATTGTTCTAGTTCTTCTTTGTCATAGCCCATAGCAACTAGATCTGAAATGCTTTTTATCATTCTGTGAGCAACATAAGATGATGTTTCTAAAGATCTTGAATTTCTTGCAAGTAATATTTCTTCTGGTGGCACAGATTCTATGCAAACTTTGTTTGATGGTTTTACTCTTCTGATAACTACATCATATTTATTTGGAGTTTTTTGAACTTGTTCTTCTCCAGATTCTTCATCTACAATTTTCATTTCTTTCATTTCTACAGATTGCTCTAGTATTTCAACATTTTCGTCTAAAACTAAAGCTTGATATTGATCTACGTTCAATCCTGAGTATTCGTGCGTAGAAGCTTGTATAGATGTATCCCAAAAAGCTTTGACATATCCTGTTTTTCTAATTAATGCGTCTTTAAAAACATCATATAAAATTTGAAATCCAGGATTTTGTTCTTGAATAACATAATTAACATAATCTGTTTGTTGTTCTGCTAATGGAATGTCCTCTTTGTTTTTTGGCACAAATTCAACAATTTTTTTTGTGCCAAAGAATGTTCTCATAATACTTGGCAACATAAATAAGACACTATCTCTAACGTCTGTTGAAACATATTGTGATTGTAAAGATGATGTTGGATCTGGCTCGTTGCCTAGATAATATTCTGTTGATTCTGCTCTGTCATAACCTACTTGATGAATGTAGTCTCTAGCGTCGTCCATTTCAGATTTTAAAACGCCTTGCAATTCGTCTAAATTCATAGACTTTTCTTCTTCTTGTTTAAGATCTTCCTTTTTTTTATCTTCTTTCATGTATTATCCCACTCTGTAAATTTTAGATTTTAATGGTTTTTTGAAATTATAACCCATAAAACTGTCACCGCCACCATAACTTGCAACTCCACTTGCCATAGTTAAGGCAAATGCGTCCGCTTTGTCTGGAGATTTGATACCTCTTTTTCTCATTTCCTCTTTACTTTCTATTTTTATCTTTCCGCTAGAAGTATATTTATATCCTGGCGAAGCTAATTCATTAACAAATTCATCATCATCAGGTATCTTGCAGTCTCTTTGTATAAACCAATCTTTAATTTTAAACCAAAGTTCAGCCCTAAGATTCAAATATGTTTTTTTAGTGCTTGGTGATTCAGCAACATTTATGCCACGCACGGGCATATTTAGTTCACGCAAACGATCAACCACGCCCGATCCCAAACCTATAACATCAACCAAAACTTCTTGTGGCCGTTCCATAGCAACACATTCATCATATTTATTTTTTATGACACCGCACAACTGCATAAGATCCATAGATTCAAAAGATTCAATACTCAATACAGTATTCCCTTGTCTGACGCACAATGCAGAATTATCACCACCAAACCTTGCAACATCTAGCCCCCAAACAATAGGATCACTAGGCGTTAGATCTACATCACGATTTACAGCAGATCTAATTATGTCTAATGGAATAACTGTATCATCATCTGATTTTGGAAACTCTCCCAAAACTTCAACTCTTGCTACTGTAGAATCTTCTCCGTATTGATCTAACATTTTCTGAAATAAAGATTTGTCTGTTCCCTCAACGCTTCTACTATCTATTTGTTCAGTAGTCCAAAAAGATTTTTTACTGTGGAAAGAATCATAAAAAGGCCCACTATTTCTTCTTGGGTTAGAAAAAGTAAACCAATATCTATTTTTTGTTGGCTCTGAAAAGAATCCCTCTGCAACAGAATATATCGGTGACGGAATACCAGAAGCTTCGTCCATGATTAAACAAACACCATAAGACGAATGAATACCAGCAAATGCGTCTGGATTCTCCTCAGACCAAAGTTGTGATTGTGCGTAATAATATCCTGTATCTATTTTTAAATCTTCTATCAATGACTTTTCAAACCATTGTGCTGGTTTTATTGACGTAGCTGTTTTTGTAAACCAATGTGAATTTATAGACAATGTTAGCCATTTTCCTAGTTCAGCCCAAGTTCTTGATCTTAGCTGTTGTTCTGTGTTAGCAGTCACAATTATTGTTGAGCCAAGTTTTGTTGATAACAACCATAGTATTAACCAAGATACTAAAGCAGATTTTCCGATCCCACGACCAGACGCTACGGCCAAACGATACATTTCTGGCATACTAACAACATTATTTCTTTGAATGTGTGTTGCAATATTTTTTAAAATTTTTTCTTGCCACTTTCTTGGCCCATCAAAATCTTCAAGGGGGGTATCTTTTTTGCCCCACTCAAAAGCATATTTAACAAAATTGTATGGATTATCAGATATGTGTGGCGACCATATATCTTTCATTAGAGATTGTTCTTGTTTTGCGCCGTATTTCATTTTTTATTCTCAAAGTATAAGCGAGTGTAATAACGTCTTATAATTGCTATGAATGTTAGAACTGCTAACTGTATAACTGATATTAATAATGCGTCAGTTGTAAACATTAAACACACCGCAATAGTAAGCCATGATAAGGGAAAGTTAAAGGCCGCCCCTAAAATTGTGTCCGTGACGGATTCTTGTAAAGCTTTCTTGTCAATTTTCATAAAAATTTTAATTCATCACTTATACGTATATAGCCACCCAGATCAGCAAAGCTGGGGGGTAAAAACAGATCTTTATTTACGGGCGGGATCACAAAAAAAAAGGATCTTAAAAAAAACAGATCTGATCCTGGATCAAAAGATCTTTTAGATCTGCCAGGTTTTGATCCTGGATCTAAAGATCTGAGATCTTTGGATCTTTGATCTGAGATCTGCGGATCATAATTTTTTTTTGTCCAGGTATCTTTAGATCTGAGATCTGATCTGAGATCTTCGGATCTGAGATCTTCGGATCTGAGATCTTTGATCTTTGATCCTGGATCTTTGATCCTGGATCTGTAGGCGGACGAACGCACGAGGTAAGGAAAGAAATGCAAAAAGGGAGAGATCATTTCTTTTTGCGTCCGTCCAGCTTCTTTGGATCTGTGATCTCTGTTGGCTCAATGTCTATTGTCCGTTCCCGTGCGTCCGCCAAGATCCCACGCAGATCTAAATTGAAATTATGTTCCTGGCGATCAGCCCAGCGTTGCGGATCTCTGTTCTTTAGGTAGAAGATCTGCGCCGTGACATTTTTATCG